>Ga0209768_10002294_pt1 | contig 11914 bp, 9 predicted proteins | sample LauGreSBDMM110SD_3_FD_187564 | JGI IMG/M metagenome (GOLD analysis project Ga0209768, IMG submission 187564) | Freshwater lake microbial communities from Lake Michigan, USA - Sp13.BD.MM110.SD (SPAdes) (version 2) | ecosystem: Environmental > Aquatic > Freshwater > Lake | place: Lake Michigan... | reverse complement strand
ATGATAATGCGCTGGTGCTTGATGTTGGATCAAATGACGGTACCTGCCTAAGCGTTTTTAAGGAGCAAGGATTTAATGTCTTGGGCATCGACCCAGCAGAGCTCCCAGCTAGCATAGCTAATAAAAATGGTATACCTACAATTAATGATTTTTTTAATTCAAAAACTGCAGATAAGCTAGTAGAAGATTATGGATATTTAGATCTTGTCACCAGTCAAAATGTATTGGCACATGTTGAAGATTTAAGAGAAACCTTTGAAAATGTTTATAAAATTCTTAAACCTAATGGGTATTTTGTATTCGAGGTAGGGTATTTTTACGAAGTTTTAAAGTCTAAATGCTTTGATACTATCTATCATGAACATATTGACTATCACCATGCTGCTCCATTGGCTTCATATCTTTCATCATTAGGTTTTGATGTATTAAATCTTAGTGTGAATAATATTCAGGGGGGGTCTTTAAGGGTTTTATTAAAGAAAACTGGCTTAGGCTCCATTTCTCATGAGGCCCAAAAATTTATCATTGAGGAGAAAAAATCTATTCTTTATGACCCAATTTTTTTAGAAAATTGGATAAGTAATATTAAGTCTTCCATGGAAAATTTAAAAGATAGTGTTGCCGGTTACCAAAATAAAGGATTTAAGATTATAGGATATGGCGCGCCTACAAAAGCAACATTGTTATTAAATCTTTCTGGATTATCAACTAATGTCATTAGTTTTGTCTGTGAAGATAATGAATTCAAGATAGGGCGCTACCTTCCTAAAACATCAATTATGATTCGACCAACCTCAGATTTGGAGACTTTTTTAATGGAGCATAAAAGTGTTATTCTTATACTAGCTTGGAATTTTGCTGATGATATTATTGAAAGATTAAAAGTTAAAGTTAAAAGTCCTACTACACTAATTATCCCATTGCCGAATTTAAGATTTATAACTATATGACATTTATACCAAAAAAAATGGTCGTTATTTCCCCTCATCCGGACGATGAAACTTTAGGTGCTGGTGGTCTTATGTCGAGGTTTGCTAAAGAGGGAACCGAGATTTCTATACTTGAAGTTAGCGGCCATTTACCACCGCTTTATGATCCAAAAGTATTTGACCTAACACAACGAGAATCTGAAAAAGCATTTAATTTAATGGGGGTTAAGAGGACAAAATTCTTAAAAATACCTGCGACAATGGTCCATCTAACGCCCGTTTCAGATTTAAATGCAATGATTTCTGGCTTTATTAAAGAGGTTAATCCTGAAATGGTTCTGATACCATTTCCTGATAGACATATAGATCACAGGACTATTTTTGATGCTTCTTTGGTTGCTTGTAGACCCAATTATGACGAATCACCTAGGATTGTTCTTGCATACGAAACATTATCAGAGACTCATTGGAATGCTCCTGGGATAGAGCCTAGTTTTACGCCAGATTTTTTTGTGGATATTGGCGAGTTTATAGAGTTAAAAAAGGAAGCTTTAAATTGTTACAAATCTCAAATTGATAATGCCCCATCTAGATCGGTAGACGCTTCTCTAGCTCTATCAAGATTTAGAGGAAGTCAAAATGGCTGTATTCATGCTGAAGCATTTAAAGTAATTAGAATAGTTATCTAGTATGTTTAATTGCCCTTAAAAAGATAAATTTTAAGAATTATTTTTCAATAATTTATAAGCAAATTTTGAGTAATTTAATAATATTTTTGGTTTTTGCAGTGCCTCGAGAAAGCGCGAGAATATATAAGACGGCCTCAGATGATATTGCAATAGAAGATTTTTTCTGAATTTCATGATCTTCTCCATTTCTAAATGAAGTGTTCCAATTGTAGGACTATTAAAATAATCTTTTCCTATAGGTGAAATTTCGATTATTTTTGCATCTTTTGCTTCTTTGTAAAGATTTGTTCCGTGATATGGGACGGCTATATGTAATTCAATAAAATCACAATCTAGATTAAATATATGTTTTTTTGTCTCATTCAAATGCGTCATATTTTCCCAAGGAAGGCCAACTAAAAAGAATCCATAACATTTTAAGCCAGCTTCTTTAGTCATTTTTCTTGCGGCAATATTATGTTCGATTGTCGCACCTTTTCTTATTTTGATTAGCGTCTCGGCTGAGCCAGATTCGAAACCGAAAGCCACAAGCCAACATCCAGCCTTTTTCATCGCTTTTAAAGTTTCGAGCTCCAGAGGATTTACTCGCGAATTTGCAACCCATTCAATTTTTCCGCGAAGATCAGAATTGTAAATTTTTTCGCAAAGCTCAATAACCCAATGCTTATTCATCGTGAAAGTATCTGATTTAAAGAAAAAATTTTTAATACCATGATCGTGATAACACTCTTTAAGTTCTTGATAAATATTTTCTGGGCTTCTGTAGCGAATCTTAGCACCAGAAATTACAGGAGTTAGACAGTAGGTGCATTTTGCACCACACCCCCTGCTTGTAGTAATAGTTGCTTGAGGCTCACCAGTATCTGGGCGAAGATACAAACTATTATTCATAGCATGTCTGTCTGGGAAGGGTAAAGAGTCTAAATCTTGATCCCAGGTATCAAAACTTGTTTTTTCCCATTCAGAATTTAAGGTAGATTTGTAAAAAATACCATTAACCGTTTCAATTTCTTTATTATTATTAATTAGCGATTTTACAAGTCTGGGAACTATAAAATCGCTTTCGCCGCCTATAAGTGCATCAATATTTTTTAGATTTAAACTTTTTACAACTTCTTCTGTTGCGTCAAAAAATAATGAGCCTTTTAAAATTATTTTTATTTGAGGAAGCGCATTTTTCACTTTATTTGCAATTTCTATATCCTGAAAAATCGTAGAGTTGGTGATACTGAAAAATAGAAAATCTGGCTGATAATTTTCGACATCATTTATGAGATCAGTTATCGTGAGATTCTCTGTTTGATAATCAACTAATTTTGTTTGATGCCCATCTTTTTTTAGGTTTGATGAGGCATAACCAAGATCATTTGCCGATCGCATAGACGTAGCAGTTGCATTCTCAATGTTACCTTGGCTGCGATCTTCTCCTCTTTGATATAAGGGCCCAGGTGGGTAAGCTATGAGAATTTTTGCCATAATTTATTGAGTAAAGGTGTTGTTTAGATACTATGATATATTAATTAGAACAATTCTTATTGGAATAATTATCTTTTACCAGTAGTTTTTAAGGTATTCCTATCCTTAAACTTTAAAAAAATTCTCGCATAACTGGAATAGAGGCCAAAAAGTATACATGCAAGAATTGCATGTTCATGATGAAATGTCGTATTCACAGTGCCAATACCAAATGTTGCCAACCATGCGCTAAAAGAACCGACCCATAAATTACTAGAAATATTTGATTTTAGCGCTTGCCGATATGTTTTAATTAAATTGCTAATCCATACTCCCATGAATATTAAGGTAACTAGTAAGCCAATTACGCCTCTCTCAACCAGAGCCGTCAAGTAAAGGTTATGTGAGTGTCCAGGAAAACCATAGTCGTCAGGATTAAATTTTCCATGCCTAGATTCAACAGATTTTTTTAAATGATCAAGTGTTATGAAATGCCAATTACTCATTCCTATTCCCAGTAAAGGCGAAAATCTAGAAGCTTCAATAGATACATTCCAAACTTTATCTCTATATGATAAAACACTGTTATTTTTTTGGTAGTTAATTTGCTTTTCTACAATGCCAACCTTTAAGAATAAAGTAAGTGAAAGAATCCCGGTTAATGTTACTAGGCCTATAATTTTAATTTTTTTCGTTTTTGGAATTGAAAAAAGTATGAGCAACCCTAATAATATTGCGAATATGAAGGCACCTCTGGATTGGCCAATAATAATACTTAGAAAAAAAAGCAAACTAAAGAAAGCTGGTAATATTTGGCATGAAATTGAAGCGGCTGAGTTTTTTTTAGTGTTATTAAATTTAGTCAAAAAGTATCCGAATGTTGCCCCAAAGATCATAACAAGATAAATGGCTGAATGATTTACATGTCCAACCGAATGGAGCTCAAGACTGGATTTAGTGTGAAGAACAAGATACTGATACAGGCCCCATAAAAGAGGTGGAATAGCCCCTATAATAATGAGTTTAAATAACCCGTTATATTGACCAGTAGTATAATTAGAACGACTTAAAAACCAACCAGTTAAAATTGCTGTTAGAAGAACTCTATAGCCTTTCCACTCTTCTAAATTTCCTTTGTCCATCAGTTTTGGCATGCCTGCATATATTGTGCTTAATAATGCAGTTAAAATAATTAATATGAATATATAGTCCCAATAAGACAATATAACTTTTTTGAGGTTTATTTCTGCTATTTCAATGCAAGTCCTTGTGATGAGATATCCTACTAGGAAAATATGCTTGGGACCTTCTAGGCTTGGAAGAGAGAGGATTAGCAGGCTAAGCATAAATAAATCTAGCGAATAAATTTTATTTAGCATTTTTTGGCCATTAGTCTTGTTGTCATGTTTTAATATTTTAGTGGGCAATTATATGTTTTGTATAGCCCCATATTACCTTATAAAGATTTATAATAATCCTTTAAATTTCAATGTGTTTCCATGAAAAAAGTATCATTAAATCTCCGAACTTTTTTTGCTTTTGCTCATGATGTTCTGGCTATAATTTTTTCATGGATTGCGGCGTATTCTTTAAGGTTTAATTTTAATATACCTGAAGATCAATTTTTTTCCATGTTAAACGCACTTTGGATAATTATTCCGCTTTATAGTTTTTCATTTGGATTATTTAGTTTATACAGAGGAACTTGGCGTTTTGTTAGTTTGCTTGAATTAAAGCGTATTCTTTTTGCAGTAGTTTTGACCTCTGCCGCTCTCATAGCAATTCTTTATTTTTTAAATCTTTCTTTTTTTGTTCCCCGTTCGATATATATTTTAAATCCTTTAATTCAAATTTGTTTGTTGGGCGGGAGCCGTTTTATCTATCGCCTTATCAGAGAACATCAGCTATATGGCACTAACCTTACTCACGGAAAGCCAGTCGTTGTTTTGGGCTCAAGTATAGAAAAAATTACAATACTTCGAGATCTTTCTAGAAGCAAGGACTGGCAAGTTGTAAGTATTTTAGATGACGATCCCAGAATGCATGGCCGTGAAATTTTAGGTATCGAAGTTCATGGTGGCATTAGTCTTCTGCCAAAAATAAAAGAGCGCTTTAGGATTCGTCATGCAATTATTTTGATGCCATTAGCGAACCAACAAGACCGGCGCCGGGCAATAAGTTTAGCCAATAAATTAAAGATCCAGTCTTTAACGGTTCCTCATATTGACGATCTCATGACAGGGCGTGTTTCAGTAACTCAAATGCGACCAGTAGAAGTAGAAGATCTTTTGGGGCGCGAATCAGTTAGTTTAGATAATAAAAGCTTAAAAGAGCTTATAGCTAAACGCTCTGTAATGGTTACAGGCGCAGGAGGCTCTATAGGCTCAGAATTATGTCGTCAGCTTATTAAATTTAAGCCTAGCATATTAATTTGTTTTGATATTTCTGAATACGCACTTTATAAACTAGAAAATGATTTAAGTGCCCTAACAAATAAAGTTCGTTTAATTTATTTTGTGGGCGATGTCAAAAAAGAGGCTCGAGTAAAATATATACTTGATCTATATAAGCCGTCTATTGTTTTCCATGCTGCCGCTTATAAACATGTTCCAATGATGGAGAATTATAATGTCTCCGAGGCTTTCAATAATAATGTTCTTGGAACCTACAACCTGGCTCAGGCATGCCAAAATGCTCAAATTGAAAAATTTGTTTTAATTTCTACAGATAAGGCTGTAAATCCAACAAATATAATGGGCGCAACAAAAAGATTGGCGGAAATAGTCTGTCAAGGATTGCAAACAGCATCAGGGACAAAATTTATCATGGTTCGTTTTGGCAATGTTCTAGGAAGTAGCGGCAGCGTGATCCCAAAATTTCGTGAGCAAATCAAATCAGGTGGACCCGTAACCGTTACTCATCCTGAAATCACGCGTTATTTTATGTCTATCCCAGAAGCGGCGCAACTTGTAATGCAAGCGGGGTTGATGGGTCAGGGCGGTGAAATATTTTTATTGGATATGGGCGAACCAATTAAAATTCATGATTTAGCAACAGATATGATTAAACTGTCAGGTTTTGACGATAATGAAATTAAAATTATTTTTACTGGCTTAAGACCTGGAGAAAAACTTTATGAAGAATTGTTGGCAAATGACGAAACCTCTCTGCCTACAAAGCACAGTAAACTAAGAATTGCCAAGGCTAAACCTTTTAATAAAAAATCATTACCGAGCATAATAAATTGGATTAAATCAATTGATAGTAAAGATGAGAAACTTATTAAAAAAGAATTAAAAAAGCGTTTAAAGGAATATTCTCCTTCCAAACAGCTTACAAGATTTAGACGCCCGTCAAATATTTTATGAGTATTCTTGTTACAGGCGCAGCTGGTTTTATTGGATCTAACTTTGTGTTAGATTGGTTCCTTGACTCAGACGAAGACCTTGTTTCTTTAGATCTTCTTACGTATGCCGGAAATTTAAAAAATTTATCATCTTTGGAAGGCAATCCACATCATCACTTTGTTAAAGGTAATATTGGAGATGAAAAGTTAATAGTCGATTTATTTAAAACGTATAAATTTAGAGCTATTATAAATTTTGCAGCTGAAAGTCATGTCGATCGATCGATTTATCAAGCAGACAGTTTTATTAATACTAATATCTTGGGAACATATAAATTGCTGGAGGCTGCAAGAGTCTGTTGGAATGATCTTAATGAAAAACTACAAAAAGATTTTCGTTTTTTACACGTTTCAACTGATGAGGTTTATGGCTCCTTAGAAAAATTAGACGAACCTTTTAGTGAAACAAGTCGCTATGAACCTAATAATCCATATAGCGCATCTAAAGCCTCTAGCGATCACCTAGTTCGTGCATGGCATCACACGTATAATCTGCCAACTTTAATCACTAATTGCTCTAATAATTATGGGCCTTATCAATTTCCAGAAAAATTAATTCCCCTCACAATTATTAACGCTCTTAATGGCAACTCAATCCCTATTTATGGCGACGGGAAAAATATTCGTGATTGGTTGTATGTAAAAGATCACTGTAGTGCAATTCGAAATATTTTGAATAATGGTTCTGTCGGAGAGGTTTATAATGTCGGGGGGTCAAACGAGAAAACAAATCTCGAGGTTGTTAGAATGCTTTGCCTCATATTAGATAAAATTAAGCCTTTAGAGAGCGGATTGAGTTATAGCAATCAAATCAGATTTGTCAAAGATCGAGCAGGTCATGACAGACGTTATGCAATTAATGCAACAAAATTAGAAAAAGATTTAAATTGGAAACCAAGAGAAACATTTGAAACGGGGATTAAAAAAACGGTTGAATGGTATTTAGAAAATCCGGAATGGGTAAAAAAAGTTCTCAATGGCGACTACAAAAATTGGGTACAAAAACATTACGCATGAGAATCTTGCTAATTGGTTGCAATGGGCAATTGGGCTCTGAATTACGTTTTAAATTAAATAAATTTGGTGAGCTTGTAGCAGTTAATCGCGAACAATTAGACCTTGCAAATCCAAATCAAATTAGAATGTTTGTTGATCGGATTAAGCCCGGCATTATTATAAACGCAGCCGCTTATACTAATGTTGACAAGGCTGAAGGTGAGCATGAGCTTTGTCGTCAGATAAATGTAATCTCCCCTCAGATTTTTGCAGAATGTGCGAACCAACTTAAAATTCCATTAATACATTATTCAACAGATTATGTTTTTGATGGGCTCAAGGCGGGGGATTATCTTGAGTCAGATTCAACGAATCCACAGTCTTTTTATGGCAAAACTAAATGCGAAGGTGAAGAGAAAGTAAGGCTTTACAATAAACATATAATATTAAGAACAAGTTGGATTTTTAGTAAATATGGGGAAAATTTTCTTAAGACTATTTTAAAGCATATTCAAAATAAAAATTCTCTAAGTATTATTAACGACCAAATTGGCGCGCCAACATCAACTTCGACTTTATCTGATGTAACTTGTGAGATGGTAAGGTTGATTTTAGAAAATAAGAATTTCAAGTATTTTGGTACTTTTCATGCCACAAATTCAGGTGAAACAAGTTGGTTTGATTATGCCAAATTTATTTCTAGCGAGGCTATTAAATTAGGAGTGAAGGTTAGGTGTCCGCCATCCCAAATTCAACCTATATCCTCATCTGAATATTCTGCAGTAGCTAAAAGACCTTTGAATTCAAAATTAAATTGCGAAAAATTAAAAAAAACCTTTATGTTAGAATTACCAAGTTGGCAAGATGAAGTCAAAAGGGTTTTGAGAGAGATTATTTAGATCAAATGAATAATGATTTTATAAAAAGAAAAGGCATCATTCTTGCTGGTGGCGCAGGGATGCGCTTATATCCTGTGACTCAATCTATTTCAAAACAACTACTCCCTGTCTATGACAAGCCTATGATTTATTATCCATTAAGCACTCTTATGCTTGCTGGTATTCAAGATATTTTGGTAATTTCGACACCTGAGGATACTCCGAGATTTGAATCGTTATTACGAGATGGAGCTCAATGGGGTTTAAATATTCAATACATGGTGCAACCTTCACCAGATGGCCTAGCTCAAGCTTTCATTTTGGCAGAATCATTTATTGGTAATGATTTTTCAGCTTTAGTATTGGGAGATAATATTTTCTATGGCCATGATTTTAATGAATTATTGTTAAAAGCAATGCAACGAGATACCGGAGCTACTATATTTGCTTATCATGTTCACGATCCGGAGCGTTATGGTGTGGCAGAATTTAATTCACAAAATAAAGTGATTTCTTTAGAAGAAAAACCCTTACATCCAAAATCAAATTATGCAGTAACAGGGCTTTATTTTTACGATCAAAATGTTATAAATTTTGCTAAATCATTAAAACCATCTTACCGTGGCGAATTAGAAATTACGGACCTTAATGGACTTTATTTAGAAGATGGAAAACTAAATGTTGAAATTATGGGTCGTGGCTATGCATGGCTTGATACTGGGACGCATGATTCCCTGTTGGAAGCGGCGCAATTTATTGCAACTTTAGAAAATCGACAAGGGTTGAAAGTTTCATGCCCAGAAGAAATTAGTTATCGCCAAGGTTGGATTAACCAGTCACAACTTGCAAAACTTGCTGCAGCATTATCTAAAAATACTTACGGCCAATATTTGCAGAAAATTGTAGATGAAAAAATTCATTAACTATGAAATTTACACCTTTAGCTATACCTGATGTTTTAGTTTTTGAGCCAGATGTGTTTGAAGATCCGCGAGGATTTTTTTTTGAAAGTTTCAATCAATCCAAATTTGAAAATGTAATAGGTAGAAAAATTACATTCGTACAAGATAATCATTCAAAATCTATAGAAGGAGTAGTCCGCGGACTTCACTTCCAATTGCCACCAAAGGAACAGGGCAAACTGATACGTGTTATTCACGGTCAAATTTATGACGTAGCAGTTGATTTAAGAAAAAAATCTCCCACTTTCGGTCAATGGGTAGGTGAGGTATTGTCTGCAGCCAATAAGAAACAAATATGGATCCCAGAAGGTTTTGCTCATGGCTTCATTACCCTTTCAGACGATTCGGAAATTTTATACAAAGCTACAGATTTTTATAGCCCTAACCATGAGCAATGTTTAATTTGGAATGACCCTGAAATAAATGTCATATGGCCTCACACAAAAGACAATTATATTTTTTCTGATAAAGATAAAAAAGGAAAAGCTTTATCCGAACTATCTTTATTTAATTAAATGAGACCATCTAAATGTATGTAAAGGGATTTTTGCTTGAGTAAAATGAGGCCTTTAGTTGTTGATTTAGATGGCACTCTGATTGCTACAGATTTGCTTTACGAATCATTAATTCAAATTTTTAAAAATAATTTATTTACTATTTTTAAGCTTTTTTTTGTTGCATTAGAGGGAAAAGCTCCCTTAAAGCAATTTATTGCATCTAAAGTAAATATAAATCCAGCTAACCTTCCATATAACTTAGAGCTTTTGAAATGGTTACAATATGAATATAAAAAAGGACGTAAACTTATTCTATCTACGGGCTCAGATTTTAAAAACGCTAAAAAAATAGCTGAATATCTTGGTATATTCCATAGTGTAATTGCGAGTGACGGCGTTACAAATAATACAGGATTAACAAAATCGAGGACTCTTGTGTCAAGATATGGGAAACTGGGCTTTGATTATGTTGGAAATTCTTATGATGATATTTTCGTTTGGAAAAAAGCTAAATTTAGCATAATTGTAAATGCATCTAATAATTTAATTCAAAAAGTTAACAAAATTTCAAGGGTAAATAAAATTTTTTCTAGGCCAAAACCCTCTATTTTAATTTGGTTCTCTGCTCTTCGTATTCATCAATGGCTGAAAAATCTCTTACTTTTTGTGCCCCTTTTAGCAGGACATGTCATACCCAGCGCTAGTTCATGGACAACCCTATTATTAGCTTTTATGTCATTTAATATTTGTGCTTCTTCTGTATATATTACTAATGATCTTTTTGATTTAGAAAGTGATAGACAGCACCAGAGAAAGAAGATGCGCCCATTTGCTTCCGGAAAATTACCTGTCTGGATAGGAATAATTCTTGCTCCAATTTTAATTACTTCGGCTATTTTTATTGCTACTTTTGTAAGTATAAAATTTTTGTATAGTCTTCTTATATACCTTGTGATTACATTTTTATACTCAATAATATTAAAAAAATTAGTTTTAATCGACTGCTTAACTCTAGCTTTTCTTTATACGATCAGAATAATTTCTGGAGCTGTTGTGATTGGTGATGCCTTATCTTTTTGGCTGCTAGCTTTTTCTTTTTTCATTTTTCTATCATTAGCTTTTGTAAAACGCTATGCGGAAATATTGAGCGAAAATAAAAATAATAAAGCTCAGCTAAGCGGCCGGGGTTACTTTATTACTGACGCATCTCTAATTCAGACATTAGGCATAACCTCAGGATATGCTTCTGTAATTGTTCTTGCACTTTATCTCAATAGCGAATCAGTTTTGAGACTTTATCAGTCGCCACAATTAATTTGGTTAGCGATACCTGTCATGCTATTTTGGGTGAGTTCAATTTGGATGTATGCTAATCATGGTAAGATGCATGATGACCCCTTGATTTTTGCAATTAAAAATTTTACCAGCATAATTACTGGACTTATATTCGTTGGAATTATGGTAATAGGAACTATTGGAATTGATTAATAACCCAAAGATCCTGGGATTGTGGTTAAATTTTTTTTTCTAATCCTAAATCAATTAGGAAATATAATTTGTCAATTACATATTTTTTTTGAGTTTGTGAGATGAAGAAAAGCTTCAAGAAAATAGTAGTTATTGGAGCAACATCCTTAATCGCTCAAAAATGTTTAAATTTGTGGGTTGAAAATTATGCTGTTGAATTAATTTTAGTTGGCAGGAACCTAGCTAAATTAAAAAAAGTAGCCTCTAATTTAAGAGTAAGATCAAAAAATATTCTTGTAAATACAATCCAAATAGATTTTCTTAATACTTCTAGGATACAAAAGCTAGCAAATGATCTAAATAAAAACTCCCCAATTGATATCCTTTTAATTGCTCATGGAGTTTTACCTAATCAAATTCTGTGTCAATCTAATCTAACTCTATGTAAAAATGCCATTGAAATTAACGCCATTTCACCAGCATTATTTGCTGAAGCTTTTGTGGGGTTTATGGAAAAATCTGGGAAGGGTTGCCTTGCTATTCTTGGCTCAGTTGCAGGAGATCGTGGTCGAAGGTCCAATTACATTTACGGAGCTTCTAAAGGCTTTATTGAGCGCTATATTGAGGGTTTGCAA
>Ga0209768_10002291_pt1 | contig 11920 bp, 12 predicted proteins | sample LauGreSBDMM110SD_3_FD_187564 | JGI IMG/M metagenome (GOLD analysis project Ga0209768, IMG submission 187564) | Freshwater lake microbial communities from Lake Michigan, USA - Sp13.BD.MM110.SD (SPAdes) (version 2) | ecosystem: Environmental > Aquatic > Freshwater > Lake | place: Lake Michigan... | reverse complement strand
AATACCTTGTATAATTAATCTATACACACAGGCACAGCGGACTTCTACGTCATTCATCCCGCTTTATAAACTCTGCATGTCGTCAAACTTGCTACCTTAATAAAGGAGACTAGAGATGGCAAAATTTCTTTCAACAAAACATTACGGACACAACATTGGTCTGTCAGCGGTATTCCGTCAACCTAACGCAGATCACAGTCATTGTCATTTGCTACACGGATACAGTCTAGCGTTTACATTCACATTTGGATGTGATGCCCTAGACAACAAGAACTGGGCAGTAGACTTTGGCGGCCTCAAACCGCTTAAAGCATGGCTAGAAGATCACTTTGATCATAAGTTAGCTTTGGATAAACAAGATCCACATCTAGCTAAATTCCAAGAACTGGAAGCACTAGATCTAGCAGAGATTCGAATCTTCGATGGAGTGGGTGCAGAAAAGTTTGCAGAACATGCGTTTATGTTTGCTGACGCACTGATACGTGAGAAGACTGACAATCGTTGTTATTGCGTACGGGTCGAGTGTGCAGAACACGGCGCTAACTCAGCAATTTACGAGGCATAAGGAGAAGTTTTAATGTCCTACAATTTAGAAATTGAAGGTTGGATGTTTGAGGAAGAATTACAGATCATCCAGCGGCAAGCAGGTTATGTGCCTGCTAACGGTGTTATAGTAGAAGTTGGATCGTGGTGTGGGAGGAGCGCAGTAGCATGGGCGACCTCGGCAAAACCATCTGTCACTGTGTATTGTTTTGATCCTTTTTATAGATGGGATGATTTTGTAAAAAATACAGAACAATTTCCTAATATTATACCTATAAAAGGATTAGTACCCAGCGAATCTACCTATGAAGATCCTAGGAAAATAGATATTTTTTTCATTGATGCCAGTCATAGTAATCCCAACGACTGGGAGATAATATCACACTTCTTACCTTTTGTCAAACCCAACGGCTATATTCTAGGGCACGACTGGACTCCTTATAGACGGCAACAAGGTATTCAGTACCCTGATGTAAATTTAAATGTTCATAGATTGGAAGAAATGTTTGGTGAAAAAGCTAGTATTAACAATAGACTATGGTGGTTTAAAAAACCAGTGGATCGTGAGTTTGACACAGGTGTATATACAAAGATAGATAAACCCGATGAACAGTCTTGAAAGAATTTGGGCTCGAGCAACCGGGCATCTTATGGGTAACACTGACAACGACCGACCAGATGTTCCCATTCTAACACTTAAAGAAGCTCGTTGGGCTTTATTCTTTAAAACATTTTGGGTTATAATCCATGTGGTAACCTGTTTTTTTATTATTGCCAACACCATTAGGCATTGGTAAATAATAATATGCGTATATTTAATATTCATAATATCATTATGGGCAACAATCAACCATTCGTGTTGATTGCTGGACCCTGTCAAATTGAGAGTCAGCAACATGCTCTCGATACGGCTGAACAAATTAAAAACATTACTAACGATCTCGGAATTAGATTCGTTTATAAAAGCAGCTTTGATAAAGCCAATCGTTCTAGTGTTAGTACTAAACGAGGTTTAGGTATCAAAGAAGGATTAGAAATACTCAATACAGTCAAGCATAAACTTGGAGTGCCTATTTTAACAGATATTCATGAAAGCTGGCAGGCTCAAGAAGTCAGTGATGCAGGTGTGGATATTTTACAAATTCCTGCTTTTCTTTGTAGACAAACAGACTTATTGTTGGCTGCTGGAGAAACCGGATGTGCTATCAATGTCAAGAAAGGACAGTTCCTTGCTCCCCACGATATGAAGAACGTTGCGGCAAAGATTGCGTCAACTGGTAATGAACGCATTATGTTATGCGAAAGAGGATACACTCATGGATACAATAATCTTGTGGTGGACATGCGCAGTCTACCTATTATGGCAAGCACTGGCTATCCAGTGGTCTTTGATGCCACACATAGTGTTCAACAGCCTGGAGGCATGGGAGAAAGATCTGGTGGAGATAGGACCATGGTCCCGTACCTGGCGAGAGCTGCTGTAGCCACAGGGTCAGTAGCAGCGGTATTTATGGAGTGTCATGAAGATCCCGATTGCGCACCCAGCGATGGTCCTAACATGATTAAGTTAGACGACCTTAGCAATATTCTAAAAGACCTAGTAGCAATCGATGAAATTGTCAAGAGAAAATCTCACTAAAGATCAGTGGCGACACTATAAAAAATTTGGTTTTCCTCCTACTGAAATTGTTGTAGAAGAACCAATACCAGCCCCTACTCAAACTCACGTCGAACCTATAGCTGTATTGTGTGTTCGATTTGGTACACGCTATGGTAGAGAATACGTTGAGCGACTGCGTAACATGGTTTCAAGACATCTAACTGTTCCCTATGAATTTTTCTGTTTAACTGATGATCAACATCCTATAGACGGTGTTCAAAGTATTGTGAGGCCAAATGCTGGCTATGCCAAAGGTTGGTGGCACAAGGTTCACATGTTTGATCCTGGGTTGAATCTGCGTGGCAGAGTTTTATATTTTGATTTGGATATTGTTATTCACAACAATATTGATAAATTAGTTCTAGGTTATGACCGAGAGTTCCTAGGCATTAGAGACTTTAATAGAAAGTTCAATCCCCAGTGGAATATTCTCAACAGCTCTGTTATGAGTTGGCCTGCAGGACTACATCCAGACATCTTTACCACCTTTCAAACCAATCCCAAGCAGGCTCAAAAATTACACGGAGATCAAGATTGGATTTGGCAAGTGGCAAAAAGTCGTATAACCTTTTGGCCGGAACAGTGGATACAGAGTTATAAGTGGGAGATCCGTGATCGAAATGAATTAGTGTATCAGGGAGGCAAAAGATATTTTAAAGATGTGCGCAGCCCAAAAGTGCATGCAGAGTGCGTTGTCTGTGTGTTCCACGGTGATCCAAAACCCGACGAAGTTATGGATCAGTTTGTGATTGACAACTGGCGGTGATTGTGTTATACTAGTAGTATGACAAATACTATTACCCCCGAAGCATTACGCACTCTGCTTGTTGAAAACGAATGCGTGGTTGAGTTTACCAAAGTGAATGGTGAGACTCGATCAATGCCCTGCACACTCAATCCACACATTGTTCCGCCTGAACCTAAAGTGCTTGCCGAAGGGGAAGTTACAAAAGTTAAAAAAGAAAATCTTGATGTTATGAATGTTTGGTGCTTGGATAAAAATGAATGGCGCAGTTTCCGCATTGCTAATGTAATCTCAGCGAAAGTAAAAGAATGATTAAACGTATTGGATTTGCCTGCAAGTGGATCAACGATCCGGCAGAAGTTAACGGCATGAAAATTAATGCTCGTGACCGAGACTTAAATACTGGTGCTACCACAGTGCGCTGGTTGCGTGAACATCCCCAAGAAGCAGAACAGCGACTTTGGGATTTGATGGAACGAAACATAGAAGCCTGCTACAAATTAGTCAGCAGGGTAGGAACACTAGATGAAGATCTTAGAATGGTACGACTGTCAAGTGATATACTTCCTGTATACACTGAGCCTAGTTGGAAGTGGTTTTGGCGGCAGCCCGATGTCAGAGCAGTTGCAGAAAGAGGATTTGCCCGAGTGGGCGATGTGGCTAGGAAGAATAATGTTAGGCTCAGCTTTCATCCTGGCCAGTTTTGCGTGTTGGCTTCTATTAACCCGGGCATCGTAGAACGCTCAATAGAAGAGTTTGAGTATCATGTGGACATGGCTCGTTGGATGGGCTATGGTAAAACATTCCAGGACTTCAAGATCAATGTGCATATCTCAGGCAAGCAAGGCCCGCAGGGCGTTCGTGATGCTCTGAGCAAAATGACACCCGAGGCCCGCAACTGTCTTACTATCGAAAATGACGAAATGACCTGGGGCATTGACTCCAGCATTGAGCTGGTCAAAGACTGTGCCCTGGTCATGGACATACATCATCATTGGATTAATACTGGAGAATATATTGAAGCAACTGACGACCGTGTTAAGCGGATTATTGATAGCTGGCGCGGCGTTCGCCCTACTTTACATTATAGTGTATCACGGGAAGACTGTCTTATTGACCATCCCGGACATATCCGTCCCGATCTTCCGACCCTCTTAGAACAGGGCTACAAGAAACAAAAACTCAGAGCACATTCAGAATTTTACTGGAATACAGCAGTAAATGAATGGGCCCTGACATTCCGTGACAACTTTGACATCATGTGCGAAAGCAAGGCTAAGAATCTATCTAGCTTTGCACTCTACGAACAGGGTCTTAAGCAGCCGGTTTTGCTTTTGGCTTAGGTACTGCTTTAGGCTTAGGTGCTGATTTTGGTGTTGCAACCTTCGGAGCAGCAGGCTTTTTGGCTGGCTGTTGCTTTTTAGGTGCAGGCTTTTTGGCTGGCGCCTGATCAATCACAGCTGCCTCTGCCACAACAATCACCGCTTCAACTGCAGGGGCAACTTCTACTACTGGCGCAGGTGCTGCCTCAACTTTGTATGGTACTTCCGCAGTTTGTTCTGCTGGCTTGGCACCAAATAGTTTCTTAATTAATCCTAGCATATTAAATCTCCTTAGGAATTTATTTAGCGGTAAATACAAGTATGGAATTTAAATTCATTCAAAAGTTTATTATCGAAGGTCGAAAAGACAAACTCATACAGTTGACCCTGCCCTACGACCGTGATGAGTTGGCACCGATAAAAAGTAAAGAAACCATAGATTATCATTACGGTACGCTGTACAAGGCCTATGTTGATAGATATAACAAGGGTGAAGGTGACGATGATTTCAACGAAGCCGGTGCGTTTTTGCACAATATCTATTTTGGCCAACTGCAAAAATCAGAAGGTGCCAATAGACCCTATGATGCTATTTTGGCGTTTATAGAAAAACACTTTGATACCTTTGACCGTTTTAAAGAAGAATTTGAAAAAACAGCCATGACAATACAGGGCAGCGGATGGGCATATTTGGCTCGTGATGGTGCAATCAAAACCATTGTGAATCACGAAATTAGGAACGATATTGTGTTATTGGTAGATTGGTGGGAACATGCTTGGGCTCTAGACTATCAAGCAGACAAAAAGAAATACTTGCAAAACATATGGAAAATAATCAATTGGAGGATAATCAATGGCGTACTCGGACAAGGTAATTGATCACTATGAAAATCCCAGGAATGTGGGATCTTTTGATAAGAGTGAGCCTGATATTGGTACTGGTATGGTTGGCGCACCTGCATGCGGCGATGTAATGAAACTACAGATAAAGGTTGATCATGCTACAGGTATTATTACAGATGCAAAATTTAAAACGTATGGCTGCGGATCGGCTATTGCAAGCTCGAGCCTCATTACAGAGTGGGTCAAAGGCATGCACATCGACCAAGCCGGAGAAATCAAAAACTCCGACATCGCCGAAGAACTAGCTCTACCCCCTGTTAAGATCCATTGCAGTATCTTAGCAGAAGACGCTATTAAAGCAGCCGTGAATGATTACCGTAACCGACACAGCCAGTAAACGAATTAAACAGAATTTGGCAAAACGTGGTCGAGGCGTAGGTATCCGTATAGGTGTAAGAACTACAGGTTGTAGTGGATTAGCCTACACTATGGAATATGTGGATAACTACACCGCTGAAGTTGGTGTCACCAATTTTGCACACAATGGATTTGTTGTATTAGTGGATGCCAAAAGCCTAGCCTATTTGGACGGACTAACCATGGATTGGGTTCGCAACGGACTCAATGAAGGGTTCGATTTTGTGAACCCCAACGAACGCGACCGCTGCGGCTGCGGAGAAAGTTTTAGAGTCTAGTATTTGCCCACTGGCAAAGTGGTACTAGCGGGCATGTCCCAGATCTGCTTGCGTTCAACTCCCTTGCGTTGAGCAAACTTTTTTGCATCACATAATGCACACACATGAAAGTAGTTGTTACTCAATCTTCTGTGATCCATCTTGCGTAACTCACGTGTAAATTCTCTATCGCAGTTATCACAACGAAAAACTGCAATGATTTTTCTTCTGACATAGTTGTGTGCAACTCCCAATTTACTGAGTCTAACATGTTGAGTCTGTTGAGTTTCTTTTTTTAAGAACATCATGTATTTACATTCGGCTTATAAAACTTTGGGCTAAATACTAGAGTAACCATACATCTTAGGATATACCATGGCAAGAAAAATTATTGATACCGGCGTTGTAGGCAACGACGGCACAGGCGACAGTATTCGCGACTCATTTAGAAAAGTCAACGACAACTTCCGTGAGCTGTATAGCTCATTGGGTCTAGGTGAGAAACTAACTTTTAAAAATCTAGATGACGTTCAGGGCAGTTATCTTGGACAGGAAAATGCCATTCTCAGTATCAACAATACAGAAACCGGTATTGTATACAAACAGTTCACTTCAGGTGCTGGTATAAATCTTGATTTCACAACCAATCAAAATGAAATACGCATCAGCTCAGAGTTCTCAGAAGTAGTTGGCGACACCAGTCCACAGTTAGGAGGCAATCTCAGCGCACGATCTGGTGGCACTCAGTTTAGAATCAGAGACTTAGGCACCGACAATATTCCACTGGTCCCTGTATTTGACCACGAAGCCATTAACAAACGTTATGCCGATGGCAAAGTTTCTAGAGCAGGCACTAATGCCATCGATCCAAGAACTGGACTGGTAAATGGTTCTTTCGGTGCAATGAGCGGGCCGTTAATTCTGTCCAGAGATCCTGAACCAGATGACGACGATGTCTATGATGGATTAATTGCTGCTACCAAACGATATGTGGATAATTCTGCCTTTGGCAGTAGCATCAATCTATATGTGGCCACTTCAGGCATTGACGATCGTCCGGGCGTCAGTGCGGCACTACAAGGTCGAGCATTGGCCTATGCCTATCGCACTTTGGAAGCTGCCCTAAAAAGAGCAGAAGAAATTGTACTAGAAGCCAGAAATGAGATAGGTCCTTACAAAAAAACATTGACCTATAACAACGGGGTATCTGACTGTACCTTGACCAAGATTGAAGATGCTCCGGGCAGCGGTTCAGGATTCAGCGGCAGTGCCCTAATGAGTGTTGACACTGTGGTTGTGAATAGTGTGGGCGTAAATTATCAAATTGGCGATATATTAACTGTGGTCGGAGGAACATTCAGCGAACCAGCTAGACTACAGATATTATCTACCACAGAAGCAGGTGGCGTGTTAACATTCCGCATTGTGTCTTCTGGGGTATACACCATATTGCCTCCTAGCAGTACCAATGTGGCAACCACAGATGACAGCGACAATGGTCAGTTGGCCACAGTGAATTTGACCTACAAGGTCAACAACGTGGTAGTAAACAGTGGTGGCAGCGGATTTGGTCTGGCATCTGTTAGAATATCAGGTGGTGGAGGCGCAGGAGCGTTTGGTACTGCCGACGTGGTAGGTGGCAGTGTGATCAGCATCACAGTCACAGATCAAGGATCTGGGTTCACCAGCCAGCCAGTGGTCACTGTATCTCTTCCTAGATTTTTCATAGAAACCGGAGGCTATCGCACAGACTTTACCGGAGACTACACTACATCAACTCCCAGTGCTATTAGGAGCAGAGATATACGAGAGGGTCTTTTCCTACGAGGCGAATCATCGGGAGCCTTGGCTCAGATACTTGGCCACACAGGCAGCCTGGACTCAGCAGGAGATGAAATTTTTGACGTTGATCTCAGATTTGGTACATTCCAAATTGGTGAGGTTCTATCATATGGTGATGTACAAAAAAATGTACAACTGAGTGTTCTAGTTGAAAGTGGAGTCTACGAAGAAAATCTACCCCTGAGACTGCCTGCCAATGTCTCCATAGTTGGTGATGAATTCAGACGCTGTATCATAAGACCAAAACCTGGTATAAGTTCTAGCCCGTGGGCTTTCTTGTATTTCAGAAGAGACCTCACTGTGGGAGTGATAGGCACTGATCTGATCACATTGACTGATAGACTATTTGGTTATCACTATCTACAGGGCACAGATGAACCTGTGTATCCATTAATTAACAATAGAGGATTCTATAGAGCGGCAGCACAATTGTTGACTTTGAACAGATCCTTTATACAAAAAGAAGTCATAGCTTGGATCACTGATCAAATTTTCAACGAAACTTCACCATTCACTGCTAGTTTTTTATACGACAGTGATCTCTGTGAAAGAGATATCGGACTACTGCTAGATGCCATGATATTTGACCTGAAGTACGGAGGTGCTAATAGAACAATATCTGCGGCATTGAAGTACTTTGGATCTGCCAGTGGGTTGATTGCAATTGGTGCTCAGGGATCTCAAACCCTTGCGGCCATAGGCAGAGTAGGAACATTGGCTCAACTAGTAGTTAGGAACGTACCCATACAGGAACTTTTCCAAGATGCCTACCTTCAAATAGTAGACGGTGCCTACGTGGCTGAAACCGGAACCACCGGAACTTCATTCAATATCACAGGTGTTACCAATGCCAGTCCCATGGCCATCACCACTGGCACTGCCCATGGATTGGTAGACGGCGATCAAATACTGATCAGCACCGTTGGAGGCGCCACACAGATAAACGGCAATGACTACTATGTAGATGTGATTAATACCACAAGTTTTTACATATACAGCGACGCTCTACTAACCATTCCTGTCAATGGCGCTGCCTTTGGCACATACACTTCAGGTGGCAATGCTGTCAGTATAGGAGGCGTATTAGGTGCCTTGTTTGACGCTGTGATAGATATTCTCGATGGCGTGGGCAGCAGCAATGTCAACTTGCCCAAAAACAACAATGAAATGGATGTGCTGCTGTGCAATGACGCAACTAGAATACAGGCTATCACCTTTCAAGGTCACGGTGGATTTGCCATGGTGCTTGACCCAGAAGGACAGATACTGGCCAAATCTCCATATGCACAGGAATGTGCATCATTCTCTCGCAGCACAGGTAGACAAACATTTGCCGGCGGGCAATACATCGACGGTTTCACTGGCAACTTGAAATTCAAACTACTGAGCAAAGACTCAAACACATTTTTACGTGTCGGAAATCTAGCACGTTTACCTCAACTGCCTGGCTCGTTTATCGTTGACGATACAATCTACAGAATTAACTATGTGAGAGACTACACATTCAATGTGGCAGGATCAACTGCGTCATTTGTCATGGATGAGACCACACCGTGGCCATTTGCACTGTTCAATTACAATGAAGCCATATGTCGAAGAGATGTGGGGTTGATTCTCGATGGAGTCGGCTATGACGTAGTGTTCAGCACCAACTATCATGCTAGACGTTCTGGACTCACATACAGACTGGCCAGTGCTGCGGTAGTAATCAATGATCAATTAGATCTCACAGTAAGAGCCATTGAACAGGCTCACGATGATGCCAGCACCTATCTTGAACTTTATCCCACAGCACAAGCAGTGGTAGCCAGCAGTAAAATAATCATAGCCAACATAGTAAGAGAGGGCGGCATATTTGCTCCTGCACTGAGTTTTACTTCTCCTCCAAGTTTGGCAGCTAATAGAGCCAATGCCAAAACATTGTTGCAGGCCAATATCACTTATATTGTAGATCAAGCAGTGGGGTATCTTGGCACAACATATCCAGCACTGACCTTTAATGACTTTGCAAGAGACATAGAATATGCCATTGAATCATTGATTTATGACATCATCTATGGTGGTAACAGTGAAACACGTAAAATAGGCTTGAAATATTGGGACGGAGTAGGTGATGCTGTGGCTCTACAGATACCTGTGCTGATACAGGCAGCAACAGCCGCGGGTATTGATCATGCCAAATATTTGGCCAAACAGGTAATACTTAACCTTGCACCTGCAATATCTTATTCGGCCACAACCCGAGTCACTGGCACACCCAGCGATGCTGCTATTCAAGCAGTTATAGAAACACTGTTTACCAACGTAAGTGCCATACTCACTGGCGGAGTTGGCTCGGCCGCAGCAGAAACACTGCCCGACTTGACCGCCTATGCCTATTTGGCAGCAGGTGTGTCTGCACGTAGCACCATTGTGACAAATAAGACTCTTGTGCAAGATTCAGTGATAGCATTTATCAATGAAAATGCCAACGTCTATGAAGTACTGATGCCAGGTAACAGATCAATGTTGAGCAACGACTTCACGCAGATCAATGACCTTGGTTATGGCATTGTGGTCAACAACGGCGGTTTAGCAGAGTGCGTGAGCATGTTTACCTACTACTGCCACATATCATATTATTCCATAGGTGGTGGGCAGATTCGATCAATTGGCGGCTCTAGTGCGCATGGCAATTTTGCGTTGGTGGCAGAAGGCAGTGATCCATTAGAAGTGCCCACACCAGTGACCTTGTACTATGATCTAGCACAGGGCGCAGAATGTTATTTTCCATCGGGCTCATATGCCAACACCGTAGGCGGATTATCACTATTTGTAACTAATTATACACATCCTCCATTGCCAAATGGTGAACTGGAAGTTGATCACGGACTTGGGGATATCTACAGATATCCTATCACAGGAGTTTCCACAGATTCGAGTCTGCCTGCGGGAGTGGCAAGACTGAGCCTACGTAGTTCGGAAGGTGTAGGCGTAGACGGTATTGCAGCAGTAATTACCAACGGCACTCCATTGACCATTAGACAAAACAGCACAGTGGTGTTAACTGGTAATGCTGTTGATGTGGCAGTGAGACCAAGTACTGGTCTAGTACTTGCTGAGTCTCCTGAGGTTTATCGAGTGCTGCAATTTGAAGCCTATGCTGATAGTGTGGGGGCAAGAACGTTTACCGTGAGTCTAGGCACGCCGGCTATTATAACCAGAGCAGCACATGGTCTCCAACCTGGCTATCAAATCACATTGGCCACTACGGGCGCACTGCCAACAGGACTCACTGCTGGTGAGACTTATTTTGTGCAGTCAGATGGATTCACTGTCAATACGTTTAGACTGTCTGCAACCAAACGCGGTACAGCCATTAATACCTCGGGCAGTCAAAGCGGCACACACACCTATATTGTGTTTGGCTTGGCTCAAACCACTCTAAGAGAAAACTACAACTATGTGGATCTTTCACTGTATCCACAACAGCCGTTTGTAACTTCAGCGGCCACATGTACTATCACAATAGCAAATCCTGCTGTGGTTACTCTGGCATCGCATGGTTTTGTTGCCAATGACGTGGTAAGATTTATCACCACGGGCGCATTGCCTGGCGGCATATTGGCCAATAGACTGTACTTTGTCAAGACCGTGATAGGAGTCAACTCATTTACCATTACTGATGTGGCAACTAGCGCATCAGTGGCACTTGAAACCACAGGCACGCAGAGTGGCATCCAGAGAGTGGGCAAGGTCATAGGAAGAGTTGGTGATAGCACCGTGGCGGTGGTTCCGATTAGCAGCGCCGATGAACAGAGACTACTTGGTACCAAACTGGTATTCCGAGGAGCGGAATACATTGTACAGGCCTATCAAAATGAACTTATAACCGGTGATAACTATGGGCTACTGACTCTAAACACTCCGTTGGTTGACTCAGTGATTTATTTTACCAATCTGCCAACACTCAAAGCTGCTGTGCCCAAAGATGAATCTGGCACACTGACTATTAGGATTTCATTGACTCGTGTGACATCACATGATCTGTTAGAGATTGGTACAGGATCTTATGCAGATACCAATTATCCCAATGAAATTTTTGGACCTCCTGTGAATGCTCTAGATCCTGATTCAGAAACACAGGAACGTGACGTGGGCCGTGTATTCTACGTGACTACTGATCAATTTGGTAATTTCTCAGTGGGTCCATATTTCCGTGTTGACCAAGGTACTGGTACAGTGACCTTTGCAGCCTCCATTGCACTGAGTAACCTAGATGGTCTTGGTTTCAAACGGGGCGTACCAGTCA
>Ga0209768_10002286_pt1 | contig 11935 bp, 17 predicted proteins | sample LauGreSBDMM110SD_3_FD_187564 | JGI IMG/M metagenome (GOLD analysis project Ga0209768, IMG submission 187564) | Freshwater lake microbial communities from Lake Michigan, USA - Sp13.BD.MM110.SD (SPAdes) (version 2) | ecosystem: Environmental > Aquatic > Freshwater > Lake | place: Lake Michigan... | reverse complement strand
AAGAATTGCCTTGGATGGGTCTAGTGGCAGACAACGAGTTGGGTAGAGAACCCACGTCGGGTTTTGGTATTGGTTTCCCTGCTAGTCCAGTCAAGGGCGACACATACATGCGTGTGGATCAAATGCCCAATGTGTTGTACAAGTTCAACGGATTCCACTGGATTATTGTGGACAAGAATTTAACAGATAACTACACATACGACGATGCTTATATTGAGCATTTGATTGCCAAACTCACCAGTGGTGAATACGATCCAGACATGTTGAGTGACACAGAAGCAGATGCCATTGCTCGTCGTGTAAAACCAATTTAAATATGAAATCACCCGACACGTTAGACAACTGTAGTTTCTGCGGCAAACACAAAGATTCAGTGGCCAAACTGATTGTGGGCAATGAAGTAAGTATCTGCAATGAATGTGTGGATCTGTGCCAAACCCTGCTCAAAGAAGAATTGACTGAAAAATCAAAAGAGATAACAGATGACACACTGGATCCACGTGCCATCAAAGACCACTTGGATCAATATGTGATCGGGCAAGACCATGCCAAAATGGTGTTGAGTGTGGCCATTGCCAATCACTACAAACGCATCGCTAACGCAGATCCTGATACCGAAATTGAAAAAGCCAATATTCTCATGTTGGGTCCTACAGGTTCGGGCAAAACATTGCTGGCACGTACTGTGGCACGTTACTTGGATGTGCCATTTGTTATTGCAGATGCTACCAGTTTGACCGAAGCAGGATATGTGGGCGATGACGTGGAAAGTTTGATTACAAGACTGTACACAGCCGCTGGTGGCGATGTAGCCAAGACACAGCGCGGCATTGTGTTTGTGGATGAAATTGATAAAATCAGCCGCCGTGGCGAGAGTGCCAGCATCACCCGAGATGTGTCAGGCGAAGGTGTACAACAGGCCTTACTCAAACTGGTAGAAGGTACCAAGTGTAGAATCACTCCTCAAGGCGGTCGCAAGCATCCTGCAGGTGAAACCGTGGAAATTGACACAGCCAACATACTATTCATCGCCGGCGGCGCTTTTGTTGGACTAGACAACATTGTGAAGAGTCGAGTAAAAGGTACCAGCATTGGATTCTCTGCACAAGTTGTAGCAGACAAAACCAGCGTTACACTAGACAAAACCACACCCGAAGACCTGATCAAGTTTGGCATGATTCCCGAATTTGTGGGACGTTTCCCCAGTTGGGTCGCCCTGGCAGAACTCAACAAAGAAGATTTGGTGCGTATACTGCAAGATGTCAAGCATAGTTATGTCAGCCAGTACCAATGGATATTCAAACGTGATCAGGTAGAACTAGAATTCAGTGCAGACAGTTTGGATTTGATTGCCGAACGTACCATTGCCAACAAAACTGGTGCTCGCGGTCTTCACTCAGAACTAGAACGTGTGCTGTTGCCACACATGTACAATTTGACACGTTATCGCAAAGGCGGAATCCAGACCCTGAATATCAACACTGACCTGGTAAATAATCCTGAATCACTTCGGGAAATAAATGAATAAATCACACGCCAGATCAGTATTGGTCCAAGACAACAACATTGAAAAAGCCCTGCGCAAGTTCAAGAAAAAAGTGCAAAATTCAGGCATACTGAATGATCTCCGTGAACGTGAATTCTACATCAAGCCCACCACAGCCCGAAAACTCAAACGCAGTGCCGCAAAAAATCGTTGGCGCAAACAATTAGAAGCCCAACAACTTCCTCCGCGAACATATTAATTTTTCAAATATTTTGACACAGAATGAAATTTGTGTTATAAATATGCATGTAGTGCCCATAGTGGGGCTACAATTCAAAAGTCATCTTGCTTAATAAAGGAGAAAACAAATGACAAAAACTCTCACCCTTCGCACATTCGATATCCCCGCAATTCACAAATTTGGTATCGGTTTCGATAACCTGTTTGATGATCTCATGCGTGTGAATGCCCAACAAAGCAACAACAACTATCCACCTTATGACATTGTGCAAATCAATGATGATGAGTACATGATCAGTTTGGCTGTGGCTGGCTTTGGACATGACAACCTAAGTATTACCAAAGACAACAAATTCTTGATAATTGAAGGCAAACACAGCCGTGAGAACATGGACAGTGCATATGAAGAATCCACTACAAAATACTTGCACAAAGGCATTAGCGAACGAAGTTTCCGCAGGGAATTTCAATTAGCCGACCATGTGGAAATTTACAATGCACATCTTGAACTTGGTATCTTGAATGTTCACTTGAAACGTGAAGTTCCGGAAGAAGCCAAACCAAAGACCATTGCGATCTCCTACAAAGAGTAATATAATGTAAATACAGTGGCAGCAATCCTGCTGTCACTGATTGAGTAACCGAGCAAGGAATAGAAATGGCACAGAGCGATACACGCACACGAATCAAACCATCCGAGGCCGTAAAAGAGCCGCCCATGTTTAAAGTTATCTATTTGAATGATAACCAAACCACAATGGATTTTGTTGTAGACAGTCTGATTGAATATTTTGATTACACTGCCGAAACTGCTGAACAAATCACTGTAGATATTCATCAAGCAGGACAAGCCACTGTGGCAGTGTTGCCTTATGAGATTGCTGAACAAAAAGGCATTGAAGTCACACTCAGCGCAAGATCACAAAGTTACCCATTGCAAATCAAACTGGAACCAGAAACAGTAAATTAATCGTCTACAACAATGCGCAAGGGATGATATACGTATTGACGCCATTCAGTATCTCCCCGTCCCTTGCAGTTGTTGACAAAACGCACACCTTGACGTATTTGATCCACTGACCCGTGATAGTGACCAAAGCACCAGGTGTGCAATTTTTTTTCTGTATCTGCACTCAATGCTCGCATCATGAATCCATTGCCCATTGTGTTAAATCGCAATGTGTCAGCAAGACCAATGTCGTGTGCAATCAAACTTGAGTTGGGTACAGTGTGTGTGACACAGACAATTTTTTTAACATCCGTATGAGTTTGAAGTCGTTTGATACTGGTAGTCATATAACTAGCATCTGTTGTGGCCAACCGCCCCACAGTTTTTGCAACTTGAGCACTGACTCCGCATTGATTTTGAAACCACAATGAAGTTTGTTCTGCATCTATTGAAGGATCAAGATGATACGTCCACCAACCGTTGGTACCTACCACAGCCACACCATCAACTACTACAACATTGTCTTGCAAAAATACCACATTGGGTATTTTCTTTAATCGACGAGCAAGATCAGCATAACTGGCATTCAAGTCGTCGTAATGATATCGATGCTCATCGTTGCCATCCACATAAAAAACTGCTTGATAGCACGATCCAAGATGTTTCAGTGTGTTTACCACAATCTCCCGGTCACGTGCAAGATCGCCAGCCACAATACAATAAGGACTGGTGGCCAAGCCAGTCCAATCAAATTCTGCCCAAGTTTCTGCATGCAAATCAGAAATTAAATCAAACGCAACACTCATGATACATATTTAAAAGGATTACACATGAACATTATATTTGGAGACGCTTTGGACACACTGCCAGACAACTACACTGTGCTGGAGTTGGATACTTTTGTATTTCCGCCTGACAATAATAAACGAACCAGTTATTGTGTGGTTGAAAAAGTTCCATTGGGAGATTTTCCTTTATTGGAACCATATCTCAAGGTGCATGCAGACATGATGCAGGCCTATAGAGATCAAAACTGGGATTATTGTTTGCATGCCATCAAAGGATTGACAGGACGCTGGAGTGGCGAGTTAGACAGCTTCTACACCAACTTGTTGCAACGTGTGGAAAACTATCAAGCCAATCCACCAGGTGAGTATTTCACTGGGTACATTGATCGACGTTAATTTCTACTGTCTTTGAGTTTTTTAAGACCAATTTTTAGTCGATCAAAGTACTCTGCGTCAGCACCCAGTGGTGCAAATACTTTTACTCCAGTCCAATCAGGCAGGCTGGCTGCGAATTGTGCCACAGTTGACAACTCAGACAACATGACCATGCTGCCAAAATCATAGGACATGTATGTGTTGGAACCGCGACAGTTGAGGTCTAACTCTTGTGCTATTTTACGCAACTCTGATTCGATTCGTTTGGCATCGGGCAACAACTGTTTGATCAATGGCAATGCTGCCATTGCAGCCGCAACGCCAGACATATTGGGTTGCCATGTGTGCCCGTGATTCCACGTTTGTTTGTTCAATTGTGCATTGACCTTTTCATTGCAAACAGCAGCACCCAATGGACTATATCCAGCAGTGAGTGATTTGCCAATGGCACATATATCTGGCTGCACATCATAAGGCTCGTAACCAAACATTGTTCCGTTTGTGCCCCAACAAAAAGCCACATCATCCACAATCATCAGTACATCATGTTCGGTACAGAGTTTTCTAACAGCCTGCCAAAAGTCTTGACTGTAAGGTGCCATGGTAGATGACCAACTCACAGTTTCCATGATCAAACATCCAATTGCTTGATTGGTAACAAGATGTTGTTTGATCTTGGTCAAAGTTAATTGTTCTTGACCTTTTTGTTGATAAGCATATTGCCATTCTGGTTCATGCACAATCACTGCACGACCAAGTCCGGGGTATTCTCCACGCAGATGTTTGGCCAACATAGTAGTACCGTGGTAACTGCGGTTGAAACTTAGAATTTGTGATCGATCCGCACCCTGTGCATGCCAGTATGAGTCATTCATAGCAATGGCTGCCTCCACTGCATCTGAACCGCTAACAGCCCAGGTCAGTGCTGACCAATTGCCTAACTCACAAATTTGATCAACCAATGCACTGTTGGCCTGGGAACTTTCGCCGGTGTTGCCACGAATAAAGTTAACAGTATTTTGTGCAATTGCATCAACAATTTCTTGTCTACCATACCCTAATATGTAGGCCATATTGCCACACTGGATGTCCATGTGTGTTTCGCCATTAGAATATTCAACCAAGTACCCGTGTGTGCGAGTTACTGTTTTTTCCTGTTCGCCAGGTGACCAATATTTTATTTCCATGCAAATATATAGCAGGGAAAACTGGGCAGTTTAAATTTCAGGTTTACTACTACCTGACTTGTTCTCACCAGCACCCAACACACACGCCAGTCTATCGTCATATTCTATCATGGTCCATGAACGAGTTTCTTGATTCATCAACAATGTTACATGAGTGTTGTGTACTGATTTTCCAACCCAGACTGGTATTTCTTTGTGTGTGTCTACAAAATAGTTCATGACTACTTGTGCATCTGAACACTTCAACGGCTTTTGTAAATCTATAATTTGCTGGGCGTGGACTATAGAGCTGATTAGGCAGAATAGGAACGCCATTGGTACGTTACGCATGATGGCTCCTTAAACCGTTATTTATTATCAGGGTGCGAATGTATCACTCATGATGTATACAGTGACACCCACACGCTGCCGTTCGTTAAATATATCTCGCCAGGCAGGCATTTTGCGAAATCCATTAGTCACTCGATCGTACACAAAGTCAGGTTGATAACTGCTAGATTTGAGTTTGGGTGCCTTGCCAGGGTAGGCACTGTTGCCGTGGCAGTGTCTACACTGACCGTCCCATACTTGCTGGCCTAACACAATCAAAGAAGTATCCTTCATCACAGTGTCTGTGAATGCTGGCGCAGATTCTTGGCAGTAGGCAGATTGACTAAAGACATAAAATAACAACATCACTGCTGTGTTTTTCATAGTGACTTCTCCTGTGTAATATTTATTACACAACAGGTACCAAATTGTTTCGGAATATTTCCCAGGCAGTTTGCCATGACCAACGTTGACTGCCATCCCACACACGATGTCTGGGCAAGAACAAGCAATCTGTGACGGCTTGTTTGAGATAAGGATTCATACATCCTGTGATGCCTTCGTCTATCACATCCAAGGGACCTGTGGTAGGATAAGCAGCCACTGGTGTACCGCAGGCCATGGCTTCGATCATCACAATGCCAAACGTTTCCCACTGGCTGGGAAACACAAACACATCTGCTAGATTGTAGTAGTAGGCCAGATCAGCACCGGTTTTGTATCCTACAAATTCCACATCAGGATACTGTGCTTGGAGCTCTGCACGATATGGGCCATCGCCTACCATGATCTTGCGTGAGTTGGGATAACTTATGCTGCAAAAATCATCCAAGTTCTTTTCTCGGCTGACTCTGCTGACACAAACCAAGGTGGTCTTTTCGTTGGGCAGGCGTTCTCTAGGGTAGAATATCTCACGATCAACGCCGCGTGTCCAAGGAATAACTTCGCCGTCAAATCCGTGTTCTCGTAACTCTTGTACCATGGTTTCGGTAGTGGTCAACACCTTGCCTGAGTGTTTGTGGAACCAACGCACTAGAGGCCAAGTAACAGCTTCAGGTATGCCAAACAGTTTTCTAAGTCCTTCTGGAAACTTAGTATGATAAGCAGTGTTGTAGCGATAATGACGTTTGTCAAGATATTGTCTAACACGCAGACCCACAGGACCTTCGGTGGCGATGTGGATATGATCCGGACGGATCTCCTCAAGTATCGGGCCCAGGTTCCGGGGAAAGGCAATCTTGACTTCGTTGTAGCCAGGACAATCAATGTAGCGGAACCTCCGGGGATCAAGATATACAACACGATAGTTGTCCCGAATCGCACACGCCTCAATATTTTTGTAAGTGGTAACCACGCCATTGATCTGATCCGGTAAATTGTCTGTTACGATTAAGATTGTTTTTGACATTGCCCTGTTACCTTGAATGTTTTGAACTTCAACTCATATCGCATGGTCGCCAACACCTGTTCGCAACTGAGTTGATTTGGGAAAAGCAATTCTATTCTTGCGGGTTGATCTTGCGGATTCGTTGTGTGTACTGCTATCAATATCATCAACCACATTGTCAGTCTCCTGTGTCCAAGTTATGATTTCCCAGGTGCCATCATGCCGTTCTACCAAGGCTGTGCATGATTCTACCCAGTCTCCATCGTTCATATAAACAACACCATCTATATCTTTGATCTCAGCATGATGTATGTGTCCGCAGATCACACCGTCAAATCCACGCTTCCGGCAGTACTGTGCAAGATTATGTTCAAAGTGAAATATAAAGTCTACTGCTTTTTTGACCCGGTGTTTAAGGAACAGGCTAAGGCTAAAGTAACCAAAACCCATACGATGACGAATCCAATTGATCCTAGTATTGAGCCCAAGGATAAAATCATATGCTTTGTCTCCTAACATTGCCAACCACGGCGCCAATCTAGTGATGCCGTCAAACATGTCGCCATGTACCACAAGATAGTGCCGGCCGTCGGCACCTATGTGTTCTGTTTGATTTACCAATTCAATTATGCCAAACCCAATGCCATACTGCATAAAGGGTCTTAGAAACTCGTCGTGATTACCAGCCACATATACAACCCTAGTACCACGCTTGCTATGACCCAGCACACGACGAATAACATTGGTGTGACTCTGTTTCCAGCGCCATTTGTTTTGTTTGATTTTCCAAGCATCTATGATGTCCCCCACAAGATACAGTGTTTCGCAAGTGTTGTGTTTGAGAAAGTTGTTGAGTTTGTCAGCCTGACAATCCTTGGTGCCAAGATGAACATCGCTTATGAAAATTGAGCGATAGGTTTTTTGCATCTAGTATTTACAACCAGATGTGTTACAGTAGTGTTACAGTTTTGTGTAAGTCTAAATTCTAACCAAGGTCCATTTTGTATCAAACGACTTACCCTCGGCTCGGCGTTTAGCAATCTTCCGGAACTCCTGCATACGTAGTTCCCGAATAGTTTTCTCGTCGTGGTCGAAGCAAGCCCGATACAACTTGGAAACTAATTTCCGTTGTTTCATAGCCCACCCTCCATCAGTGTGTAGTACTTATATTATGGGACATAAATCTGTAATTTATGTGTTTATAAATACCCCGTGAAACCCATTATAGCCCTGTTCATATACGATCCCAAATGCTCAGTACAGAGCGGGAACGGGGTTATCCGGGCATTGAGTCCCTACTACAACTTCAAACTGTTCTCAAAAAATTGTGTGGAAGATGTTTTCTTCCATGATGTAGACATGATTGTTGTGCCTGGTGGCATTGGCGACGCAGATACATTTAAACAACTGTTCAAAAACAATGGCGATCGTGTACGGCAGTTCGTTGCCAACGGTGGTAGATATCTAGGTATCTGCATGGGTGCATACTGGGCAGGAAGCCACTATCTCAATCTATTGGATTCAGTAGATGCTGTGCAGTATATTCGTCGTCCGGGCACAGACACACGCAGACCACACGCAAAGGCTATAGAAGTAACATGGAACGGCACATCCGAAAGGATGTTTTTTTATGACGGGTGTGCTTTGACAGGGCCTGGGCAGTATGAAACAGTGGCAACCTATGCCAATGGTGATGCCATGGCCATCATACAGAATCGGATTGGCCTAATAGGCTGTCATCCCGAAGCAGACAAGTTTTGGTATGATGGCTACTCCTGGATGCGTCGACACTGGGCCGGTGGACATCATGCTCAACTGGTGGAGTTTGCCGATCAACTGATACGGTCGTAAAAAAAGACCCTTTGGGGTCTTTAGTACTGGTTACGAGTTCCAGCGCCGCTCCATCGTTGCGGTCGATTTAAAAATACTGATTAGAAACTGCGTGTGTATTGCAAACGCACAGCGTCTTTTTCTTCATCACCCCAGCTACGGCTCCAACGAACTGCAACTGCGTCTTGCTTGGTCAATGCATAGCCCACTGCCACGTGACCACGGGTGGTTTCATACAATTTGCCAGATTCAAAAGCATTGCGATAACGAGCACCAACATCGCCAGTTAACCCAGCAAACAAAGGAAACTTCACACCAGAATCAATTGCGTAGTAACTGAAGTTTGTGGAACTGGTGATTCTTTCACCTACACGACCACCAAAGTACACGGCGCCAAAACTTTTTCTTGCACGAAGTTCTAATGCTTGAGTGATTGATCCACTGCCAATTTCAGACTGGCTGTTGGCCATTTTGATGCTGTAGTCAACACCATCCATTTTGGTGCCGACGACCAGTCCATGATTGATATTTTCTGCGCCAGTCAAACGATTGCTTTCATCAGAATATTCCAATGATGCATATCCACCTGCTGCTAAGGCCGAACCTGCAATCAATAATGATGCAAATACCACTGCTAGTTTTGTAAATTTCATAAAATCTCCTTTTTTAATTTACTGTGTTAACTCTGTAATTGTATATTTATCTTGACTATTTGTCAATCTTTATTTTTTTATTTGTGTCCAAACGTCACTGCGGATACGGTCAGTCACTGCTCGTGGCAATGGCACATAGTCAAGTTCTGCAGCCATTTTGGCTCCATTCACAAATGCCCAATCAAAAAACTTGATGGTTTCTTGACTGTTCTTTGTGTTCTTTGGTTCACGATACATCAGGATAAATGTTGCACCTGTGATGGGCCATGACTGTGCGCCCTTTTGATTTACCAAACTGATACCCATGCCCGGTGTTGAAAACCAATCAGCACCTGCGGCAGCAGCCGAGAATGTTGAATCATCTGGGTCAACGTATTTACCGTCACGGTTCTGCAATTTAGTATGGGTCATTTTGTTTTTCTTGGCATAGGCATATTCCACATAGCCAATTGAATTCTTAAGACGACCCACATTGGCTGCAACACCTTCATTGCCTTTGCCGCCTACGGAACTCACAGCTGGCCATTTCACAGCAGCGCCTTTGCCCATTTTCTCAGCCCAGATCTTGCTGGCTTCGGTCAAGTAGTCAGTGAAGATAAATGTTGTGCCAGAACCATCTGCACGATGCACAACTACGATAGACTCAGTGGGCAACTTAACCCGGGGATTCAATGCCGCGATCCTGGCATCGTTCCATTGTGTGATTGTACCCAAATAGATATCTGCCAACACTTCACCAGTTAGTTGTAACTCACCAGGCCGGATACCTTCTACGTTGATGATTGGTACAACACCACCCAACACTGTGGGGAACTGTACCAATCCAGCGGCTGTTAGGTCGTCGCCTTTTAGCGGTGCATCTGTGGCACCAAAGTCCACTGTGGCTGCTTTGATTTGTTTGATACCACCCGAACTACCAATGCTTTGATAATTTAACTGAATATCAGTTTTGACTTGATATGCCTCTGCCCACTTGCTATAAATGGGAAAGGGGAAAGTTGCGCCTGCACCCGTGATTGTTTGTGCATTTGCTGTGGGTGACATCAAGTACACGGATGCCGCTATGACTGCTAAGATTTTTTTCATGTGTTTTCCTTTGTGAATTTGTGCGATTGCACATGAATATTTAAACACAAAGATGTTACAGTATTGTTACAGTTTCTTGACTGATTTGTTCTTTTTGCTGGGACCGGCAGCCTTGGCTTCTTCCAGCATGCGCTCTGTGGCAGGGGTGTTTTGGGGAGGATGATATATGTGAGGTTTTTTGGGTTCGTTTTTTCGTGGGGCTCGTTTAAACCAACTCATAGGCGTTTCCTTTGCAGGTTAAAATACTTAGTGTATACTCAAAATTTATATAACAACACATTATCTTGAACGATGTTGCTCAAACCATTCTTCTAAACTTAGTTGATATTGGCTGAATTTTGTTTGTTCTTCAATCCAAACTGACTCTTTAGAATCTTGTGCAAATAAATTTATGTTAGCATAATAGTGTTTGCCAGTACAATGTTTTTGTATTTCAATCATGGCTTGATTTAAATTAACCATGTACTCATCAATAACTTGTGTTTGTAAATTTTCAAAAAATATAGATTTGTTGTGCTGTGCAATTTTATGTAGTTGAGTCCATAAATGTATTTTTTTATCAGGAGTCAATTGGCTAATTCTTTGCATTTCTGCAACCACAGCTTGCAGGCGGTCATGACTGTTGCTGATGGTATCATAACTTTCATCAATAACACTACCAAAAGTTTGGAATCCATAGCGTTTTAAATATTGTAGACTACCGGCGGTGCCCATCAACATAAATGGTTTGCCACATGCTATGGGTCTTAATGTTTTTTCTGTAAGATGCCAACGTGCATCATCAAACAGTGTTTCAAGCACAATCTCCATACCGCAATGTTGGTAGTCTTGGTTGTTGTAATCAGCACTGGCACTAGCATCGTGGGTATTTGTTGGAAAACATTCTTCTAAATCAAACCGTGTAATTTGAAATGCTGGATTTGCAAACTGGTGTTGACTGTAGTGGACATTGGTGTCCCAAGCATTAAATGACATGTTACAATGCTGAGTCAATCCAGTTTCTACTATTTGTTTGGTAAAACACAATCGGTACTCTCTGGTACCTGCCCAGGCTCGATTATAAATCAAAAAATCATGTGTAATTAAACTGGGATCAAAATTCAATTTAGGATCATGCTGGGCATATCTAAACCAATCTTTTGAGACTACAGCATGACTCCAATAATACACCGGAATAAAGTCAGCAGTCGCATATTTTTCTCCTTCTGCACTGTTTAATTCGCTGTGCAACAACAAGGTTTTGTCAAAAAAGTTTGCGGATGAGGGTGTGGCTGCACCACGAATGTGCATGCTGGCTCGATGATTGACCAATTTCAAATTGGCCAAAGAGAGTAAATTGTTTTTGGTAAAAAACTCAATCACTGCTGTGGCAATTTGATCATGTGTGTAATAATCGAAGTTTAGGGGCTCTTGATCATGGCAAATTATAATTGGGCGAGTCATTGCTTGTGGCCATGTATAAGGGCACAATTGATGTAAGTCTTCCAGTTTTCTTGAGCCGTATGGCGCCCAGCGATAAATTACTAAATCATGGTTGACACAGTCATCCAAGTAATGGTATAATCTATCTAAAGGAACACTCATATGAAAAAAATTGGTTTTATTGGGATCGGCAAACTGGGTCTCGATTGTGCAGAAGTCATGG
>Ga0209768_10002281_pt1 | contig 11946 bp, 10 predicted proteins | sample LauGreSBDMM110SD_3_FD_187564 | JGI IMG/M metagenome (GOLD analysis project Ga0209768, IMG submission 187564) | Freshwater lake microbial communities from Lake Michigan, USA - Sp13.BD.MM110.SD (SPAdes) (version 2) | ecosystem: Environmental > Aquatic > Freshwater > Lake | place: Lake Michigan... | reverse complement strand
TGGCCAGAGTGAGTTTGCCAAAGTCATGGCTGGTGTTGAAAAGCCTGTTTCGTCTTTGCCTCAGGTTGCAAAACTAAATGGTAGCTATGAAGATATTCTGAGCCTCGAGGATGCCGTCAAGCGCGGTATTGTGTATGTATCCGGTGATCGTAAGCGAGAAGGAATTTTTTCTAATTTAAGTATTTTTGAAAATCTTACCATCCCACTTTACAAACGAAAATCCTATGGCGGTAAACTCGGTATCATTGATTGGCAAGCGTTAACTGCGATTTTTCATTGGGAGCGTGAGCGTCTCTCAATACGGATGGGGGAGAAGACGAATAAGATTACTTCACTATCAGGTGGTAATCAGCAAAAAGTTTTAATCGGACGAGCGTTCTCGCTTAATCCAAATATTCTAGTATTAAATGATCCAGCTCGCGGCATTGATATTGGCGCTAAGTCGGAGCTTTATAGTCATTTACGTGATTTTGCTGAGAGTGGCAAAAGTGTAATTTATATGTCGAGCGAAATCGAAGAGTTGATCGGTTTCTGTTCTAGAGTGATTGTTTTTCGTAATGGTAGTATTTTTGATGAATTCACCGGTGGTGATATAAATCGGATCAATATTCTTGCAGCGATGTTTGGGCAATCCACCAGGCACCATAATGTTCAAGAACCAGTCAAGTTACCAAATCAAATATCTCGGCATACATTGCCTGTAGAAGATAAGCCGTTCTTATTGCATTCAAATGCATTTAAGGATGGTGGTGAAATACCAATGCGTTTTGCGGAGCGCAACAACATATCCCCGCAAATAGATTGGACTGAGCCACCAGCAGGTACACGTAGCTTTGCCTTAGCAGTTACTGATCCGGATATACCGGCAGCATTTAATTTTCCGCGCGCATTTGCACATTGGATGATCTATAACATTCCCGCAGTCTTAACAGGATTGCCTGAAGGTGCTAGTCCGCGTGGAAGATTGCCTTCAGGTGTGTGCGAACTTAATAGTGATTTTGTCACTTTCAAAATTCCTGGATATGGCAGAGGTTATGGCGGGCCTTGGCCACCGGATGCAGCTCATCGCTACATCTTCACGCTTTACGCATTAAAGGTCGACAAGCTGGAATTGCCAGATGATGCTGATTATGTTGAATTCGTTAAAGCAGTTCTTCCGGTTACGATAAAGAGCACGAGTCTAATGGGACTTTATGGGCCGGCGGTAAATCCGCTGCCAACCGGATGAGAATTTTAAGGGCAGAGTTTTTTATGGGTAGTAGTATTTTTAGTTGCAGGTTCCGAAGGAGGTGAGGACGATGACACGTTACACAAAATTGACAGAGCTCGATGTGGAGTGGGTTGGAAAATGGGCCAGAAAAGTCAATGATGATAAGGTTCTGAGAGTGATAGGGCGTTTTTTTGATGCCAATTTCGTAATCGGTATTGATGAACAAGATTACATCATTCAGGTTCGCGGTGGCAAAATCGAAATGGTTTCCAATGAAATTCACGCCAACATGATGGGCTGGCAATTTGCATTGCGTGCGCCTGCGAGTTCCTGGAATAAGTTCATTGAGCCGGTACCACCACCGATGTTCAATGATATATGGGCTATGGCACATCCATTGCACGGTAACTTGAAAATTGAAGGCGATACAAAAATTTTCTGGCAAAACCTTCGTGCATTGACATGGATGCTGTCGCTGATGCGTCAAGTTTAACGAACATTTTTTTGGCAAAAAGGGAGCTAACTAATATGGCCAATCACGATCCAATCGTCGGTCGATACGTGTATGTCACTTATGCGGGCAAAGAGTATCGTGTTTATTATGAGGAAAACGGACAAGGTATTCCGATGGTCTGCTTGCACACAGCTGGCACCGATGGACGCGAATATCGTCATCAACTCTGTGATCCAGACATTACAAAAAATTTCCGTGTCATCGCGCTCGATTTACCACGGCATGGCAAATCAATCCCTCATCAGGATTTTTACAAAGAAGAAGAAGAGTACAAGCTGACTTCTAAATTCTATTCGGAATTTGTAATGGCTTTCTGCGATGCGCTTGATTTGCATAAACCAGTCATCATGGGTAGCTCTATGGGCGGGAATATTTGTTTGCCAATCGCTTTGAATTTCGAGAACGATGTATCTGCGTTGATTGCGATTGAAGCTTGTGATCATTCACCAGGCTGGTGGATTGATCCGCTACATCATCCGCATATTCATGGTGGTGAAGTCTGTGCTACAGCAGTATTTGGTTTGATGGCACCGCAAAGTCCGGAAGAATATCGTTGGGAGACTTGGTGGTATTACGCGCAAGGCGGTCCTGGTGTGTTTAAAGGTGATTTGCATTTCTATTCTCATGATCACGACTTCCGAGATCTTTGCCGTAAGATTTCTGGCAAAGTTCCAATATATCTGATGACTGGTGAGTATGACTTCGCCTGTACGCCTGAAATGACTGAGGCGACCGGTGCAAAGATCCGCAACTCTGAAACTATCATCATGCAAGAAATCGGTCACTTCCCGATGTGTGAAAACCCTGAGGTATTTAAAAAATACCTAATGCCCGTGTTGGCACGTATCGTTGATGCAGATCGCGATCGTCGTCCTTCATCGCATTCAGCACCTAGTGGACGTGTGGAATACAACTTCTCCTCTAATAGAGAAGATAGTTTATCGCGCAAACCTTCCAGTCGCTGGTAATTGATTTCTAATCAAGCCTGGAAAAATGAGCAAATCCATGTTGAGACGCCGTCAGTATTATGGCGATGCTGTATCTTTGAAAGTTTATGATGAGTGACTTCAAAGCCAGAGCACCGTCGGTGTCGTTCAACACGTTTTTGCTCGTACCGATTTTACTGTTGTTTGTATTGCTAGTTGTTGCGGTACTGCGCAGTCCGAGCCTTATCTCGGCATCTGGCATCGGCAGTGCCATCATTGTTGTTGCGCCACTCATATTGGCTACTTATGCATTAATGTCGGTGGCTATCGCAGGCAGAGCTACAGTCGATCTTTCAGTTGGTCCACTGATCGGTTTCATCAATGTCACACTAATTCAGTTGCATGGCGCAGACCTTGTTTCGTCTCCGATTGCCGTATTTTTATATGCGATTGCTGTTGGCGTTGCATATCAATTACTAATGGGACTAATCATAATTTTCGTTCGTGTGCAGCCGATCATTGTTGCGCTTAGCGGATTTCTTGCGCTGTCAGGAATTAATCTAGTGATCATGTCGCGTCCAGGCGGCACAGCACCGGATTGGATGATGCCATGGGGTGCAGGTACAACAATTGATTCGCCTATCCTAGTCATTCTTATTCTAGCAACCGCGGGCTGGTTATTATTTTCTAACACTGCTTTTTATGGTCATCTTCGCCTAATGGGTTCTGATGAACGTGCTGCCTATACCAGTGGTGTACGTATCTATATCGTAAGGCTTGGTGCTCATGTCATCTCTGGTATTTTCAGTGCGCTTGCGGCACTAACCTTCACTGCTCTTATCGGATCAGGTGACCCTACTCAAGGCACGACCTATACACTTATCGCTGTGACAGCTTTGGTATTGGGTGGCACAAGTCTAGCGGGTGGTCGTGGTGGCGTCACTGGTTCATTGTTAGGAGCAATTAATTTATTCTTGATCGGCTACGTACTAGCGACATTTAGTTTTGGTTCTGTTCAGGGATTTGTTACAGATCTTGCCTATGGCATTATTCTAGTTATTTCATTATTGCTTACTGTCGGGCTACCAAAAATTCAGCGTTTTATTCGTGCTGTCTCTCCATATATGTTGTTCATGGTGTTAACGCTTATTTTCTTTAGTATTACCCTTCATAAAAAATACGACTATGACCGACTTGTGACCAAACCTGAAGTGGACCAGTCGCTATTGTCGGAGCTATTACCTCCGCCAGTGGTGTTATCAGGTACTGAAATCGCTGAAACGGTTGCAGACAATTCTGAGAATTTAAATAGTGTAGAAACCGTTCCAGAGAATACGACTGCAAGCATCTCTCCTGATAATCGAAATATAGATACAACTGTTGTTGTAATTACAGATTCTGCGACTTTCAATAAAGGCGAAGCTTCGCCTGAACTTTCTATGATGCAGCTAGAGCCTGATGCTCCAGCTGCATCATCACAACCAACTGTAGCAGATACAACCACTGAAATATCGGTGGTGACTAATACTGGTTTATCAATAAGTAGTTTTATCTTCGAGCCATTAGATAGTGATGCTAGTACGCAAAGATCTGAATCACAATTGGTAAGGCCTATTACATTTGCGATCATTATCCTGTTGTCATTTGTTTTAGTATTGCGAGCAGTTGTGGCACAAACAGGAAAGCACAAGATGACGCCGCTGATTTTCGTGATTATCTCCACAGCGGTTTTGTTGGGTGGTTACTTCTTGGTTGAAGCTTCTTCCTTACCTAAGCTTGGCTCTGACATGTACAAAGGGGGAAGCGAAAAATGAGCGCCGCTCATGAAACCAAGGCGATGATGACGCCTATCGGTCGGGCTGCGAAATGGATCGGCCTGTTTTTAGGCGTGATCATTTCCGGTCTTGGCCTGATACTTGGTTTCTGGCAAGGTGTTCCGGCGCAGCAAGTTATTTTTCTTACTGCGGCGACCTTTGCACTTGTGATCTGGGTTTGGAATTCCTATCTAAACCGCTGGCTAGTTGAACTTAGTATTAATGATGATGGTAAAGATAAAGATCCGGTTAGCAGTAGAGCTGCCTTGCGTGAGTTTGCATTGCGTAATCTTGGGTTGCTGATTAGCCTTGGTTTATTAATCACCGCATTTTTCATTCTTGCTGCAGCCATTGATAGTTTTCTTTCGCTCGTTAATATCATTGTTGGGCTGATTCTAGTCCTGCTTCTTATCGTCGCTGTCAAAGCCAGTCAGTTTTTTGTTGATAACCGCAGCGCATTTATAGGCTTAACGGTTCTTGTTGCGTTATTCATTGTTGCTTCAATGAAGATCGATGGATTTTTAAGCCTAACAAATATCAAATCTATGTTGGTCTTTGCATCTTTTCTTGGTCTTGCCTGTCTAGGTCAGACATTAGTTGCATTAATGGGCGGGCTAGATTTATCTATCCCATTCATTATCGGCTCAGCTAATGTTGGGTTGCTATATTTAATTGGACTAGGTGTGCCACCCTGGTTAGCAGTAATTATCGTACTGCTACTAGGAGTAGTCATCGGCATCATTAACGGATTTCTAAGTTTTCGTCTGCAAGGTTCAGCACTAATTTTGACACTGGGTGTTGGCTTTGCTGTATCGGGTATTACACAAATCTTGACAAGTATTGGTACTGAGTACGCTGGTAATGTGTTTGGCACTGTTCCTAACTGGCTAAAAAATCTTGCGTCTATGAACGGTAATACTTTTGGTCTAGATGTGCCTCCTGTGATTTTTATCTGGGTCATCGTAGCTGCGGTGTTGATTTATGGATTAAAAAATTCTGTATATGGACGTAATTTGTATGCGCTCGGAGGCAATAGAACCTCTGCGGACCGATTATCTATTTCAGAACGTCGTTACTGGATTGGCGCTTACGCAATTAGCGGTGGTGTTGCTGCGCTGACAGGTGAGCTACTTTTAGGTTGGAGTGGTGGTGGTTTTATCGGTGTCGGACAACCTTATTTATTCATGACGTTAGCAGCTGTCGTTATGGGTGGTACCTCGCTGTTGGGTGGATATGGAGGTTACGGATTTACGGTGATTGGAGTACTTGTGCTGCAGGTATTGACTTCTTTTTTAGTTGGCATTGGCCTGCGCTTTGAATGGCAACAATTTATTTTCGGCTTATTGATCGTGCCGATGGTAGCTTTATATGCACGATCTCCACATATACGCACACAGATTTAAACAACTTGAATATGACTTATCAATTTATCCGGAGAGTGCACTATGAGTAACAAACTGCTACAGGCAACCGATGTGGCCAGCGGCTCGTTCTCTTTATTATTGATGGCGATGGTAGTGACTACTTTGTTGCTCATCATGGGAACAGCATGGGTGTCAAAAAGATGGAAGCTACCAGTGACATTAGCTGGCATGGTCACGCTGATCGGTGCAATGCATTATTTTCATTCAAGCATGGTCTGGTTCGATGCACAACAGATCACGATTATCTATCGCTATATTGACTGGCAAATCAGCATGCCATTACAAGTTATGGCGCTGTATTTTTTTATTGGCACAATTTCACAACCTCCTGTTGGTTTGTTCTGGCGACTTTTAATTGTCTCAATTCTGATGGTGTTGGCGCGCTACCTAGGCGATGTGAATCTCATGCATCCGACGCTTGGTTTCCTAATTGGTTTAGTCGGCTGGTTGTATGTTCTGGGCGAAGTATTCTTCGGTCGTTTGAGCGAGATAAATTCCAATAGCGGCAATGAAATCATCCAGCGAGGTTTTTTCTGGCTTCGCCTGATTGTCACGATCGGCTGGGCCCTGTATCCGCTGGTGTATTTCATTTCACGGTTTGCAGGTGGCGTAGAAGGTCCGAAGTTAAGTATTGTCTATAACTTGGCCGATCTAATTAATCAGATTGGTTTCGGTCTGGCGATTTTGACGGTTGCAGTAAAAGATTCGGCTTACTCATCAAGGTAATCCGGTTTTCAGGTCAGCATTGATATGGTGACTAGAACAAAATTTTGAAAATGGTTTGGAGGGGTACAGCATGAACGGCGCAGATATCATTGCAATTATTATTCTGGTCGCAATCGTCATCGCGATTTGTGTCTACTTAACGCATTGGCTTTACCGCCATTCTTCTAAAGACTTGTCGTTTGTTAGAACGGGTTTTGGCGGCGAGAAAATCGTTATGGGAAGCGGTGCGTTTGTTCTTCCGATAGTGCATGACATTACTGAAGTAAGCATGAATACCTTACGCATTGAAGTGCGAAGGAATGGTGAGAAATCTCTAATCACTAAAAACCGCATGCGAATCGAAGTTGTCGTGGAATTTTTTGTGCGGGTAATACCTACCGGTGAAGCAGTTGCCGCTGCAGCGCGAACTCTGGGTAATCGAACGCTTAATCCAGAGAGCCTGCGTGATCTGGTGCAAGGTCGCTTTGTAGATGCAATGAGTTCAACAGCCGCCAAGATGACGATGGAAGAAATCCACGAAAATCGCAGCGAATATGTGAAAGGCGTTAAAACAGAGGTTACTGCAGCATTGACAAAAAATGGGCTAGAGCTCGAGGCTGTATCGTTCACCAGTCTTGATCAGGCTGATATCAAAATGTTCAATCCTTCCAATGCATTTGACGCTGAAGGTCTGACCCGTCTTACTGAAGAAATCGAAAGTCGAAAGAAAAAACGCAATGATATTGAGCAGGATACGATGATTGCAATCCGTAAGAAAAATCTCGAGTCAGAAAAACTTGCGTTGAGTATTGATCAGGAAAGCGAATATTCCAGACTCGATCAAGAGCGCGAAGTAGCCGTTCGTCGCTCGAAGCAGCGCGCCGAGGTGGCGCGAGAGCGAGCAGAAAGCGAGCGTGAGATAGAAGAATCTCAACTGCGAGCCAAAGAGTTGGTCGAAAAAACTCGCATCCAGCAGGAAAATGCGATTGAGGCTGAAGCCATTTTACGTAATCTCGAGACTCAAAAACTTGAAATTGCTCGTCGCCGCACTCTAGATATCGAAAATCAGGATCGAGCTATTGCAGTAGCTGTGAATGAAGCAGAAGGCCAAACAAAGTTGACCGAGGAAATCGAAAAGCGTAAGAAAAAGCGCAATGACTTTGAGCAGGAATCCGTCATTGCTATCCGCCATAAAAATCTTGAATCAGAAAAAGTAATCATTTCAATTGATAAAGAAGCTGAGTTATGGAGACTAGAAGAAGAGCGTGATCTAGCAATTCATCGAGCTCATCAGCGAACAGAAGTAGCCTTAGAGCGGTCCGACAGTGAGCGAAAAATCGAGGAGGCAGAAATTTCATCACGCGAAGCGGTTGAACGAGCTCGCATACGAACCGAGTTGGCAGTTATTGACGAGCAAATTCGCAAAGAAGAAGAAGCTGAGAAGCGAGATGTACTTCGTCGTCGAATGGTTGAGCTTGAAGATCAAGACCGTGTTATCGCTGTTGCAGAAAAATCAAAACGTGAAGCTGAAGCTCGTACCTCAGCAGAGAAGTCACGTGCTTTGATGGTTGCTGCTGAAGAGTCAGTAATCTCTGCCAGAGAGAAAGAAATCGCTGAGCGTCGTAAGCAGATCGATTTGATTGCCGCTGCACAGCAAGCTGAGCGTGAAGCTATCAAGGTCGTCACCTTTGCAGCTGCTGAAAAGACTGCTGCCATGGATCATGCCGATGCTGACCGTGCTGCCTCTGAAGCTGCTCGCTTCCGCTTTCAGGTCGATGCGGAAGGAAATAGTAAGCTCAACGAAGCCGAAAACCTCCGTTCGGATAAAAGCCGTCTTAGTGCATTACATACGCAGCTTATTCAGAATCTTCCTTCCATTATTCGCGAGAGCGTCAAGCCGATGGAAAACATCGAATCGATCAAGATTCTGCAGGTCGATGGATTGCCAGGTATGAGCGGAGCGCAGATTGGCGGTTCGGATTCTGGTGGCGGATCTCCATCAACTGGCGGATCGGATACGCCGCGCAACGGTAGCTTGGCTGACAATGTCGTGAGCTCAGCATTGCGTTACCGTGCACAGGCACCATTCGTCGACAACCTTTTGTCAGAGATCGGGATGTCGCCCAACTCGATTACGAACTTAGGTGGATTGGAAAGCATTGCTAAGCTCGAGCATATGCAGGTCTCAGATGAGAAATCTTCCAAAGATCCTGTCAAACGTAAGTAATCAAAATGGGTGAGTAATCGATGGACGATCGAACACAGAATATGAAGATGGCGCATATCGAGCAACGCGTTGCGGTCTTTACCAATTGGGCCTTCTTCGGAACCTTTGGATTCTGTTTGGCTCAGTCGGGCTTTGCTGAGAGCGATTTAGTGGCGGGCCTAGCTGGGTTTGTGATTTTCCTAATTGGATTTGCTGCGCACCTAATCATTAATAAGATTTTCGATTCGCATTTTACAAATGGTGAAATTGCCTTAGCGCTTATTTTGTATGGATTATCGATGATCGCTTTTGTCGCTAGCTGGTTGTTTGATCCAAATTTTACAAAGGTGAATCTGATAATCGGTTTATCTGGATTTACCGCAATACTTTTGAGTTTCATAGCTACGCTTTTCATTAAATTTGGCATCAGGGAGTCGTACTTGATGGTTCATCGAGTTAGAAAATACTGACGAGGCTTGTTTTGACTGTCACCCTGATTTGGCTGATTGCCCTGATTGCGCTTTATTTTGCTTATACCCTGTTCTGGGGAGTGGTGACATCGCGCATGGCCCATACTGCAGAAGATTTTTTTCTAGGTGGTAGACAGATTCCATCCTGGATCTTTGTTCTTTCTGCTACTGCTATCTCATTTAGTGGTTGGACTGCTCTGGGGCAGCCTGCTTTCATTTTTCGCGATGGCTTTCAATATGCAGCATTGTCCCTATGCGCGATTTCTATTCCTCTAACAGGAGTACTTTTCTTAAAGCGTCAGTGGATATTGGGTAAACGATTCGGTTATGTCACGCAAGCCGAGATGTTTTCCGAGTATTACAGCAGTACTGCAATGCGTTGGATGGTGCTCTTTGTTGCCCTTGCCTTTGCTATTCCTTTTCTTGGTATGCAGCTTGCTGCTTCTGGCTATCTGGTACAGGTACTCTCGGATAGTAAAGTGCACTGGAGCGTAGCAATGTGGGTGATGACAGCAGTGTTGTTTTTGTATGTGTGCTTTGGTGGATTGCGAGCAGCCGCCTATGTCGGTGCATTGCAATGCATGTTCTTTTTGGCTGGCATGATTGCAGTAGGACTGATTGTTTATTTTCAATTTGGCGGCTTTGGTGAATTTGTTGATGTATTAGCTAAATTTTCTGCTAAAGGAATTGGTCCTTTGGGCACGCCTGCTTCTGGTTATAACGCTTATTTTGAAATACCTGGTGTGATCCAATTCACTGAGGGTCTTGGGCGAGAAGCACCAAACGGCGGTGTATGGACTGCATCAATGGTACTTAGCTACAGCATCGCCTTGATGGGTATTCAAGCTGCACCTGCTTTTACAATTTGGGCTTTCAGCTGTCGCGATACTAAAGGCTTTGGTCCACAACAAGTATGGATATCAGGTGTAGTCATTGGCTTAGTTCTGATTTTCTTCGGTGTTGCGCAGGGTATGGGGGCGAATTTTCTAGGTGCATCACCGGCACTTGATGAGCTCGGGCTAACAATTTCGCATGTCTTGCCCGACCTAAGTGGAGGCAAAGAATCCGGACTAGTTGCACATCTGATTCATATCATTAGCTCTCGTGCACCATGGCTGGCAGCATTGCTAGCGGTTTGCGGTTTCGCTGCGATTCACGCAATGGCTTCTGCTTTTGCTTCAACAGCAGGAACGATGTTTGTTCGTGATTTTTACAAGCCATACATAAATTCAGATGTTGATGATAAAGAGCAAAAGTTATTGGCGCGCATTGCTATAGGTCTCGTATTGCTGTCAGCTTTGCTTTTAGCAACTTTTGCTCCGCGTGCACAGATTCAACTCGGTTCTCTGGCCATGGGATTTGGCGCACAGTTGCTGCCAGCATTAATTGGATTGTGTTGGATGCGATGGATAACTCGTCCAGCCGCCATTGTTGGACTTGGTGTTGGCCTTGTAATAGTGGTGTTCACAGATTCTTTCGGACTGTCATTGGCAGAATTTTTTGGAATCCAATTACCTTGGGGGCGCTGGCCGTGGACCATACACTCTGCTGGTTGGGGAATCATCTTTAATCTGGCTTTATGTTTGCTGATTTCACTAGTTTCTCAGAATGATAAAGAAAAAGCACACAAAGCAAAATTTCACGATTACTTGAATTTAGCCGCTGCCGCTTCAAATGAAAAACGTTTTTTGAGGCCTGTTTCATGGACATTTGCATTAGGCTGGTTATTTTTTGGGTTAGGCCCTGGCTCAGTATTTGGTAATTATTTATTTTCTTTGCCTGATGGTGGTGTGGCTCTATGGGCCTTGGGACTACCTTCTATTTGGGTCTGGCAAATAATTTGGTGGGCACTCGGTATTTTAGTTATTTGGCTGCTGGCTTATCGTCTTCAAATGTCTACGCTGCCTAATATTGAAGTTAAGCTTCAAGAAAAAATATTCTAGTTCGAGTGTTGAATCAGAACTTCGTCCGCAAGCTGATATGGATTTTGATCGCTTACTAATTAATAAAAATTAATCTGCGATGCGCAAGACAATCGATATGACTGATCAAAAAAAGAATCTTAAGTCAATATATACCAACATACACATCACGCAATTGATGAACTACCGCTTGCCTTTAGCAGGTGTGGTGTCGATATTGCATCGTGTGAGTGGTGCATTAATGTTTTTATTGCTGCCGTTCGTGCTTTATCTATTCGAGAAAAGTATTACCTCTGAAATTTCCTTTAATTATTTGCAAGGTTATGTGCGCCATTGGTCAGTCAAGCTGGCGATACTTGCATTGAGCTGGGCATATCTGCATCACTTATGTGGTGGCATACGCCATCTGATCATGGATGCGCATATAGGCTTAACCAAAGAAGGTTCACGCAAATCTGCGCGCATCGTCTTTGCAGTGAGTTTGCCTTTAACGGCATTAGTCGCCCTTAAATTATTTGGAGCGTAAACATGACGATCGAACGTATAGGACCTAAGCGCTTAGTGGTTGGTGCGTACTATGGTTTGAAATATTGGTCAGCTCAGCGTGTCACAGCTATTGTGATGGCGTTGTTTACTCTAGTTTTGCTGGTCGCTTGTGCCGGTTGGACTGTTCAGATTCTTTGGAGCGTGTAAATCGTGTCAGCTATTAAATCCTCCATTCCTACACGTCGTTTTGACGCTGTGATTATTGGTGC
>Ga0209768_10002277_pt1 | contig 11966 bp, 12 predicted proteins | sample LauGreSBDMM110SD_3_FD_187564 | JGI IMG/M metagenome (GOLD analysis project Ga0209768, IMG submission 187564) | Freshwater lake microbial communities from Lake Michigan, USA - Sp13.BD.MM110.SD (SPAdes) (version 2) | ecosystem: Environmental > Aquatic > Freshwater > Lake | place: Lake Michigan... | reverse complement strand
ATCAGGTGCAACTGGTGTTCCTTCGATTTCTAAAAATCCGTGACGACCAAAGAATGAAGTTTGGAACGTTAAACAGAAAATTCTTTCCACTCCTACTTCGTGCGCGCGTTCAATGATTCTTTCAAGTATCTGATGTCCGATTCCTTGCTTATGAAAACTTTTTTCAACTGCGACGGTACGAACTTCTGCTAGGTCATCCCACAAAATGTGAAGTGCGCCGCAACCAACGACTTTCCCATCAATTTCAGCGACTGTAAACTCTTGCACGCTTTCATACAAAGTGACTGTCTCTTTGGTAAGCATTTGCCCGGGTGCGGCATAAGAATCTACAAGTTGGCGAATAGTTTTAACATCGCTGGTGCGTGCTGGGCGAATAACGATCATGGTTATTCGACTTCAGGTTTTACCAGTGGGAATAAAATTGTTTCGCGAATTCCTAGGCCGGTGAGCGCCATCAATAAGCGATCGACTCCCATACCCATTCCACCTGTCGGTGGCATTGCAAATTCCATTGCGCGCAAGAAATCTTCATCCACTTGCATCGCTTCCAGATCACCCTTTGCTCCAAGTGTTGCTTGCTCAACTAATCGATCACGTTGAATTACTGGATCAATTAGCTCGGAATATCCCGTAGCAAGTTCAAAGCCGTCAACATACAAGTCCCATTTTTCGGCAACGCCTGGCAATTCGCGGTGTGCGCGCACCAATGGCGAGGTATCAATAGGAAAACCCATTACAAAAGTTGGGGCAATTAGTTGATCTTTGGCAACATGTTCGAAGATTTCTTCAGCGAGTTTTCCAGTAATCCACTTGGGATCAATCTTTATACCCAACTTGGTGGCAATCTTCTTTAAATCCTCAAGCGGAGTAAGCGCAGTAACGCTTTCGCCAACTCCCTCGGTTATCGCATCGTATAAGGAAATCTCGCGCCACTTTCCACCTAGGTCTGCTTGCCGACCATCGTGATGTGTAACTACATGCGAACCTGCAACAGCAAGTGCTGCATTTTGCACCAAGGATCGAGTTAGATCTGCAATTGTGCGCCAGTCACCATATGCCTGATAACTCTCGATCATTGCAAACTCAGGAGAGTGAGATGAATCAGCTCCTTCATTGCGGAAATTACGATTAATTTCAAAGACTCGCTCGATACCACCCACAACGCAGCGCTTTAAAAATAGTTCGGGTGCGATGCGCAGGTACAAATCCATATCGTAGGCATTACTGAAAGATTTAAACGGGCGTGCGGCTGCTCCACCATGCATTACCTGCAACATTGGAGTTTCGACTTCTACGAAATTCTCTTTATGGAAAGTCTCACGCAACGAACGCATTACTGCTGGACGCAAACGGGCATTTGCGCGCGCTTCATCACGAACAATTAAATCCACATAACGCATGCGGACACGGGTTTCCTCTGACATTGGCTTGTGATCATTAGGCAGAGGACGCAGAGATTTAGCTGCCATTGCATAACTATTAGCCAATATTGAAAGCTCACCGCGCTTTGAGGTAATGATTTCCCCCGTAACGCTGACAATATCTCCGAGATCTATATCGCTCTTCCAAGAATCTAAAGTTTCTTGACCAACTTTGTCGAGTGAGAGCATCGCTTGAAGTTCAGTGCCATCGCCTTCACGTAAAGTGGCGAAACAGAGTTTCCCGGTATCGCGCTTAAAAATTATGCGACCGGTCAGGCTTTGAATATCACCAGTGGTCGAATCAGTTTCCAGTGTTGCGTACTTCGCGCGAATTTCTGCCAGCGATGCGGTGCGAGAAACAGAAACTGGATAAGGCTCAACCCCGCGCTCAATTAGCCCAGCGCGTTTTTCGCGACGGATGCGCAATTGCTCAGGTAGGTCATCTTCTACCGATGCTGCGGGCTGCTCTTCCTTACTCATAATGGCGAAAGTCTACCTATTAGATATTTCTCTCGTGGATTAGGCGCAAGCCAATCAAGGTGAGATCAGGCTCATGCTCATCAATAGTTTCGGCAACACCAATGATTAGTGGTGCTAATCCGCCAGTTGCAATCACAGTTGGGGCGCCATCATAACTCTGCGCTAGTTCAGCAGTGATGCGATCTACTAATCCATCTACTTGTCCAGCAAATCCAAAGATGGTTCCGGATTGCAGAGCTTCGACAGTGTTCTTTCCAATGACGTTCTTTGGACGAATCAGTTCTACTTTGCGCAGTTGCGCTGCGCGCGCAGCAAGGGCATCAACTGAAATTTCAATCCCTGGTGCAAGTGCGCCGCCTAAGAATTCTCCCTTAGGTGAGACAACATCTAGATTTGTTGAAGTTCCAAAATCTACAACGATCGCGGGTCCGCCATAAAGAGTATGCGCGGCCAAAGTATTTACGATGCGATCTGCGCCGATCTCTTTTGGATTATCGACCAAGAGCGGAACACCAGTTTTGGTTCCCGGTTCCACAATCGTAGTTGGTATTTTTGAAAAATAGGTTGCAATCATTGTTCGTAGTTCACGAAGAGTCGCCGGAACCGTTGAACAGATTGAAAGTCCAGTAATTTCATAATCAGCAACAAGTGAGCGGTATTGCAACCACAACTCATCGGCGGTTGTACGCGGATCAGTCTTTACTCGCCACGAGCGAATCAATTGATCTCCCTGAAAAATACCCAATACGGTATTCGTATTTCCGACATCAACAGTTAGCAACATAACTACTCCGCTCTCAGATCTAGACCGATATCAAAAACTGGCGCAGAATGTGTCAGCGCCCCAATAGCAATGTAATCAACACCGGATTGCGCGTAAGCGCGCGCATTGGCAATTGAAATTCCACCCGATGCTTCTAATTTAAATGCACCATTTACTAAGGCAACGGCTTGTGCGCATTGTTCTGGGGACATGTTGTCCAGAAGTACTAAATCCGGCTTCTGCGATAACACATCTCGCAATTGCTCCAGGGTGTCTACTTCAATCTCGATTTCAGCCTCAGGAAATGCTGAACGCACTTGTGCGAAAGCTGTAACCACTCCACCAGCGGCAGCAATGTGATTATCTTTTATCAAAGCGGCATCGCTTAAGTTCATTCGGTGATTAGTTCCACCACCCATTCGCACCGCGTACTTCTCAATTGTTCGCATCCCTGGAGTTGTTTTTCGAGTATCACGGACCTGGCATTTTGTACCGGCAACTTCTGCAACCCACTTACTGGTTAAAGTTGCAATTCCACTTAAGTGACCAAAGAAGTTAAGCGCGGTGCGTTCGGCCAATAAAATCGCGCGTGTATTTCCGCGTACCGTAATTAATAAATCTCCTGATTTAACCCGATCGCCATCTTTCTTAGAAAGAGTTACATCGGTCAACCCAACTTCGGCAAGAACAGCGTGGGCGACGCTAATTCCTGCAATAACTCCATCCATGCGCGCCACAAAATCAGCGGTAGCAGTTGCATCTGCGGCGATAGTTGCCTGCGAAGTTATATCAACTCCCCCGGCTAAATCTTCGGCGAGTGCAGCCTTTATCAACTCTTGATCGGTCACTTTCCACCCACTTCTTGATAGCTGGTATTCCAATTTCCATTACGATCTAGCTCTTGCACAATTCTTTTGCGCCAATTATTTTCTGTATTCGGAAAGTCTTCGCGCCAGTGAGATCCACGTGTCTCTTGTCTAATTAACGCAGCCTTAAGAATTGCTTCGGCTAGTTGAAATAAGTTAGTCGTCTCCCACGCCTCAACACAAGGATTAGTGCTTTTGCGATCCTGAATACGAGTTAGATCAGCGCTGGTCTGCAGTAACGAATCAGAAGAACGTAATACACCCGCTCCTCGGCTCATGCTAAGTTGCAATTCACCTCTGGTGGCTGGATCCAAAAGAATAGTTTTCGAATTATCTGCAACCGGTGCAGAACGATCCGTTAAATTTTCGGCGATATCTGCAGCAATTCGAGCACTAAACACCAATCCTTCGAGAAGTGAATTAGAAGCCAAGCGGTTAGCGCCATGCACCCCAGAACAAGCGGTTTCCCCGCAGGCATAAAGCCCACTGACACTCGTGCGACCATTTAAATCAACGCGCACACCGCCTGATGCATAGTGAGAAGCTGGTGCCACTGGAATCAAATCTTTACTTGGATTGATTCCGTGAGAAATACAAGATGCATAAATTGTTGGGAAGCGGTTTTCAAAACCAGTTAAATGTCGCACATCTAACCAGACGTGATGAGCTCCGGTCTTATTCATCCGACGCATTGATGCGATTGCAACCACATCGCGCGGAGCAAGTTCAGCTAACTTATGTTCGTTTAACATAAAGCGATCGCCGGCATCGTCTAACAAATATGCGCCTTCACCGCGCACTGCTTCGCTAATCAAAGGTTGTTGGCCTTGTGTGTTATCTCCCAGCCATAAAACTGTGGGATGGAATTGAATAAATTCCACATCTGCCACTTTTGCACCCGCGCGCAGCGCTAAGGCCACGCCATCTCCAGTTGAAACAGAAGGATTTGTAGTTTGTGCAAATACTTGCCCGAGTCCACCCGTCGCTAATACAACGGCTTTACCCAGAGCGCGACCAACCCCATCGCGACTTCCGGCGCCGATCACGTGCAGCGTTACACCGCAGACTGCGCCACTGGCATCTTTAAGTGCATCAAGTACAAGTGCATCTTCAACTACTTCAATTTCTGGATCATCGTGAACGGCGGCAAGCAGTGCACGTGAAACTTCTGCGCCAGTTGCATCTCCGCCAGCATGCAGAATGCGATTGCGTAAATGTCCGCCTTCACGAGTGAGCGAAATTTCACCAGAATCTTCGGTATCAAATATTGCACCACGTTCGATTAATTTACGTACTGCTTCAGGTCCTTCGGTCACGAGTACGCGCACCGCTTCAACGTCGCATAAATCTGCGCCTGCAACCAAAGTGTCTTTCAAATGTTGATCTGGAGTATCACCAGGTCCAAGTGCTGCAGCGATTCCACCTTGTGCCCATTTAGTAGAGCCTTCATCCACTTTAGATTTTGTAACAATTAATACTGAGAGACCAAAGGTGCGTGCTTGCAGCGCAGTAGTAAGTCCGGCAATTCCGGAACCAACCACAATCACATCAGCGGTGGCAGTCCATCCTGGTTCAGGTGCAAGTAACTTCATTGCGCACCGGCATTCCCGGTAGCTGGGTTCATCTGCATATTGTCGATCAAACGGACCCCATTAAGCCAACCCGCGATAATTGCACGCTGCTTTGAGGTGGAATCTGTGGCAATTCCAAAGTTTTCTTCATCGATTATTTCGGCATAGTCCAATTTGAAGAGTGGCTCTTGTGAGCAAATCAGGTGCATTGACTCTCTAGCCGATTTTAAATTCTTGCTCTCTTTTGCGGCCGTTAGCGCTCGATAAATTACTGTTGCCGATTTCCGATCGTTCTCGCTTAATCTAATATTTCTCGAAGATAGCGCAAGTCCATCGCTCTCTCTTATTGTCTGTGCGGCAATTATCTCAAGACTTGTAAAACTTTCTCTAGCTAAATTTTGAATTAAGACCAATTGTTGAAAATCTTTTTCACCAAAAATTGCCTCTGTCGGTTTAAGTAAATCAAATAAGCGTGCAACCACTGTGACAACTCCGTCAAAATGTCCGATGCGATTAGCGCCTTCAAATATTTCCCCGATTGGACCGGCGACTCTCTTGGCGATACTCCCTGGATAAATTTCACTTTCATCGGGTAACCAAAGATGAGTTACGCCAGATTCGCGAGCAATTTCAATATCGCGTTCCGGTGTCCGAGGATAAAGTTCAAGATCTTTACTATTTTCAAACTGAAGTGGGTTCACGAAGATACTTGCGACTACAAATTCACTCTTGGACCTTGCTAATTTAAAAAGTGAGGCGTGCCCGGTGTGTAGAGCGCCCATAGTCGGAACAAAAGTGCAGCCGTCAGCCAATTCAGCTGCGCTGTTAACTATCTTCATATCGGGCTCCAGTCCTTTCAGGTACCGGGCGGTGATGGTTATAAGTTTAGAGCCTTAAAGCATTTGCTCCAAAATCTCAGAAATCTTTCCTTGCGTCAGCAAGATCGCATCTGGCTCAATCGAATGCCAAGGTTCGATTACAAAACGCCGCTCATGCGCACGTGGGTGTGGAAGTTGCAACTCATCTGCTGAGCTAAGCAATGTCCCATATTGGATAAGGTCTAAATCAATTGTGCGTGGACCCCATTTTTCGGTTCTTTCTCGGCCAAGAGTTTTCTCGATACCGTGCAACAGCGCCAGTAAATCCAAGGCAGGTAAATCACTTTCAAGGATACAAACCGCATTTAGGTAATCTGGTTGTGGGATGTCGCTAACTGGCGTCGTCGAAAAATAATTTGATACCGACTTAAAGTCTGTGGCTTCTCGCAACATTGCCACCGCTAAATCCATCTGCTCTTTGGGGTTACCGATATTGGCACCGAGTGCGATAACTGCCTTCATCGATTAATTGTTACCGAAATATCTTTTACTTGAGCGTTCACGGGCGCTTGTGGTTTATGCACGGTAATCGACACTGCGGTTATTTTTGGGTAAGTTTTTCTAATTCGTTCGGCGATCCGGCCAGCTAATTTTTCAATTAACGCAACTCGGTCTCCAGTTACTTCTTCTACTACTAAGTCGGTAATCTCAGCATAGTTAACGGTGTCAGAGACATCATCTGTAACGCTAGCGCGAGTCAAATCTAATTCGAGTAGAACATCCACAAAGAAATCCTGTCCAGCAATATTCTCTGATTCAAAGACCCCGTGATAACCGAAGGATTTAATTCCTTTAATTTCAATTAGATCAGCCATTAGCAAATACCAATTTCTTATGTGGGCTCACGCTATGAACTCTAACTCCCCAAATCTTTTTCGCAAGCAAGCTTTTAGTTAGTTCAATAGTTGCAGACTCACGCTCATCTGGGGTTTCACCGCCTAGGAAACGCTTGCGCGATGCACCGATCAATACCGGAAAACCCAGATCAGTTAACTCATCTACGCGATTTAAAATCTCCCAATTGTGTTGGGCATCTTTTGCAAAGCCCAGGCCTGGGTCAATTATCAAATTGTTCTTCGCTATTCCGCTTCGAAGCGCTGCCTCGATTTGGGTATTTAACTCTGCGATAACTTCTTTGACTACATCACCATAAACGGCCCTTTTATTCATATCTTGTGAGTGGCCACGCCAATGCATCAAAATGTATGGGCAACCCATTTCAGCAACAACTTCGTGCATCAGATCATCAGCCAGCCCACCGCTTACATCATTAACAATGCTCGCTCCTGCAGTAATTGCTAATTCAGCAGTTTGCGCCCGCATTGTGTCGATGCTGATTGGGATTCCAGATTGCGATAGCTTTTCAATTACCGGAATAACCCGTGCTTGTTCTTCATCAGCAGAGACTCGTGCTGCGCCAGGCCGTGTGGATTCACCGCCAATATCAATGATGTCAACGCCTTCGGAAATCATTTCTAGCCCGCGAGCAACGGCCTTTTCATAAGTGTCATGTTTTCCACCATCGGCAAATGAATCAGGGGTGACATTTAAAATACCCATGATTTTCATTGGAGTGCCAACCATTAACTAGCCTTTGGTAATTAGGCTGATTGCTTCTGCTCGTGTGGCGGGATCGCGTAAAACTCCACGAACCGCACTAGTTGTTGTGCGCGCTCGGGATTTACGAACCCCACGCATTGACATACACAAATGTTCGCAATCGATAATTACGATAACTCCCATTGGATCGAGGATTTTTACGATTGCATCTGCAATTTGAGTGGTCAAACGCTCTTGCACTTGTGGGCGACGGGCAAAGAGATCTACTAAACGGGCGACTTTAGATAAGCCGGTAATTTTTCCGCGCGGGATATAACCAACGTGCGCCACTCCGTGAAACGGAGTCAAGTGATGTTCGCAATGCGAAAAGACTTCGATATCGCGAATGATTACTAACTCTTCGTGACCGATATCAAACGTTGTTGTTAGTACTTCTTCAGGTGATTTCCAAAGTCCTTCAAAATTCTCTTTAAACGCTCGAGCAACTCGGGCAGGAGTTTCTTTTAAACCTTCACGATCAGGATCTTCACCGAGCGCCAGCAGCAGTTCTCGAACCGCAGCAGCAGCGCGTGCTTCATCATAAGGATGAAGCGCACGACCTGCATCGGGTCCCATTGAAACTGCATTTATATCGCTCACTTTTAAGAGCTTTCCTTATTGGTGCTCTTTTTAACTCGTGATGGTTTCTTATCTGCTGCAGACTTAACAATTAAACGCTCAGGAACAGCAACAGGTGGTTGCTGTGAAGGAATACGAGTTGATGAACCTGTCCAAGATGGACGGCGTGGCCAGGAGTTAACCTTGGCGAATATCGCTGCGATCTCTTCTTTATTTAGAGTTTCTTTCTCAAGTAATTGCAGCACCATCGCATCTAAAGTCACACGGTTTGCTTCCAAAATATCGAAGGCTTCTTGATGTGCATTCTCAATCAACTTGCGAATTTCGGCATCGATTTTAGCCGCAACGTTTTCAGAGTAATCACGTTGATGGCCATAGTCACGACCCATAAATGGTTCAGAGGCATCTGTGCCTAACTTTATTGCGCCGATTGCTTCAGTCATTCCATATTGTGTGACCATTGCACGCGCTAGCGCTGTCGCCTTTTCAATATCATTTGATGCACCAGTAGATGGATCGTGGAAGATAAGTTCTTCCGCAGCGCGACCACCCAGTGAATATGCCAATTGATCTAACAGTTGATTTCGGGTTGTTGAGTACTTGTCATCATCTGGAAGAACCATTGTGTAACCAAGCGCGCGACCGCGCGGCATGATCGTGATCTTGTGTACGGGATCTGTATGTGGCAGTGCATGTGCCACGAGTGCGTGACCGGCTTCGTGATAAGCGGTTACGCGCCGTTCGTCATCAGACATGATTCGTGATTTACGTTGTGGCCCAGCCATCACGCGATCAATTGCTTCATCTATTTGCAGATTAGAAATTACCTTCTTCTCTTCACGCGCGGCCAATAGCGCAGCCTCATTTAAAACATTTGCAAGATCAGCACCGGTAAATCCTGGTGTGCGGCGCGCATAATTTAGTAACTCAACTTCATCCGAAAGTGGCTTGGTCTTGGCGTGAACCTTAAGAATTTCTTCACGCCCCTTTAAATCTGGGCGATCAACCGCAATCTGACGATCAAATCTACCTGGACGAAGTAGCGCAGGATCTAATACATCTGGACGATTTGTCGCGGCAATCAGAATTACCTGCCCACCGTTTTCAAAACCATCCATTTCAACTAGCAATTGATTAAGTGTTTGTTCACGTTCATCGTGTCCACCACCCATACCCGCACCACGTTGGCGGCCGACAGCATCGATTTCATCAACGAAGACAATCGCTGGTGCATTTGCTTTAGCTTGGGTAAATAAATCACGAACACGAGCGGCACCGACTCCAACAAACATTTCTACAAAGTCAGAACCAGAAATTGAATAGAAAGGAACTTTCGCCTCTCCGGCAACTGCACGTGCCAATAAAGTTTTACCGGTTCCGGGAGGTCCGTATAAGAGAACTCCCTTAGGAATTTTGGCGCCAAGTAGCGCGTACTTGGCAGGATTTGCAAGGAAGTCTTTAATTTCCTCAAGTTCAGCGATCGCTTCATCTGCTCCAGCGACATCTGCAAAGGTGTTTTGTGGAACATCGTTATCTTGCAGTTTCGCTCTTGATTTTCCGAAAGAAAATACTTTGTTTCCGCCTTGAGCATTGCTCATTAGGAAGAAGAATAAGAAGCCAATTAAGAGAATTGGGAAGATTGAAAATAGGAATGAAACAAAGAGTGATTGCTTAGGAACGCTAACGTTCCAGCCTTTTGGTGGTGGGTTGCCTGTTAAAGCATCGACAATTGTTGGTTCTTGGCGCGCGACATAAGAAGCTTCGACTTTGCTTGAACCATTAATTAATTCGCCGGGCTTAAGAATTAACTGCAGCTTTTGTGATCTATCAATAACAAGTGCGGACTCAACTTTTGATTGTGCAATGGCATCGAGTGCTTGTGAAGTACGGATCTCGTCATAGCGATTCCCGACGCTTGAGACTTGTCCAAAAATTGATACCCCGAGAATTGCAATAACTATCCAGAAAAGTGGACCACGAAGAATTCGCCCGGCGCGAGTTGTTGGAACTTTTTTCGCCGCCTTTTTATCCTTAGTAGCTTTAGGCGCTGACTTCTTCTTCAAGGGGTTCTTCTTCTCCATATTTATAGTCGCATCCCTTATGTATACATGTGCTTTGCCAGCACACCGACGAAGGATAGGTTGCGGTACTTCTCGTTAAAATCTAAGCCATAACCAACAACAAAGTCAGGTGGAATATCGAAGCCGACATATTTGCAATCAACTTCAACTTTAGCTGCTTCTGGTTTACGTAAAATTGCAAGAATTTCTACCGATGCTGCACCACGTGACATCAAGTTAGCGCGCAACCAAGAGAGCGTTAAACCAGAGTCAACAATATCTTCTACGATCAAAATATTGCGACCGGTGATATCGCGATCTAAATCTTTAAGGATGCGGACCACGCCACTTGATTTAGTGCCAGAACCATAAGATGAAACCGCCATCCAATCCATATCGATATGGCGTTGCATCGCACGAGTTAGATCTGCCATTGCCATAATCGCACCTTTAAGAACACCGACCAGAAGTAAGTCGCGATCTTTGTAATCAGCATCAACGCGCGCTGCAAGTTCAGCAACTTTTGATTGCAGTTCTTCTTGAGTAACGATCACGCGTTCAACATCTGTGCCGACAGCAGCTAGATCCACTTAAGGACTCCTTTAATATCAAATCTCTTGGGGAGATTTATGGGCGGGCTAAGAGCGAAAGTCTGCCCGAAATCCGAGCAACCTTCACACCACCCGGCAGGCTCACCTCTCCTTGGCCACGCCAAGAAGTGATCAGCGCCTCTACGGCAGAGAGGTGATCTGCGCTCACAGAGCCGCTGGGCGCTCCTGCAGCATAGATCGCGGCTCGAAGTATGCGAGAGCGGATAGCCCGGGGCAGCTCGGCTAAGGCCGCACAATCTAGGTCACTTAAATCAACTCGCGAGATAACGGCCTGAGCCATCTCATCTAAAGCATCTGCATCATCGCGCAAAATTGCCGCGCTTCGTGCCAGCGCTGCTGCAATACCGGGGCCAATTTCTTCTTCCATTACCGGCATAACTTTATTTCGCACACGTACCCGAGAAAATTTTTCATTTGCATTATGCGGATCGTTCCAAGGAGTTGTCGCCACTTCTTCACACGCAGCAACAGTTTGCAACCTTGTTAATTGTAAAAACGGGCGGGCATATTTTCCATTAACGGTTGCCATGCCAGATAGAGATCGAGTACCAGAACCACGAGCTAAACCAAGTAAAACTGTTTCCGCTTGATCATCTCGTGTGTGGCCTAAGAAAATTTGAGAAGCGCCATATGCATGAGCAATCGAATCTAGCGCAGCATATCTTGCAGTTCGCGCATCGGCTTCTACTCCAGATTTTTCAATGACCGAAACTTTTTCAATAATTACTTCTTGGTAGCCCATTGACTTTAATTGTTCTTGAACTCTCTTGGCTTGTTCACCTGAACTAGTTTGCAATTGATGATCTATTGTCACAGCAATCAAAGTGATTGCTAAATTTGGTGCTTCTTTAATTAGCGCGTAAGCAAGTGCGAGTGAATCCGCACCTCCCGAAACTGCAACAATCGCAGAGTCTCCAGCGGTTAAATTCTCAAGAAATGGACGGACTGCATTACGAAGATCTTGCAGCGCCGAAGTCATTTACCAATTCTAGACCCGGCCACCGAAAGGCATAAGTCCCTTGATACTGTCGATTCTGGAGAAAAGCAGCCCTTTTCCTTTTGAATTTGCCTCCCACATCATGTCGTTGCCTGCATAAATTGTGATGTGATGAATTGATGAAATAGTTCCTTTATAAGA
>Ga0209768_10002275_pt1 | contig 11969 bp, 10 predicted proteins | sample LauGreSBDMM110SD_3_FD_187564 | JGI IMG/M metagenome (GOLD analysis project Ga0209768, IMG submission 187564) | Freshwater lake microbial communities from Lake Michigan, USA - Sp13.BD.MM110.SD (SPAdes) (version 2) | ecosystem: Environmental > Aquatic > Freshwater > Lake | place: Lake Michigan... | reverse complement strand
CTCTCTGGCACGCAGAGGATGACGTGCAAGTTGAACCTGTTAGCTAGGTTCTGCAGAACGGGTCTTGCTCTCCGGACCAAGGTAGAGCGACTAAGAAATGCCTGTCCGACCAGCAGACATCCTACATCGAGGCCAAACAGATCGCCATCTGGAATGCGGCGTAAAAACCCGTGGGCTTGAAGAGTCATCAGCAACCGAAGGGCAGTGGCTTGGGGCAGTTCCAGCCTGATCGCAAGCTCGGCCACACTCAAGACGTCTTCTCCAGGTTGATAGCAACGGAGCACTTCAAGACCTCGCTGAAGCGAATCAACTGTCTTTGATGCAGGTTGCTTAGGCGATGCGTTGGCGATTCGACGACGCATGTCAAATGCCTCCGTGAAGCAGTGGCTGACTGCTTAGCGCTTCTTCTTCAATTCTCAAGCGCAAGGCGATAAGTTTAGGGCCGAGCTCAGTGTCGCATCGGTCGCGTGGATAGCGAAATGCTGGCCCCGCGCAGCCAAGCACGTATGGGCCTACAGTTCGCGGGAGATTAATGACAGTCGCGCAACTCATCAGATCTGGCTCTAGCTCGCTGAAAGACGTGCAAAACCCGGTTTCTCGGATCTTGACCGACGCTTCATCCATCAACTCGTAGACCTTATCGCTTGCGAAATGCCGTCTCATTTCGTGTGTGAATGACTCGTGCTCGCCTGGCGACAGTGATGCGGCCCATGCTCGGCCCATTGCCGAATGCGGCAACTCGACTCTGGATCCCACCTCAAGCCGGACGGTGAGAGCACCGCGACCGCGACAAACGACTTGACAGACCATCACCATGCCGTCCCGCACTGACAGCACCACCAAGAGGTCTTCTTTTTCTGCAAAGCGCTGCATGTGCTCGCGCGCTCGCAGCCGGACGTCCATGGTTGAGAGTGTTCCAAAGCCCAATGTCAAAGCTGCGCTACCAAGACGGTACTGCGTTTTGTTGGGCAGATACTCCAGATAGCCTAGCCGCATCAGGGTTGCTGTTATTCGCGAGACAGTTGGCCTTGGCAGACCCGTTGCTTCCGACAGTTCGCTGTTGGTGAGCGGCTCATTGCGCGGGCAAAAAGCTTTCAGCAATACCAGTCCGCGCGACAAAACCCTGACCACACCGGTTTCGGCAGAGCTGTTTTTGGCATCAATTTCGGGATTTGCTGCAGGCATTAGGGAAAGTCCTAAGATTGTTTTATTAAACGAAATTAGAAAAAATTAAAAGAAATGAAATTAGAAATTTCACTGCGATAAAAAGGTAAATGCTAGCTTACACCGGTAAGTTGATTAATGAAATTAAAAATGATTTAAATGTTCTGAGCCTAAACCAATGATTTTTTATGAGCTCCAAATGAAACTTATATTTACAAAACGAAATGAAAGCCTAGGATTGGATCAAATTTTTGAGTTTTTACGGAGTATTTGTAGTCATGTTCAATTTGCCGTTTAACGAACTCGCGCTGGGTCAGCGCACCAGGTCCCGCGGGCGCACCATCACCGAGACCGACGTCGTCAACTTCTGCAGCCTGACCGGCAACTGGCTCGACATTCATGCGGATGCCGAGTTCTCCAAAAAGAGCAAGTTCGGCCAGCGCGTGGTGCAGGGCGGGCTGGTTTTCGTCATCAGCAATGCCTTGTTCGGCTATGACGGAGGCATCATCGAGGCCTTTTACGGCGTCAACAACCTGCGCTTTGTGAAGCCGACCTTCATCGGTGACACCCTTCATTCGGAGGCGGAGATCACGGGCTTGCGTGAAAAGGGCGACAAACACGGCGTCGCGACGGCCTTGCTAAAGGCGGTCAACCAACATGGTGACGTGGTGATGAGCTGCGACTTCAGCGTGCTGGTCCATCGCGAGCGCGTTTCGGGATCCATCCCCATTACTGGCGCAATCACTGGAGCAGTAGCATGAACTTTCTCACTGAAGAGCAGCAGTACTGGAAGGAGACGGTTGCCCGTTTCATGGAAAAGGAAGTCGGCGCCGACTATGTTCTTCGATGCGACACCGCACGTGAATACCCCTACGAAGCCTACGACAAGGTGGCCAAGGCGGGTTGGCTACGCTTGCTGATTCCAGAAAACCAGGGTGGTGATGGCGGCTCTATCTTTGAGTACGCGCTGATGTGCGAAGGCCTTGCCCGGTACGGTTTTGACTTTGCAACGGCATTCATGGTGTCGACCTTCACGGCGATGAACATCGTCAAATTTGGAACCAAGGCGCAGCAGGACAATTACTTGGACGCCTACATGCGCGGAGATATCCGTTTCTCCATTTCCATCTCTGAACCCTCAGCTGGTTCGGATGCGGCCAGTACACGCACCCGTGCCGAATTGCGAGAAGAAGGTTGGGTGATCACCGGTCAGAAGCTATGGTGCTCTGGCGCTGCCGCAAAAAATGTTGTTATCGCAATGTTGGTGCGCAGTGATCCCGCTGCCAGCAAGCACCGAGGCCTGACAGTTTTGCTGGTACCCAATGACACCGCCAAAGTCGACATCCGCAAGCTGCCCACCATGGCAAGGCGCGCTACTGGGACGACCGAGATATTTCTAGACGGCGCCGTCGTCCCGCATGACAATCTGCTTGGAGACGCAGGTGCAGGTTGGTCCATCATCACCGACCACCTTGAGCTGGAACGCATTGCCGTGGCTGCCGCCTACGTCGGTAACGCACAGCAGGCGGTGAGCGATGCGCTGCTTTATGCACATGAGCGCATCCAGTTCGATCGGCCCATCTTCGAGTTCCAGGTGATACGCCACATGCTGGCCGATATGCAGACCGCCGTCGATGCAGCCCGCCTTATGGTGTACCGCGGCGCCGACATGGCCTCACGCCATGAGCCCTGCACGCGCGAGGTGAGCATGGCCAAGCTGCTGGCGTCTGAAACCCTGCAGACGGTGACACGCCAGGGCATGCAGATTCTCGGCGGCCACAGCATGCTGCCCGAGTCGCACATGGAGCGCTATTTTCGCGAGGGCATGCAGGCGACGATTGGCGGTGGCACCTCACAGATCCAGCGCACCATCATTTCCAAGGCGATGGGTATTTGATGACCGACAAAGATAAGCCAGTTTTTAGCGGCCCGTTGGCGGGGGTTCGCGTGCTGGATCTGACGCGTGTGCTGGCCGGGCCGTGGGCCACGCAGGCCCTGGGCGACATGGGGGCGGAAATCATCAAGATCGAGCAGCCGGGCAGCGGCGACGATACGCGCCGCATGGGGCCGCCGTTTATCCGCGACAAGGACACAGGCCAGCACACCGACGCCGCGTATTTTCTGGCCTGCAACCGCGGCAAGCAGTCGGTCGCCATCGACATCGCCACGTTGGAGGGACAGGCACTGGTACGCGCGCTGGTATCGAAGTGCGATGTGCTGGTTGAAAATTTCAAGGTCGGCGGGCTGGTCAAGTACGGACTCGATTTCGACTCGCTGAAGGCGGAGTTTCCGAACCTCGTATATTGCTCCATCACCGGCTTCGGCCAGACAGGGCCTTATCGCAAACGTGCCGGCTACGACTACCTGATTCAGGGCATGGGTGGGCTGATGAGCGTGACCGGCGAACGCGACGACCGCCCCGGCGCTGGACCGCAGCGTACTGGTGTGGCGCTGGCTGACATCATGGCTGGCATGTATGCTGCTCTGGCGATGGTGTCCGCGCTTCGCCATCGCGACAACGGTGGCGGTGGCCAGCACATCGACATCGGCCTGCTCGATGTGCAGGTGTCGGTATTGGCCAATCAGGCGATGAACTTTTTGACCACCGGCGTGGCACCCAAACGCACCGGTAACGGCCACCCTAACATTGCGCCGTACCAGAGCTTTCCCGCGTCAGACGGGCATCTGATTCTGGCGGTTGGTAACGATGCGCAATTCATGCGCATGGTCAAAGCCATGAACCGCAGCGATATCGGCGAAGACCCACGCTACCTGACCGGTGCGCTGCGCCTGAAGAATTCAGACACGCTGATACCACTGATGGACAGCATCACCGCAACCCGCACGATCGACGAATGGGTGCGCGTGATGGAAGCGGTCGATGTACCGTGTGGGCCTATCAACACCATAGACCGCGTCTTTGCCGATCCACAGGTTAAGGCACGCGGCATCCAGATGGAGCTGCCGCATAGTGCGGCTGGCAGCGTGCCGTCGGTTGCCAATCCGATCCGCTTCTCGGCCACCCCGGTGCGCTACCGCAATGGGCCGCCGACCCTGGGCGAACACACCGATGCCGTGCTGCAGCGCATACTGGGCGCTGATCATCAAGCTGTGCGCGCATGGTCCGCCAGCCAGCCGAAAGAAGTGTTGGCTGCAAAGCCCGGAGAAATTGAAAAAAAGCGATCCTGAACCGTCATTACCTGCGACCTGTTTAAAAAAGCGGGAGACAACTTCAACCTTTTTCACCACCCAGAAAGAAAACCATGAAGATATTGAGATACATCTGGTGCCTAGCAGGCTTCACCGTCCTGGTAGTTTTCAACCCCGCGCATGGTCAGGTCTGGCCAGCAGCGAAACCGATTTCGATGGTAGTGCCGGCAGGCGCCGGCGGCGTTACCGACGGTGTGGCGCGCGTCATTGCCCAGTGGCTGACCGAAAGGCTAGGACAGTCGGTGGTGGTCGACAACCGCGCCGGTGCCGGCGGCATGCTAGGCGTCACCTTGGCTTCAAAGGCAAAGCCTGACGGTTACACCCTGATGATTGGCACCAACACAACCATGGCTGCCAATGTGCACCTCTTCAAGAATCACCCGGTAGATCCGCTGAAGGACTTTGTGCCCCTGGCTCTCTTGGTAGATACGCCTTTTGTTCTGCTCGTGCCTGCCAACTCGCCCTACAAGCGCGTCGGCGACCTCGTGGCCGCAGCCAAGGCTGCGCCGGGCAAACTCAACTACGGCTCAGGCACCAGTTCGGCCCTGCTGTGCAGTGAACTGCTCAAGTCCATTGCCGGTATCGATCTGGTCAAGGTGCCTTACAAGGCGTCGCCGCAGGCATTGACCGACCTTATGGGCGGGCAGATCGATGTCCTTTGCGAGCCGCTGGCCAGCAGCCAGGGCAATATGAGCACAGGCCGCGTGCGGGCACTGGCGTTGACCGGAGCAACGCGCTCGGGCCTCGCCCCTGATCTTGAAACAGTCACCGAGGCGGGCTTTCCCGGCATGGACTACGGTGCGTGGATTGGCTTCTGGGCGCCTGCCGGTTTGACGAAGGAAATTCAAACCCGCTTGTCCAATGAAATCCTGGCGAGCCTGAAAGATCCTGAAGTGCTCAAGAAAATACGCGGTCTTGGTTCGGACCCGCGGCCCACAGGACCTGATGCCTTCGCTGCCTTGCAGCGTGCCGAAATGACCAAGGTCGGCGCGGTGGTCAAGGCTGCCAACATCGCCGCAGAGTGAGGAATGAAAGACTTTATGACCAGGCTTGATCCAACCGCTGCGCGGGGCGAGCCCACGATTCGCGGCAAGGCTGCGATTGTGGGCGCAGGCCAGTCGGATGTCGGGCGCGTGCCCGGTAAAAGCGTTCTCGCCCTTGCCACCCAGGCTGCCAAGGCGGCGCTTGCGGATGCTGGCATCGAGCGCAGTGAGATTGACGGCGTGTTGTGCAGTTCAGCCTTTGCCGCCCCGTTTCACCGCTTCAGCATTGCGTTCAGTGAATACATGGGCATCACGCCGACGTTCTCGAACACGCTGCAGGTGTCCGGCGCAACTGCAGCCACCATGTTCAACATTGCAGCCGCTGCAATTGCAGGCGGCCTTGCCAAAAACATCCTGATCGTCGGTGCCGACAGCCTGCTCACTGGCCTGTCGCCGGACCTCGCCCTGCGCGCGATGACAGAGAGCCGCGACCAGCAATACGAAATGCCCTTCGGTATTCCGGTCGCCAATACGTTTGCCATGACGGCGCATAGGCACATGAAAGAGTTCGGCACCACGTCAGAGCAGTTTGCGAAGGTCGCGGTGATTCATCGCGAACACGCGATGCGCACACCTGGCGCGCAAATGACGGCGCCCATTACCGTCGATGATGTGATGAATTCGGGCTGGGTCACCACGCCATATCACAAGCTCGACTGCTCGCTGATTTCCGATGGTGCGGCTGCGTTTGTCGTGACCTCAGCAGAGCGCGCCGCATCGGATGTGCGCAGCAAGCCGGTCTACATCCTCGGCGCGGGCGAGTGTTATACGCACGAGCATATTTTTCTGATGCCTTCACTTACCACCACCGGGGCGGTGCAGTCGGGTGCAATGGCGTATGAGATGGCTGGTTGCAGACCCGCAGAAATCGATGTTGCAGGTGTCTACGACTGCTTCACCGGCACAGTCATCATGATGCTTGAGGATCTCGGTTTTTGCCTGAAGGGCGAGGGTGGGTGTTTTGTGGACGACCGGCAGATAACCTATGGCGGCTCTATTCCCTGCAATACACACGGCGGCCTGCTGTCATATGCGCATCCCGGCATGCCGGGCTCGCTGTTTCACTTCAACGAGGTGGTGCAGCAGCTTCGAGGTGATTGCGGCGAGCGGCAGGTCAAAGGCGCAGAGCTCGGACTGGTACACAGCCTGGGCGCGGGTTTTGCCACACAAGCCACCACTATTTTGGGAAGCGGGGCAACACTGTGAATCGCATAGAGCCCAAGGACGCACATATCAAACCGCAACCGATCCCTGATGCGGACACCGAAGCCTACTGGCATGGCCTGCGAGAAGGCAATTTGCTGTTGCAGCACTGCCCCGATTGTGGCCACGTGCAGTTTTACCAGCAGGCGATTTGCCGGCAATGCGGCAGCGAGAACCTTGAACACCGCGCAGCTGGCGGCGGCGGTAGCGTGCATTCCTTCAGCGTGGTGCACCGCGCACCAGGACCGGCCTTCAGGCAGGACACCCCCTATGCCGTGCTGCTGGTAGAGCTCGATGAAGGTCCGCGCATGATCAGCTCACTGGTGCAGGGGGATGCGGCTACGGTCACTTTCGACATGCGCGTGCAACTGGTGTGCGAGCCAGCTGAAGGCGGTGTTGTACTGCCGCGTTTTCGGCCTGCCTGAATACGGAAGATATATTTTTAATTGACCTGTATGTAAGAAAGCACACCATGAAATTTGAAGAGTTCCAGTTTCTGAAGTTTGACCACAAACCCAACGGCGTGCTGCTGATCACCATCAACCGGCCCGAGGTCTTTAACGCCACCAACGCGCGCCTGCACTGGGAACTGACGAAAGTATGGCAGGTTGTGACAGATGACGACAGGACAAAAGTCGCCGTTATCACAGGTGCCGGCGATCAGGCCTTCTCGGCCGGCGGTGACCTCGAATGGGTATCGACCATGGTGGGCAACCCTTCCGTTGTCGCCAATACGCTCACCGAAGCATCCGAAGTGGTCTACAACATGATGGCCTGTGACAAACCCATCATCTCGGCCATCAACGGCGTGGCGGTCGGCGCGGGGCTGGCCGTGGCCTTCCTGGCCGACATCAGCATCATTGCGGAAGAGGCCAAGGTCACTGACGGCCACGTGAAGATTGGCGTGGCGGCAGGCGACCATGCCGCCATCTGCTGGCCTTTGCTGTGCGGCATGGCCAAGGCGAAGTACTACTTGCTGACGGGAGACTTCATCAGCGGCAGGGAGGCCGAGCGCATTGGCCTTGTGAGCCTGTGCGTGCCCCGCGCCGAACTCATGGACAAGGCAATGGCGGTTGCCAACAAGCTTGCCGCCGGCAGCCAGCAGGCGATTCGCCTGACCAAGCGTTCACTCAATGGCTGGATGAACATGGCGCGGCCGATTTTTGAAAGCTCGCTGGCAGCCGAAATGCTGTGCTTTCTTGGAGAGGATGCGGCAGAAGGCGTGGCCTCGGTGCGTGAAAAACGCCCACCGAATTTTCCTTCTGCCAATCGCTGAACGCTTGCACGGCGGCAGAAATCCAGACTGATTCTCAGGTAACGCACATGAGCAAGGTCAACGCTTCGTTCGAATGGCTTCCCTCGGTGGAGGGCATGGCGCAATCGAATCTTACGGCCTTTTTGAGCCATGCCGGTGAGTCCAGTATCGAGAACCTCTCGGTGCACGCCGACGAGGATCCGGCCTGGCTGATGCAGCAGGTGATGGCGTTCTGCGACTTCCGCTTTTATAAACCGTACACGCAAATGCTCGACACATCGCAAGGAATGGCGAATGCGAAATGGTGTGTTGGGGGCACGACCAACATTGTGCTCAACTGCCTGGATCGTCATCGCGGCACGCCGACCTGGAACAAGATTTTTCTGGTCTGGGAAGGTGAAGACCCCAAAGCGCAACGTGCTTTCACATATGGTGAATTCGACGCAGAGGTCTGCCGGCTGGCCGGCGCACTGCAGGAGTTGGGCATCTCACGCGGCGATCGCGTCGGTTTGTTTATGCCTAGCCTGCCGGAGACCTTCATTGCTTTTTTTGCAGTTCTTAAAATCGGTGCGATTGTGATGCCCTTGTTTTCAGGTTTCGGACCGCAGCCGATCGTGGCTCGCCTGAATGACGGCGAAGCCAAAGCCGTCCTGACGGTTGACGGCACTTGGCGGCGTGGCACACTGGGGCTAATGAAACCTGTGCTCGACGAGGCGCTGCAGTCGGTGCCGAGTGTGGAGACAGTGCTGGTACTGCGACATCTGGGCGACTCCGCAGCTTGCGCGATGGTAGCAGGTCGAGACCACGACTGGACGCGGGCGACGACGACGCAGGTCCCCGACATGCCCACCGTTGAGATGGACGCTGAAGCGCCGTCCGTGCTGCTCTACACCTCCGGTACCACCGGAAAACCCAAAGGTTGTGTGTGGACGCATGTCGGCTTCCTGGCCTCGATGGTCACGCGCGACATGCACATCTGCGCCGACTTTAAAAGCGAGGACCGTTTCTTCTTCATGAGCGACATGGGATGGATGGTCGGCGCAATGTGCGCCTGTATCCCGAGCTATTTCGGCGGCAGCCTGCTTATCGCGGAAGGCACGCCGGACTACCCGGATAGTGGGCGCTTCTGGCGTCTGCTGCAGGATCACAAGGTGACTTATGTTGGCGTCGCACCCACGCTGATCAGAAGCCTGATGCGAAATGGTGATGAAGAGGTCAGGCGCTACGATCTTTCTGCGTTGCGTGTCACGGTGTCGGCGGGCGAGGTCTGGACACGCGCGCCCTGGCAATGGTTTTTTGAAAATGTCTGCCTTAAAAAGCTGCCTTTCCTCAACGTCGTCGGTGGGACAGAGGTCGGTGGTTGCAATTTTGTGGGTACGCTGCACGGCGCACTCAGGCCTGGCTCGTTTGATTTGGGTGGCCTCGGTGCTGGGGTTGCGATTGTTGACGGCACGGGCAAGCCAGTGGCTGACGGGCAGATAGGTGAACTCGTGCTTTGCAACCCTAACATCGGCATGACCAAAAGCCTGTGGCGCGACCATGAGCGATACCTGGACAGCTACTGGCGCACGATACCCGGCATGTGGGTGCATGGTGATCTGGCCATGCGCGATGAAGACGGCCTTTATTACATCCTTGGCCGCAGCGACGACACCATCAAGATCTCCGGTAAGCGAACCGGGCCTTCTGAAATCGAAACACTGCTTGCTGCAACGGGAAAGATTTCGGAAGCCGCCGTCATCGGCGTTCCTGACGAACTCAAGGGCTCGGCCATCGTCTGCGTATGTGTGCCCATGCCCGGCGTGAACACAGGTCCCGCACTTGAACGCGAGCTTTCGGCTGCGGTGGTGCAGGGCATGGGCAGCTCTTACAGACCAAAATTTGTACTGCTCGTCGACGACCTTCCAAAGACGCGGAATATGAAAATCATGCGCCGTGTTGTACGCGCACTGGTGTGCGGTGAAAATCCGGGCGACCTGTCATCACTTTCCAATCCGGAGGCAGTTGCCGCATTGAAGGGCATACTTGATAGAGGTGTGAAATAACTGCAAGGCTATTCTGGAGGTTGTGTAGCAATAGCGATGTCGGATCGCATGCGTGGGGCTGATGGACAGTCACGGGAAAAAGGCTATAAAACGACAAAGCCTTGCCGCCACCGAGTTCGGGGCTACAAGCATCTCGACCAACTCAGCCCCTATGCGTTCGAGCGGGAGCGTCATTGCTCTGTGAAAAGTGTCTAGTGAATTTAGACGAGCCTAGATTGTCTGTCCGTCTTCAAATGGTTTGAGACAGATGGGTTAATTTCTTAAAGCTGTGGCGCGGCCAAATGCATAAGCTTCGCGAGTCTTTGACAAATCAAAGGCAGCAATTTTTGATTAATTGCCGCCCTTAAAGCAATGCCAACTTGGTTCAACACACGGCAAGGCGTCCAGACTCTGGACGCTCTGATACCGGCCAGAGCACTCCAAGCGTCCAGAGCTGGACGATTTGCTAATGTTTTAGAGAATAAGCAATTGCACAGTTTATTGCACATCAAAATTTTATGGCTTGAAAGCCTCATAAAACAAGCATAGTTTGAACTAACTGTTTTCTTTTAATTCATAGGTCCCTGGTTCGAGCCCAGGTCGAGGAGCCAGCTATAAAGGGTACATACTGGAGACATCGTTTACAGTTTGTATTGTTCGTATCCATTTCAAAAATTTATATTTACCCCCGGCATTTGCATTTCAAAAAGTAAGGGGGGCTTTCGCAGGCTCATCGTTTGAGCAAATTAGTATGCGAAGGTTGACGGGAGTCCCAAGGCCTATAAGTGGGGGTACGGGGTGGGTGGGTTCTGACTTGATTTGATTGATAAGCCCCCATGGGTTGATCCAAACGCTCACTGCTTGCCTTGAAGTTACTTCACTTGAATAAACGCATTTACATCTATAGTTGGTTATGTATTTTTATGGTTGCACCTTAACTATCTAAATAAAGACTAAATTTGCTAATAAGTTTGGAGTAACAAATGTTCAAAACAGTGATTTTTGACGGCAAGTCTTGGTGGGTACCAGAAAGAAACAGTCAGCTGCTGGCGGTGGAGATCGAACGCCCGGAGGAGTACCGTCAGGCGATACGGTGGAAGATGGAGACACTGGCGGAGAAGTGGGGGCTGAAGGCGGCAGTGGAGTCGGCGAACAACTACCTGATGCAGGACGGGGCACTGAAGCTGCCCCGCGTGGAGGACGAGGAGCATTTGGTGCAGCTGGTGCTGGAGAACAACAGCCGAATACTGGAAAAGGTAAACGCGGGGGACCCAGCGGTGTCGAAGCCGGCGGACCCCAAGACGGCAAAGATAGTAGTGGAGGATCAGGAGCTGAACTGGGAGGACTTTCTGACGTAGATTTAGTATTCCTTAATATTTCCTCTTCCATTCATTTTGATACTCTACCTTGAGTAAGCTACTCCTGATAAATGACTTTATTTTGAAAAAAGGACAAAGGGTCGCTTGACTAGTCTAAGCTGGGATTTGAGTGACTGGTCTTGATCCTGTGAAGTCACAGACTAATGGCGCTAAGTAAGAACTAAAGGCCAGGCACACAATAAAAGTGTACTGAGCAGTTTTTAACTTTGCTCGAGGGATACGTGGACTATTTCCATTGGCGGAAATCATGTACCGTCGGCTACATGGTGGCTACATCACGCATTTACTGTGAAGTCCAAAAAACAAAAAAGGGGCTGTAAGCCCCTTGTTTATTGGCTCCTCGACCTGGGCTCGAACCAGGGACCTACGGATTAACAGAAAACAGTTTATACAAACTAAGCATGTTTTATGCAGGTTTCAAGCCATAAAACTTTGATGTGCAATAAACTGTGTAATTGGGTATTTTGCGTATTTCTCATGAAATGTCCAGAGCTGGACGCTTAGTTGCTCTGGACACTTGTTGCACTCTGGCCGGTATCAGAGCGTCCAGATTCTTGACGCTTGAGCTTCTCTGGACGGGCAGGGGGTGTCCAGATTCTTGACACTTTGACCTGTGTTGAATTAACTTAATGCGGCCGGAAGTGGCGGATAAATTTTTCCTGCACTTTGGTAGATTTTGCACTCAGCGCTG
>Ga0209768_10002271_pt1 | contig 11976 bp, 10 predicted proteins | sample LauGreSBDMM110SD_3_FD_187564 | JGI IMG/M metagenome (GOLD analysis project Ga0209768, IMG submission 187564) | Freshwater lake microbial communities from Lake Michigan, USA - Sp13.BD.MM110.SD (SPAdes) (version 2) | ecosystem: Environmental > Aquatic > Freshwater > Lake | place: Lake Michigan... | reverse complement strand
ACGTGCAACTCTTGTTTTAGAACAAAGATGTACATGTTGTAATATGGATGTTAGGTGGGGTAGTTATTTGGATGATCGTGTTTGGCCAAAAACACAAATGTGTTATGATTGTTTTACCAATGAAGAAACCCGTCTCAAAAGACTTGGTATCTGGGATACATTTAATAAAATCCGTGAACTTAAAAATGTAAGATCCGCATTGCAGGATTACAAACAAAGGTTTGAAGAAACAAAAATCTGGTGTACACAAAATCATGGCAAACCAATTGAATTTTCAGAAGAAGATGGATCAATTGAACGTTGGAGTGGAGCTGAAAACTATTCAAAAGTATTAGAAGATGTTACCAAGGATTTAGAATCTACTAATGAAAGATTATCAAAGATAGATGCGGAGATTGTGGAATTAGAAATAAAATATGAGTCAGCCAAACTTAAGAGAGATAATAAGAAACGAGTATAAGAAGTGTATTGAGGATCCTATATACTTCATGAAGAAGTATGTGAAGATTCAACATCCTATACGTGGTACTGTCGCATTTGAACTATATCCATTTCAAGAAAAAGCTTTACAAGACTTTGTTGACAATCAATTAAACATTGTTCTTAAAAGTCGTCAAATGGGTATTAGTACTCTTACTGCCGCTTATAGTTTATGGTTGATGACTTTTCATAACGATAAGAATATATTGTGTATTAGTATTACTCAAGAAACCGCAAAGGAAATTGTTACCAAAGTACGTTTTGCCAATGACAATCTACCAAGTTGGTTAAAAGTTCCTTGTGTAGAAGACAATCGTTTGTCGTTGCGTTTAAAGAATGGATCTCAAATTAAAGCAGTATCATCCGCTGGTACCGCAGGTCGTTCATCGGCACTCTCATTACTGATCATAGACGAAGCTGCATTTATTGACGGCGTTGAAGAAATATGGCTATCTTCTCAATATACATTAAGTACTGGTGGTAGAGCTATCGTATTGAGTACTCCAAATGGTGTTGGCAATTTCTTTCATAAAACATGGGTTGAAGCCGAAGCAAACCAGGTTTCTGGTAAGGATGGATTCAACACAATAAGACTGCCGTGGCATTTACATCCAGATCGTGATCAATCTTGGAGAGATAAACAAACAGAATTATCTGGTGTAAAAGGTGCAGCCCAAGAATGCGACTGTGATTTTAGTACATCTGGTAATCAGGTTGTTGCGGTTGATATTTTAGAGTTTTATAAACAAACATATATAAAAGACCCAGTTGAAAGACGTGGTAATAATCAAGACATGTGGATATGGTCTTATCCAGATTATAGCAAAAATTATATATTAACCGCAGATTGTGCGAGAGGAGATGGTGGAGATTTTAGTTCATTTCACATATTTGATGTGGAGTCTTTGGAACAAGTGGCTGAATATAAAGGTCAATTAACTACAAAAGATTATGGTAATCTTCTAGTATCAATAGCTACAGAGTACAATAATGCGTTGTTGGTTATAGAAAATAATAACGTTGGTTGGGCTACAATACAACAGGTTGTTGATAGAGGTTATCAAAATACATTTTATAGTGCATCTGATTTGACTATAGTTGATGTTGAAAGAACTTATACAAATAAACTCAACACATCCGATAAGAAGTTGGTACCAGGATTTACTACAACTACTAAAAATAGACCACTGATGGTTAGTAAATTAGAAGCATTTTTCAGAGAAAAAACTATAATAATTCATTCACTACGATTGTACGAAGAATTGAATGTATTTATTTGGAATGGTCCAAAAGCAGAGGCTATGAGAGGTTATAATGATGACTTGGTAATGTCTTTGGCGATTGGATTATGGGTTAGAGATACTGCACTTAAATTGAGAAACGAACAAATACAATATAATAGACAAATGTTGGCCGGAATCAACAAAGTAACCAGTGTGCATAATCAAACAATATTAACAAAACCAATTGGTCAAGCATCTGAATCGTGGGACTTTGCTCCAAATGCCAATGTAAACGGCAAAAAAGAAAGCTTAAAATGGTTGTTATAAATACTTATATATATGGCGGTAAAACATGACTGATAAATCATTTCAAGAATTAAAGAATAGATCACTTTTTGCCAGACTTAAACGTCTGTTTAGCAACGACGTAATTGTTAGAAACGTTGGCGGTAAGAAGTTGAAGGTTATAGATACTGATGAAATTCAGTATGCAACTGATCGTAATAGTCTAAGAGATCGTTTTAATCGTCTCAGAACTACGGCATATAATTCGTATACCCGCGACTTCAATCTATCATATCAAAGCAGTCGTATAGAATTATTTCGTGATTATGATACAATGGATATGGATCCAATCCTTTCATCCGCACTTGACATTTATGCAGACGAATGTACTAGTAAAAATGAATTGGGTGATATCATTTCAGTAAAATCATCAAATGATGATATCAAACAAATATTAAACAATTTGTTTTATGATATCTTGAATATTGAATTCAATCTTTGGAGTTGGACTCGTAGTTTAGCAAAGTATGGTGATTTTTATTTGAGATTACATATTAGTCCAGAATATGGTGTATACATGGTTGAACCTCTCAGTTCATATTATGTAACTCGTTTAGAAAATACACATTTAGAAAACAAGAATTTCGTTAAGTTCCAAGTCAATCTTCCATACGGAAACAAAATGGAAGATTTAGAAAATTATCAAATTGCACATTTTCGTTTGTTAAGCGATAGCAATTTTTTACCATATGGTAAGAGTATGTTGGAAGGTGCTCGTCGTGTATGGAAACAATTAAGTTTGATGGAAGACGCAATGTTGATTCATCGTATTATGCGTGCTCCTGAAAAGAGAATTTTCAAGGTAGATATTGGTAATATTCCACCAAATGAGGTTGATAATCATATGGAACGTATCATCGCACAGATGAAAAAGACTCCATATTTGGATCAAGCTACCGGCGATTACAATCTTCGTTTCAATCTACAAAACATGGTAGAAGACTTTTTCTTGCCAGTTCGTGGTGGTGATAGTGGTACCGATATTAGCAATTTGCCAGGTCTTGAATGGACCGGAACAGACGATATCGAATATCTACGTAACAAGTTGATGGCAGCACTCAAAATTCCAAAAGCATTTTTGGGATACGACGAAAGTTTAAGTGGTAAAGCTACATTGGCAGCTGAAGATATCCGTTTTGCTCGTACAATTCAACGTGTTCAACGTATTATTGTCAGTGAATTGAACAAGATTGCTGTTATTCATTTATATTCTCAAGGATATCGTGACGAATCACTTGTTGACTTTACATTAGAATTGACAAATCCATCTACAATCTTTGAAAAAGAAAAGATTGATGTTTGGAAGAGTAAGGTTGAAGTTAGTAAGGACATGCAAGAACAAAAGTTGTTCAGTAAGAAGTGGATTTATGACAACGTATTCAGTATGTCTGATCAAGACATGATTAATCTACAAAAGCAACTTATTGATGATGCTAAAGCAACATATAGATTTAAACAAATTGAAGAAGAAGGAAATGATCCAGCCTTGAATTTCTTGAAATCAAAGGGTGAAGAAACTGATGGAGGTACTGGTGGAGGCGCTGAAGCCAGTGGCGGCGGCGCAGAAGCCGATACATCATCCGCTGGTGGTGCTGAAGCCGGTGGCGGCGGTGCAGAAGCCGATACATCGTCCGCTGGTGCGCCAGCGGGTGGCACTCCTCCAATCACAGAAAAGAAAAGAGATCAAACCGGTAGAAAAGATGCTAGCAAATATCCATTTGGAGAAGACCCACTAGGCACTTTAGAAAATAATAGAGATAGTGATTTATCACCAACACACAAGTACAAAAATAAATCTCCATTGTCTATGGAATCTATATCATCTCTAGTTAAAGCATTCAATAGTCACAAAGATATTTTAAAGGAATCTCAAAATAAACCCTCGTTCATGGACGAAAACAACATAAAAGAATAAAGAATAGTATAAATAGTGATTATTTTTAAATTCTATTTATATTTATATTTAATTGGAACTTATGCATAAGAAAGCGAAACATTCAAAGTTTAAGAATAGCGGTATTCTATTCGAACTACTTACCAGACAAATAACGTCTGATATTCTTGCCGGCCGTGATGAATCATTCACGAAAAATCTAATGTTCAGATATTTCAACGAATCAAAAGAACTTGGCAGGGAGTTCCAATTATACAACTTCGTATCATCACAGTCCTCTAAAAATCCTCAAACCGCAGAACGAATTCTTGCTGTGGTTTTGCAAACACGTTCCAAAATTGATGCACATAAGTTGAATAAACAAAAATATAACTTGGTTAAAGAAATCAAGGAACAATACAACATCGATGAATTCTTGAAGAATAAGATTCCAAATTATAAATTGCATGCATCGGTTTATAAATTATTTGAGAATCAGAATTTAAATGAAGTTAAGTTTGGAGTAGAAGAATTGGTAGAAGCAAGAGAATGTGTCATTGAAAGTTTAACTAAGGATAAAAAGAGTGATTTACAACCACTAGACATCTATGATAGTCAACCAGCTGAAGTTAGATTGTTAGCGTATAAGTTCCTAATTGAAAGCTTCAATAAAAAATATAGTAACTTGTTACCAGATCAAAAGCGTTTGTTGAAAGAATATATTACAAACGTATCTAATACTAACAAATTCACCGAGTTTGTAAATATAGAATACAAGAGGGTTTCTGAGATTTTGAAGGAGTATATTTCATCAATCAATAATAACGAGGTTATTAAGATTAAATTGAATGAAACTATAACTCAACTTTCAAGTAAAAACGTTGTAGGATTGGTTAAGGAAAATCAACTTACATCTCTTTTGACCGCATACGAATTGGTCGAAGAATTGAAAAAAATTCAAAATGAAAAAACTGCTTAAAGAATCGGGTGATCCATTTAGAGACATTGTAAAAAAATACGCTCAATATTACAGAGATAGCGAAATGTCTCGTATTTCTAAACAAGATTACAATGCGTGGTTGCAATCACACGCAGACAAAATTTCACCATCTACCCGTGAAAAAATAAAAAAGCAGGTAGATACCCAATTAAAGAAGAAGAATGAAGCTAGCACTACAGCCGGTGTTCCTGGTGTAATGACACCATTTGCATTTAGTTCCAATAAAAAATCTACTGGTAATGTTCGTGCTGCTACACAATTCGGATATAAATTGGCAAAACCTGTTAAAAACAATACTGGTTATGCTTTGGAAAATCAAATGTATAGTGGACCAGCATATGCTACTCCAGCTCAAAACATTGAGCCGATAGATACATACACAGATTCAAATGGGTTAGTACAACACGGAGATCCAGAACTAGATCCGGCATTGGCTGGTCATGAACAAGGAATGTTGCCTGTAACAGAACACGCAATTAGACTTGTTAGACAAATGCGTAAAGAGGGAATTGGTGGTTTATTGTATAAGTTAAAGAATGAGGCTGATCAACAATCACCAGCACCAGCACCAGCACCAGCACCAGCACAACCTGCTGTTCCAACTCAACCAGTTCCAACAACTCCTAAAGCTCCTGTTGATGTCAATCTTCAATCTTACGATATTCAACCAGATTTTACTGCTTTTGATTCTAAGTTGAAAAATAGTACTGAACAATTAAAGACTGATCTTCAAAAGAAGATTCAAGATTCAATTTTAGATAAAAAGATTGTGGTTCGTGCTAGTAAGGGATATAAACAACCTGAGGCCGATTATACGATTAATGTAACTGGCGTACAAATCGACTATTATTATGATCGTTATGTTATTGTAATTATGGGTCGTGAAGAGAGTAAACAAAAAACTGCTAAATTCTTTGTTAAACCAGGATTTAAGATCAAAATTTTAGGAAGTGCGGATGTCAAACCTAAAGATCAATATCAAATAGCTAAATCTAAAGCATTGGTTGATCCGAATAAACAAACCGCAACTCAATCCGCAAATAGTGTGACATCCGAAGAACCACCTGCAACTGGACAAACCGCTGGTGAAAAACCACCACAATCTCAACCTACAGCTTAATATGAAACAAATTCTAATCGACGTATTACCTTTTGAATTTAAAAGAACATCACTAACCGAATCATTGAAAGATGGCAAACTCCTTGTTAATGGAGTTTTGCAACGTGCTGATGCAAAGAACCAAAATGGACGTGTTTATCCAGAAGATATTTTGAAACGTGAAGCTAACAAATATATGGATAACTTTGTAAAACAACGTCGTGCTATGGGTGAATTGGATCACCCAGAAAGTAGCGTTGTTAACTTAAAGAACGTTAGTCATAATATCGTAGATATGGGTTGGGATGGTAAAGATTTAGTGGGTACTGTAGAAATTCTTCCTACACCAAGTGGTAATATTTTAAGAGATTTACTACAATCAGGTATTCTTTTGGGTATCAGTAGTCGTGGTCTTGGTAGTGTAAAAAAAGACATGCGTGAAAATGCGGATGTTGTACAAGACGATTTTGATTTAATTGCATTCGACTTTGTAAGCAATCCAAGTACACAAGGCGCATTCATGTATCCACAAGGAAAGATCAATGAAAGTATTGATCAAAAAATAATAATCAATCCATATAGCAATGTAGAAAGATTAATTCACAATATTCTTTCTGAATTGTAAGTTCAAACAATATTTATATTCATATGATCAAGCTAAAACATTTAGTAGAAAACTCCACAGAAGTTGCTTATTCCGCTTTAACAAAAGAGGAGAAAAAGAAGTTATATGAAACAATCAAAGCTTACAATGAATATCGTGGTTCATTAAAGGCATCATCTATCTATGAAACCGCAACCAAAATTATGGAAGCTGTTAATCTAGCCGAACGTTATGCAATTAAAGAATGTAACGAATGGATGGAAGCCAAGATGATCGAACGTGACATGAAAGATGTAAAGAAGATGGCTGGTAAACTATACGAAGAAGCACACAAGATCAAAGGTGTTGAAAAACAACTTGAGATGTTGTACGAAGAAATTGGTTTGAAGTTGGAACGTTATTTTGAAATTGCAGATCCAATTACAGAAGCACCACAAGCTTATCAAGTACAGGGTAGACCAGACTCAGTAAGTATCGCTTCTTCAAGAGATATCGATCAAACCAATTAAAATATTCTAGTTGGAATACTATCAATATATTCAATTAATTTATTGAAGGTTTCAAATACGTAACGGCGGGATGTTTCCAAAACATACCCGTCTTCTTCTTTATAGATTTTAATAGTTTGTTTGTGGTCTTCTAGTTCTAGACTTGGGATTTCTACTTCACATGATAGATCATAGTCATCATCCATCTTAAAACCCATATGTCCTAACGTATCAATTTCATTAAATGACCAACCATTTGGATTGTCTATGTCAGCAATTTTATATTTTTGAATTTCTTCAAGTTCATTATTCACGAAGTTTTTCATCTTAATAGAAGTAGGCTTATAATTAAAATTATCATTGTTTCTAAGCTGTTTTAAGAATTTAATATTACTTTTATTAAGTTCCATGTGTTTGCTGAAATTTGGGTTGTAATTATAGGCCATATGAGTTAATTCTATCTATAAAATCGGCTAAGATTTTTGTTTTTTGTGTTCCGCCATCTTCGTCGAATATGCTGCTCAAAGTATAAAATACTTTATCTTTTGGTTCGTCGGAATCATCGGATAGTATTCTAACGAAACAAGCGTAGTTATAAAATCCTTTGTTTTGATTATTGGTCAATTTCTTGAACACAAACTTTTTGGTAGAATCGTTACTTTGTACTTCAGCTGAAACTTCTTTGGTACTTCTTTTATGAACAAAGTTTGTTTTTCCAAATCCAGCAAAGCCACTTTGTTTTGATTGAAATGTTAACAATTCTTTTTCATCAAATGGAACCCCAACGTTTTCTCTCAAAACTTGATCGAAAGGTTTGTCAGTAATTTCTTTTGCTTTACTTAGTGTATATTCAGAACCCTGCGATTCATAGTCTTCTTTTAATTTTTTAATGATTTCTTTTACTTTTGTGAAATCTTTTACACTACTTGGTTTAATTGTATGAGCCATTTTACGTACTTGTGAAGATACTTTACTTGGTTTAACATCACCTTTTTGGAAGGCTCTTACGAGTCTGAATAGTCTTGCTTGCTTTTCACTTTGTGCTGGCATATACAATAAATATCATTTTTTTTAACATCTTACGATTTTTAATTATATTTATTTATCAAATACATCAATCATTTGATGTCACATCTAAATTAAATCTTCTTTGGAGTTCTTCAATAACTTCACCAAAAAAACAATAAGAAAGGATAGTAATATTATATGAGCGATCTATTAAAGGAAAGTATCGCAGACGCAAAGGCTGTTCGTGAAACAGCAATTGCCAATGCAAAGACCTTTCTTGAGGAAAATTTTGCTAAGAGCATGAAAGAAATGTTCGCAGAAAAACTCAAGGAAGATATGACAGACGAACCATCTGATGAAGACCAAGTTGACGAAAACTTGTCAACTTCAAAGATTGGTGGAGAAAAGGGAAATATAGCTTCTAAGCAACATCCTGTAAAGCCATCATCATCAGCTGACAAGAGCACAACTGCGGCCGGCAAACAAGAATTCGACGCAAAGTTGGAAGAAGAAACCAGTATGGACGACGAATCAGTAACTAGCGAAGAACTAGATGAAATTCTAGCTGAACTTGAAGGTGAAGTCGTTAGTGAAGAAATGGTAGAAGACGGCGAGGTAATGGGTTCTGAATCAGATTCTGATGGTGAAGAAGTAAATCTTGATGAACTTCTAGCTGAATTGGAAATGGAAGAACAAAACGTTGATCCAATGGCCGTTGCACCTCCAGCAGCACCAGCAGCACCAGTTGCGCCAGTTGATCCAATGGCTGCTGTTCCAGCACCAGCTGTTCCAGCAGCTCCAGTTCCTGGCCAAGTTCCATCACCATCTGAAGGTGAAGTAACCTACGAAGAAATGGCAGAAGCTCTAGTAGCTATCAATGAAGAAAACGAAGCATTAAAGAACCAATTGAGTGAACACATAAACACCGTCAAGTATTTGAAGGGTGTGCTCGCAGAAACCAATTTGTTAAATGCTAAGTTGCTATACACCAACAAGTTGTTCAAAGGTAAGTCTCTTACCGAAGATCATAAGTTGAAGATCATTAACACTTTCGACTTGACCAGAAACATCCGTGAAGTCAAGTTGGCATATACCGTTTTAGCCGAATCATTTAATTCCGGTGGATCAGTTGTCAAAAAGAAGACCAATGCAACTGTAAGTACTATCACCGAAGGTTTGGCAAGCAAACCAGTATCATCAACTAAGCCAGTGTCTACTATTGTAGAACCACACGCTGACGAGATGACTTCAAGATTCCAAAAACTCGCAGGAATCAAGAAGTAAAATTAGTTTGCGAGTAAAAACCTAACAATAATAAAGAAAGAAACAAAAATATGAGTATCGACGTAAAGAGTCTACTAACAAATAATATGAATCCACAGGCTAAGCTAATGGCTGAAACCCGTGGACTACAATCCAAGTGGGAAAAGACAGGTCTTCTTGAAGGCGTAAATGGCGTTGAAAAAGCGCACATGTCAATCCTATTGGAAAATCAAGCAAAGCAACTACTAGATGAAGCTTCTTCAACTGGTACATCAACCAGTTCAGAACAATGGGCCGGTGTTGCTCTACCATTGGTTCGCCGTGTATTCGCTGAAATTGCTGCAAAGGAATTCGTCAGCGTACAACCAATGAATCTACCATCCGGTCTAGTGTTCTATCTAGACTTCAAGTATGGTTCTGGTAATCATTTGGGTCAAACTCCAGGCACTAGTTTGTTTGGTGGTACTAATTCTGCTAAGTTCGGTTCTACCGATGCAGCAGTAAATGGTCTATATGGTCAAGGACGTTTTGGTTATTCTGAACGTGTAGTAACCAGTTCAGCATTCACATCTGCAAATGTCACCGTTGCTTCAGCAAGCTGGGTAGATCTACAATTTGCTAGTGAATTCAGTTCATCATTGAGAAGCGGTAACGTTAAGGGTGTCTTCAAGCTTGGTTTAGACATTAATGACAATACACAAGCAAGTACCGTAGCAGCTGCAGGTTACGTTTGGAATGTTGACTTGAATGCAGTACGTTCATTTGGTCTACAAACTACTGGTAACGTTGCTTACACCGTATTGAACACATACGCAAACGCAGTGAACACTGGTACAATCGCAGCACCAAATTACGTAATTAATTTGTTCGTAAGTCAATCAAGTACCGCTGTTACACCAGTACTAACTCCAAAGTTGAATTACACACTTCAACCTACCGATAACCTACGTGGTGACTTCGAAGCTGGTAAGACCGCTGGTGAAGGTTCTGGTAATAGCAGTGCAACCGCAACCCAATCGATTGATACTGATATCAATATTCCTGAAGTAAACTTGGTACTAAACAGCGAACCAATCGTTGCTAAGACCCGTAAGTTGAAAGCAGTCTGGACCCCAGAATTGGCTCAAGACTTGAACGCATATCATTCTATTGATGCAGAAGCAGAACTTACTGCTCTATTGAGTGAATATGTATCTATGGAAATCGATCTTGAAATCCTAGACATGTTGAACGAATCCGTAACTGGTACCACAACCGAAGCTTGGTCTGCCCAAATCGGTACTGAGTTCCAAAAGACAATTAGCTTCGCTGGTGGCGCTACTGGTACCCCAGTTGCTAACTTCACACGTGTAGTTAACAGCTCACCAAATCGTACTGCTTACGTAAAGAGCACTTGGTTCCAAACTCTTGGTAACAAGATCCAAAAGGTCTCTAACAAGATTCACCAATTGACACTACGTGGTGGTGCAAACTTCTTGGTATGTTCACCAGACGTAGCAACCATCTTGGAATCAATCCCAGGATATGTTGTTAACACCGATGGTGATTCTGCTAAGTTCGCAATGGGTGTTGCCAGAGTTGGTAGCTTCGCAAGTCGCTTCCAAGTCTACAAGAACCCATACATGACCGATAACGTAATCTTGATTGGTTTCCGTGGAAGTAACTTCCTAGAAACCGGTGCAGTATATGCTCCATATATTCCACTAATTCAAACTCCATTGGTCTATGATCCAGTGAACTTCACTCCACGTAGAGGTGTAATGACCCGCTACGCTAAGAAGGTCGTCAGACCCGAATTTTATGGTAAGGTTATCATCAGTGATCTCGATACCGTATAATCCATAATTATTTAAAATAATTCAAAAACCCTCTGCCGAAAGGTGGGGGGTTTTTTATTGCACTAATCGAAAAATTCGTTTGTAGAATTTACAACAATTTCTTGCACTTCTTCTTTGAAAGATGTACTTTTCACATATGGTAAAACTTTATGTTTTAGAGATTTAATCAATTTCTTATTTTCTATTTTGTTGATTATAAATTTGATGTAACGATGTTTACCGCTTTCACGTTTGCGCCAAAATGTTTTACCAATACGTTCTTTTAGTTTATCTACACTATGAGTTTTCCATCGTGAATATACACTTCTACTATGTATCCAATTATATTCAGTGGGGCCAATTAAACTAATACTATAGTTAGGCATCAGTGCAATATCCACGTAGTTATCACCTTGATATAGAAATCCAGTTGCTTGATAAATTGTGCCTGTGTGACCAACTTCACTATCCGCGTAACTCAAAATACATTTTATTTTTGGGTAATCTATATTTAGTAATCTGAAACTTTCAGCTATACAATAACTTTCAATATTCTTACCATATCCATCTTCTATCCACAACCGAGTTAATTCAAATACATTATCATTTGTTAATAGTGGGGTTATACTTGTGCTAGCATTACGTCCAACAGCATTACCATACACCAATACGCCTATTAGTTTGGGATTATAACCACCAAAGAAACTGCTTTCTATATAATCTTTATAATAAACTCCATATGCAACCGTACACAATGTCCATTTGTGTGTATAGTG
>Ga0209768_10002267_pt1 | contig 11986 bp, 11 predicted proteins | sample LauGreSBDMM110SD_3_FD_187564 | JGI IMG/M metagenome (GOLD analysis project Ga0209768, IMG submission 187564) | Freshwater lake microbial communities from Lake Michigan, USA - Sp13.BD.MM110.SD (SPAdes) (version 2) | ecosystem: Environmental > Aquatic > Freshwater > Lake | place: Lake Michigan... | reverse complement strand
CAAACCATCGCGCCAAAATTACCATAACGTCTCGGACGCTTTGGCGCTCACGGAGTCACTATGCTTTTTGTTCTTTCCCCTGCTAAATCCTTGGACTATGAAACCCCTCTGGGTGACCAAGGACACACTGCGCCCTTGTTCGTCAAGCAATCCAAAGCCTTGATTGACGTGCTTCGGGGCTATTCACCGCCGCAGATTTCCGAATTAATGGACGTAAGCGATGCGCTTGCGGGTTTGAATGTGGCGCGTTACCAAGCGTGGTCGAGTCGCGCAACCACAAAAAACGCCCGCCAGGCGCTCTTGGCTTTTAACGGCGATGTGTATGACGGCTTGAATGCGCGTGACTTGGATGCGGACTCCTTGGCCTGGGCCCAAGACCATCTGTGTATTTTGAGTGGCCTGTACGGTGTGCTTCGGCCTCTTGATTTAATGCAAGCCTACCGACTCGAAATGGGAACCCAGCTGCCAACCGCCACTGGAAAAGACCTGTACCAATTTTGGGGAAGTCAGATTTCGGAGTACCTCAACAGTCGCCTTCGTTCCGATGTGACGCCGGTGGTGGTGAACTTGGCTTCTCAAGAGTATTTCAAATCGGTTCAGCTCACGGCTCTTAAAGCGCGGGTCGTTGAATGTGTGTTTCAAGAATACAAAAGCGGCAAATACAAAATCGTTAGTTTTTCAGCCAAGCGGGCGCGCGGCATGATGGCGCGGTTTGCGATTGAAAATCAGATTCAAACGCCGGACCAATTGCGGGCTTTTGATACCGATGGCTATGCCTGGGTTGCGCGTGAGTCAACGCCTGAGCGCTTGGTGTTTCAGCGCAAACAAGAAGGCGCGTAATGTCCACGCTACTCCCGGAACAATCCCCCTTAGGCAAAGCCTCGGCCTACGCCGACCGCTACGACGCATCCTTGCTGTTCCCCATCGCCCGCGCAACCAAACGGGAAGAACTTGGACTTAAAGCCCATGCGCCATCCCCATTTTTTGGTGCCGATATGTGGACGGCGTTTGAGCTGAGTTGGCTTAATTTGCGCGGCAAGCCCCAAGTGGCTCTTGCGCATTTCACCATTCCCTGTGAGAGCCCGAACATCATTGAGAGTAAGTCCTTCAAGCTCTACCTCAACAGTTTCAATAACTCCCAGTTCCCTGACGCCGAGGCCGTACTCGCGCATTTGCGGGCCGATGTGAATGAGGCAGTGTGGCGTGGCGTGACGGTGCAATCTTCGGTGGGGGTGCGCCTGATTGGGCCTGAACTGTTTGACCGCGAGCCGATTTATGAGCTTGACGGCCTCAACCTAGACCGCCTTGATATTGAATGCAACCGCTATACCCCCGCGCCCGATTTACTTCAAACCGTGGACAACCAAGGCAGCGCCCAAGGCCCGGTCAGCGAGGTGCTGGTGAGCAACCTCTTAAAAAGCAATTGCTTGGTAACGGGTCAACCCGATTGGGGCAGCGTTCAAATCAGCTACACCGGCGCGGCTATTGAACAAGAAGGCTTGCTCCAGTATTTGGTGAGTTTTCGCAACCACAACGAGTTCCATGAACAATGCGTAGAGCGTATTTTTATGGACATCTGGACGCGCTGCAAACCGCTCAAACTCACGGTTTATGCCCGTTACACCCGCCGTGGCGGTTTGGATATCAACCCGTTTCGTACCAGCCATCCGCAGGCTTTGCCCGGCAATACCCGGATGGCAAGGCAGTAATTCGGGAGCTTAGGCCAGGTCTCTGAACGAGGAAAGATCGCTGAGCGCTGGGAAATTCCCAGCGCGTTTTTCTTTCATGGCCGTTACGGCTTCGCCCACATGGCGGTTACTCCAAATCGCAGCTTGGAGCCAGCCCATTTGCTTTAAGGACTCATCGACCGTGTGGTCTCGCGCAAAGTGAATGGCTTGCTTGGTGCCCCACATCGCAACCGGGGGTTTGCTGGCAATCTCTTTGGCGCACTCCATCGCGGCTTGAAGCGTGGCCTCTGGCGAATCGAACACAGCGTTGACCAAGCCGTACTGCATGGCTTTGTCCGCTGTTAAACGCCGCCCGGTGTAGGCCAGTTCTTTAACAACCGCCAATGGAATGAGTTTGGGTAGGCGCTGCAAAGTGCCCACGTCTGCGACCATGCCGATATTGATTTCTTGAATACAAAAGAAAGCCTCGGCTGAGGCGTAGCGAATGCAGCAGGCCGTCACCATGTCCACCGCGCCACCAATACATCCGCCTTGAATTGCAACAATCACGGGGATACGCAAAGTTTCGAGTTTTGTGAATGTGGCTTGCATATCACTGAGGGTGTCAAACACCGCAGCGCGACCTTCAGGGGTTTTGTCGTTCATTTGAATCGCACCGCCAAAGGTCTCCAAGGCCATTCCCGCACTGAAGTGTTTGCCCGTGCTGCTGATCACCAAGGCGCGGGCCTCGCCGCTTCGGTGTAAATCAGTTAACACCCCATCGAGTTCGCGCCAAAACTGCGGGTGCATGGTGTTCATCGCCTTGGGCTGGTTAAGCACCAGATGGGCGACGTGGTTTTCAATCGTCAGGGAAAAGCTGTGCAGTGCTGTCATAGGGGTTCTCCGGTTGAGTGGTGAGTAGCTTAGCCGCATCTTCGCTGAGCAGTGCGCCGACCCTGACGCCCAAGAGACGCAGGCGTTTTTGTAGCGGTGCGCGTTTAAGGCATAAGCCTGCGGCCTGGCGAATCGCTGTCGCGTCAGCGGTGTAGTTGGCAAGAGTGTGGTCGCGGGTCACAATCTGAAAATCATCAAAGCGTAACTTGACGCCAATGGTTTTTCCTACATAGCCCTTGCGCTGTAAATCGGCTGCGACTTGCGCACACAAACGGGTAAACACGTCGCCAAGCTCAGCGCGATCGCGTACCGCATGTAAATCCCGCTCGAAGGTGGTTTCCCGGCTCATGCTCACGGGCTCACTTGCAGTTTCTAAGGGCCGAGAGTCCCGCCCCCAAGACGCATCGTGTAGCCAGGCCCCCGATTTTTGGCCAAAGGTTTCAATCAACCAGCCGAGTTCGCGCTGGGCCAATTGACCGATGGTTTCAATGCCATGGCTTTTGAGTTTTTCATCGGCTTTGGGCCCGATGCCGTTGACTTTGCGGCAGGCCAAAGGCCAAATTTTGGTTTCTAAGTCTGCTTCACTGACCACTGAAATCCCATTGGGTTTGTTGAATTCACTGGCCATTTTTGCCAACAATTTGTTGGGTGCCACACCAACCGAGCAGGTAAGTCCGGTGTCTTCAAAAATAGCTTTTTGGATTAGCCGCGCCAAGACCCGACCGCCTTCGCGCTGTCCGCCAGGAACTTCGGTAAAGTCAATAAACACTTCATCGACCCCCCGGTTTTCCATCACTGGAGCGATGTCGGTAATGATGCTTTTAAACCGGTGTGAGTAATGGCGGTATTGCTCAAAATCCACAGGCAACAAAATCGCTTGGGGGCAGAGCTTGGCCGCTTTCATTAAGCCCATGGCCGAGCCCACTCCGAATTGCCGAGCGGCGTAGGTGGCTGTGGTGATGACGCCACGGCCTTCGTAGCCCTTGATGCGCGGAAAAAAATCAATCGGAATTTCATTCAAACGATCCGCCGACCAATCTCCCTCGGGGTAGGCCTGGCGTAAGCGCCCGAGCAAGTCATCTTCGCGCCTGCGTCCCCCGCCAATGACCACAGGAAGCCCTTTGAGTTGTGGGTAACGCAGCAACTCGACGGATGCGTAAAACGCATCCATATCGAGGTGGGCAATCCGACGAATCGGCGTTTGAGGGGAACTCTGAGAAGTCACCCGCCAAGTCTAGCGGGGCTTAAACCGGAAACGTGCCCGGCAACAAAATGCTTTTGTCCACAGTGTCCATTTGGGTGCGCCCGCAAAAGGCCATCGTCAGGTCCAACTCGTTGTGAATCAGCTGCAAAGCCTTGGTGACCCCAGCTTCACCCATAGCGCCTAAGCCGTACAACATAGCCCGACCGATGTAAGTACCTTGGGCGCCCAATGCGCGGGCTTTTAAAACGTCTTGGCCACTTCGGATGCCGCCGTCCATATGCACCTCAATTTGTTTTCCAACGGCGTCGACGATAGCGGGCAGGGCGCAAATACTGCTTTGCGCGCCGTCAAGCTGGCGTCCGCCGTGGTTGCTGACAATCAGCGCATCGGCACCGCTATTGACCGCCAAACGGGCGTCTTCCACATCTTGAATGCCTTTCAGAATCAGCTTGCCGCCCCAACGTTTTTTAATCCATTCGACATCGGCCCAATTCAGCCCCGGATCAAACTGTTTGGCGGTCCATTCGCTGAGAGATCCCATATTGGCAACCCCTTTGACGTGGCCCACGATGTTGCCAAATTGTCGGCGAGGCGTCCCCAGCATCCCCAAAGCCCAGCGCGGCTTAGACGCGATGTTAATCATGTTGGCGAGGGTTAATTTGGGCGGCGCAGACAAGCCGTTTTTCAAGTCTTTATGGCGCTGCCCCAAAATTTGCAAGTCCAGCGTTAACACCAAGGCGGAACACTTGGCTGCCTTGGTTCGGTCAATCAGCGCTTCAATAAACGCGCGGTCTTTCATCACATACAGCTGAAACCAAAAGGGATGGTTATCAGTATGTTTGGCAACCTCTTCAATGGAGCAAATGCTCATGGTGGATAAAGTAAAGGGAATCCCGAAGGCCTTAGCGGCTCGGGCTGCAAGAATTTCTCCGTCGGCGTGCTGCATTCCCGTCAAGCCAGTGGGCGCAATCGCCACGGGCATCGCCACTTTTTGGCCGACCATGGTACTGGCCGTGCTTCGGTTTTCCATGTTGACGGCAACGCGCTGGCGCAGTTTGATGGCTTGGAAATCCGATTCGTTGGCGCGGTAGGTGCTCTCGGTCCAGCTCCCAGAGTCGGCGTAATCGTAAAACATGCGGGGAACCCGCTTTTGCGCCAAGATGCGCAGGTCTTCAATGGTGGTGATCACAGGCATGAGAGTCTCCTTGTTTGGACAACATCCTAGCCGCAGTTGGGGTGCTCGGATTGTGAATACTGCTTTGTGAAGATTGAAAAAAATTGCATAACAAGCAAGATTCAATGGCGTAAAGTAAGCTTTGCCACTTTAACTTCGCGTGAAACAGATTAATTTATGAACAAGCTTACAAACAAGAGAGTGATTCCAAGCGCTGCTTTGCTATGTTTTCTCCTTTTCGCGTTACTAAGCCCCAGCGCTTGGGCTTACAAGGTAGAACGGGTGTGTGAAGAAATCGCAGAGACGTCTAAAAAACCGGCGCATAAGGTGTGTAAAACCTTGCTAGTGCGCCCCAAGCCTGCGGACGGAAAAGAAGAGAAGAAAGAAGAAAAGAAAGAAGAGAAAAAAGCCGGAGGCCACTAAAGCCTTAGCCCTCCAGCAATGCGCTCACTTTGAGCCACTGGTCTTCTAGGCTTTTGAGTTCGTCGTTGACCTTCTTCAAGCTTTTCCCGATCTCTGCTATTTCCGTCGGGTGGGTGTTGGTCCCTAACTTTCCTTCTAAGTCAGCGCCTTCAGCGTTTAGGGTGCTGATGCGAAGCTCCAAGCCCTCAATCTCTTTTTTCCATTTGCGAACCTGTTCGGTCGCTGGTGTTTTTGCGGGAACGCTGGCGGCTAATTTTTCAGAGGCGGCTTTGGCCAATTGTTTATTGGCTTGGTTTTGAGCCTCTTTAATCGCCTCGCGTTGGCGTTTGGCCTCGTCTAATAAATAACGCTGGTAGTCATCCAAGTCGCCATCAAAAGGCGCAACACCACCATGCGACACCATCCAAAACTCATCGCAGACAGCGCGTAGCAAAGCCCGGTCATGGCTGACCAGCATCACAGTCCCTTCAAACTCATTGAGCGCCATCGCCAGCGCCTCGCGGGTGGCTAAGTCCAAATGGTTGGTAGGCTCATCCAGCAGCAAAAGGTTAGGGCGCTGCCAAACAATCATGCACAGCACCAGACGCGCTTTTTCACCACCGCTCATACTGCCCACGGCTTGCTTGACCATGTCGCCGCCAAAATTGAAGGTGCCAAGAAAGCTGCGCAAGTCTTGTTCGCGGGTGGCTTGGCCGGCAATTTTCCCCTGTGCGGTGAGCTCTTTGACTAAACGGATCATGTGCTCTAGCGGGTTGTCGGCGGGGCGTAAAACGTCGAGTTCTTGTTGGGCGAAGTACCCAATATTGAGGCCCTTGCCTTCGGTGACTTCGCCGCCAATCGCCGCTAAGTCGCGGGCCACGGTTTTAACCAAGGTCGATTTACCCTGACCGTTGGCGCCCAAAATTCCGATGCGTTGGCCAGCGAGAACCGAGCGGCTGACGTTATTGACAATGACGGTGGGAGGCGTTCCTTCAGGCGAGCCTTCGGGCGGCGGATAACCAAAGCTCACACCTGACATCGACAACATAGGGTTGGGCAGGTTGGCGGGCTCTTTGAATTCAAAAGTGAAATCCGCATCGGCCATCAAAGGCGCAATTTTTTCCATGCGGTCCAACGCTTTAACCCGGCTTTGCGCCTGCTTGGCTTTGCTGGCCTTGGCCTTAAAGCGCGCAATGAATTTTTGCAAGTGGGCAATTTTGTCTTGTTGCTTGGAGAAAGCGTTTTGCTGCAAAGTCATTTGCTCTGCCCGCATGTCTTCAAACTTGGTGTAATTGCCGCCGTAACGGACCAACTTGCCTGCGTCAATGTGCAAAGTGACGTTCGTTACCGCATCTAAAAATTCACGGTCATGGCTAATCACCACCATGGTGCCTTCGTATTTTTTAAGCCAAGCCTCCAACCACACCAAGGCATCTAAGTCCAAGTGGTTGGTGGGCTCGTCTAACAAGAGCAAGTCGGAAGGGCACATCAAAGCGCGAGCCAATTGCAAACGCATGCGCCAGCCGCCAGAGAAGCTGTTGACCGGGTTTTCGAGTTCGGTGGTTTTAAACCCCAAACCCAAAATCAGCGCCTGGGCTCGCGAAGGTGCGTCGTGCTCACCCGCGTCATACAGCGCCATGTAGGCGTTGGCCATCCGGTCGCCGTCGTCGGTCGCCTCCGACGCTTTCACTTCTGCGCGGGCGGTATTTAAAACGGTGTCGCCTTCAATCACAAACTCGGTAGCACTTTGGTCGGTCTCTGGCATGTCCTGAGACACTTGCCCCATGCGCCATTGGGTTGGAATGTAGTACTCGCCCGCATCTTCATGCAAAGTGCCGTTGAGCAAGGCGAACATGGACGATTTTCCAGCGCCATTGCGTCCGACCAAACCGACTTTTTCTCCAGGGTTGAGTGTGACAGAGGTGCTATCGAGCAAAACCTTGGCGCTGCGGCGCAAGGTGACATTTTTCAGAGTAATCATGGGGTCAGTGATGCGTGCGTGATGAGACAAACCTGGTCTTCACCTGCACTGGTTTCCAGCCAAACCACTTCCAGTAAAGGAAATGCGGCTTCAAAATAAGGGCGTTCATTGCCAATTTCTAATACCAACACGCCTTGTGGGCTGAGTTGGGCTGCTACGTCGCGCAGCAAACTGCGGACAAAGTCCATGCCGTCACTGCCTCCGGCCAAAGCGAGCGCAGGCTCGCACTTGAACTCGGTGGGAAGTTCGGACATACTTTTTGCGTTCACATAAGGTGGGTTGCATAAGATGAGGTCAAACACGCCATCGGCCTTGGCCAAGCCATCCGATTCGGCCAGCGTCATGCGGCCTGCCAAGCCGTGGCGTTCGATGTTGATCTGGGCCACAGCCAAAGCGTCTTTGGACAAGTCAAGCCCAAGCACGGTGATATTTGGATAGGCCAGCGCCGCCAAGATCCCTAAGCTACCGTTGCCCGTGCAAAGGTCGAGCACGCGCGTAGCGCTGGGGTCAAGCCATGGGTCGATGCTACCCTCGGCCAACACCTCGGCAATGAGCGAGCGCGGCACGATGGCGCGCTCGTCGATATAGAACGACACGCCTTGCAACCACGCCTCTTGGGTGAGGTAGGCCGCAGGTTTGCGGCTGCTGATGCGCTGGGCAATAAGCGATTGCGCTGTGGCTACTTGAACTGATGTGAGTTCGGCATTGAACGCGTCATCTGACACATCGGTGTCAAGTGGCAAACCCAGTGCCCAAAGCACTAACCAGGCGGCTTCGTCGGCAGCGTTGGTGGTGCCGTGGCCGAATGCGACTTGGGCTTGGGTGAGTTGTTCAGCGCTTTGCTGAATGAGGGAGGAGAGTTTCATTGTTTTTGTTGTAGCAATGTTGCCAATGCACCGAGCCCAATGGCTTGGACACCGTCACCCACGGGGTAGGGCTCGCCATCGGGGCCGTTGTGTACCAAAAATCGCTGCGTAGGCTGCAAGTCTTGGCATGCGGTGTAAAAGCCTTTTCGCGGTTTAGCGTGAGGGCTTTTTTTGATTTCGATGGCCCACAGCCCATCACCTGGAATGTCAATGACCAAGTCAATCTCTGCGCCATTGCTGGTGCGGTAATAACCGTGCTGGGTAACTTTTGAGCAGGCTGTGAGCAATGTTTCGATAGCAAAGCCCTCCCAGCTGTTGCCCATGACGGGGTGGGCAAGTACATCGTCAAGCGTGGTTAAGCCTAGTAAGGCGTGCAGCAAGCCGCTGTCGCGTACATACACCTTGGGAGACTTGACCAAACGCTTGCCCACATTGCTGTGCCAGGGCATGAGCTGACGCAACAACATTAAGTCGCACAGCATGTCTAAATACCTATGCACAGTTTTGGCATCAATCACCAAGCCTTTGGCGAGTTGCGAAACGTCTAGCAAACCCCCTTGTTTGTGTGCCAGCATGGTCCACAAACGCCGCAAGGTTTGCGCAGGCAGGCGAGCGCCATAGCTTGGCAAATCGCGCTCTAAATAGGTGGTTATGAGGTTTTGTCGCCACGCCAAACTCTTGGCCGTACTCGTGGCCAACAGGCTAGCCGGAAAACCACCCCGCAACCACAGCGCGCCTTGGTGTTCGGCGTCAACTTCAAGCCAATGCAAGGGACTCAGCTCTAGATATGCCACACGGCCAGCGAGGCTTTCGCCTGATTGGCGCAACAGCTCGCCACTGGCTGAACCCAAAAGCAAAAAACGGCCCGTCTCTATGCCTGCACGGCGGCCTTCATCGATCAAGCTGCGCAATACGGGAAACAACTCGGGCATGTGCTGCACTTCGTCCAAGATGACGAGTTTGTCTGGGTGGAGAGACAAATAGGCTTCGGGATCGGTGAGTTTTTGTAGATCGCTGGGGCGCTCAAGGTCAAGATAGATGCAATGGGGCTCTTTGCCATCCCCAATTTTGCGAGCCAGCGTTGTCTTGCCTACTTGACGCGCACCCAAGAGCACCACAGCTGGATAGTCAGCTAATGCGGCTTCAAGGTGCGGGGACAGGTGGCGACTGAACATCCATGTATTTTACGGATTTAATTCCGTGTTTTGCATGGTTTTATACCAAAGTGCGATTTAAATTTTCCAGCACACGGCGGTAAATATTTTTAAGCGGTTCGATATCAGCGACGCTGACATGTTCATTGAGTTTATGAATGGTGGCGTTGGGCGGGCCGACTTCAACGACTTGCGTACAAATCTGCGCAATAAAGCGGCCGTCGCTGGTGCCGCCGGTGGTGGACAGCTGCGTTTGCAGCCCAGTCTCTTCCAAAATAGCGCCGCGAACCGCTTCAACTAAGACGCCTGGCGTGGTCAGAAAGGGCAGGCCGCCAATCGTCCAGACCAGCTGATACTCCAAAGCGTGTTTTTTGAGAACAGCAATCAGGCGCTCTTGCAAAGACGCTGGCGTGGATTCCGTAGAAAACCGAAAGTTAAAGTCCAGAACCAAATGCCCCGGAATCACATTGCTTGCGCCCGTTCCTCCATGCACATTGCTGACCTGCCAGCTTGTGGGCGGAAAGAATGCGTTACCTTTGTCCCACTCAATCGCCACCAAATCTGCCAAGGCCGGGGCTAACAAATGAATCGGATTTTTTGCTAAATGCGGGTAGGCGATATGGCCTTGGATGCCTTTCACCGTGAGCTTGCCGCTCATGGTGCCGCGCCTGCCGTTTTTAATCATATCGCCGGTTTTTTCGACCGAGGTGGGCTCGCCCACAATGCACCAATCCAGCGTTTCGCCGCGAGCGGTAAGGGCCTCGCAAACTTTGACCGTGCCATCGACTGCGGGGCCTTCTTCGTCACTGGTGAGTAAGAAAGCAATGTTGATAGACGCAGAAGGCTGAGCGGCAGCAAACTCTTCACACGCCACCACCATCGCGGCCAGTGACGATTTCATATCACTGGCACCTCGACCAAACAACTTACCGTCCCGGTGGGTGGGGATAAAAGGGTTGCTGGCCCATTGGTCGATGGGGCCGGTAGGCACCACATCGGTGTGACCTGCGAATACCAGCGTTTTTGCGCCTGCGTGAGCGCTGCGTTTAATCGCCCACAGGTTGCTCACCCGAAACGTATCGGGCCCGCTGTCGATCCGCTCACATTCAAAACCCAGCGGAGTAAGCCGAGCAGTGATGATGTCCAAGCAGCCCGCGTCCTCGGGAGTCACTGAATGGCGCGAGAGGAGTTGCTCGGTGAGCTGGAGGGTGCGAGACATCAAGATCAGTCGCGCAACAAGTCGTTGATGCTGGTCTTGGAGCGGGTCTGTGCGTCCACGCGTTTGACCACGATGGCGGCGTACATGCTAAAAGGAGCGCCGTTGGCCGCTACTTTAGGAATGTTGCCGCTGACAACCACGGAGCCGCTGGTAACGCGCCCGTAGGAAATTTCACCTGTAGCGCGGTCAAAAATGGGCGTGCTTTGACCGATAAAAACACCCATGCCGAGCACCGAGTTTTCTTCGATGATCACGCCTTCAACTACTTCTGAGCGAGCGCCAATAAAGCAGTTGTCTTCAATAATGGTCGGGCCGGCTTGCATCGGCTCCAACACGCCGCCAATGCCAACGCCGCCTGATAAGTGAACGTTCTTACCAATTTGTGCGCATGAACCTACGGTAGCCCAGGTGTCCACCATCGTGCCGGAATCGACATACGCGCCGATGTTGACGTACGAAGGCATCAAAATTGCGCCAGCGGCTACGAAGCTTCCGCGCCGCGCTACGGCCGGAGGCACTACGCGAACGCCTGAGGCCTTGAGTTCTGCTTCCGTCATGTGGCCAAATTTGGTGTCCACTTTGTCGTAGAAAGCCAAGTCGCCCGATTTCATGACGCGGTTGTCTTTCAAACGAAACGACAGCAACACGGCTTTCTTGATCCACTGGTGGGTTGTCCATTGGCCCACGCCGTCGCGGGTAGCAACGCGCAAGGTGCCGTTGTTCAACTGGGCGATCACGTGCTCGACTGCGTCAGCAACTTCTTTGGGTGCGGATTGGATAGAAATATTGGCGCGGTCTTCCCACGCGGCATCTAAGATCGTTTGCAATTGTTGGCTCATGCGCTGCTCTTTCAAAGGAGGGGTTTAACTAAGATACAAAAATCAGTGCCGGGACTGTACAAACTGCACGATACGCGTGGCAGCTTCAATACATTCATCGGTGTGCGCGACCAGCGCCATCCGAATCCGATGGGCGCCAGGGTTGTGTCCTCGCGCTTCACGCGCCAGATAACTTCCCGGCAAAACCGTCACATTGTAGGCAGCGTAAAGATCACGGGCGAAGTCTTCGTCGCTGCCTCCTACGGCAGCCCACAAATAAAAACCAGCGTCAGGCAAAGCTACATCCATCACCTTTGCCAACATGGGCGTGACTTTTGCAAACTTTTCGCGGTACATCCTGCGGTTGTCAATGACATGCGACTCGTCGTTCCAAGCGGCAATACTGGCCGTTTGAACCACCGGGCTCATGGCGCTGCCGTGGTAGGTGCGGTAGAGCAAAAACGGTTTGATGAGGGCGGCGTCGCCTGCGCAAAAGCCACTGCGCATACCGGGTACATTGCTGCGCTTTGACAAACTCGTAAAGCTCACGAGGTTTTTGAAATCGTGGCGGCCGAGTTGTGTCGCTGCTTCCAACCCACCCAAAGGC
>Ga0209768_10002264_pt1 | contig 11992 bp, 4 predicted proteins | sample LauGreSBDMM110SD_3_FD_187564 | JGI IMG/M metagenome (GOLD analysis project Ga0209768, IMG submission 187564) | Freshwater lake microbial communities from Lake Michigan, USA - Sp13.BD.MM110.SD (SPAdes) (version 2) | ecosystem: Environmental > Aquatic > Freshwater > Lake | place: Lake Michigan... | reverse complement strand
GCAGCTGTTGGACAACATACTGGAAATATACTGCTGGGGCCACATTTGTCTTCAAATTGCCACGATTTGGTCTGCCCGGAACAGCGGCTATCAGTACTTGCGCATCACGGAAGATGCCAGCAAGTCAACAGCGAGCTCGGCAGACATCAGCACGCTCGGGCTTCTCTTGTGCGTGCAGATGATACTCACAGCACACTTGCAGAGCTCCTACGACAACCCGTTCCTGGGCGTCCTAGTGATTCTCTTCGGCATGCGATCGAACCTCAAATTTCTGAACTTCATGCTTGTGTATACGAACTGCGAAAGAAACTCCGAGAACACAGAGATAGTTTTGAAAAAGCTCGTGTTCCTTTGCGTCGACACCTTCACGCTCGCGAGCATTCTGGAACTCGGGGTGCGCAGCGGCGCACGCAGCGCCGTAGAGCAAGTCAGCACGACGTCGGGCATCCTGCTTGCCGTGGTGCTGGGAGGGGCGTTTTTGCACGAGGTGATCCACAGCAAATAAGCATCCATGGTATTTTAAACTATTTGATCACAAAAGCTTCAGTTATGTTGCATTTTATTAAAGACAAAATGACTATAAAGTGTCATTGGCAGCTTTCCTGATGGATACTTCAAGGTGCAATGGACCACGCGAGACTGATGACAGTCCTGTCGACGAGGCCTATGGGCGCTGTGTTCGCCCACATGAAGACGGGCCAGATCCAGAATATGGTAGCGAAGGTCTTCCTGGCTGCAGCGGGCGGCGTCTGGAAGGGGCGTGCGAGTACTGCCGCCCGGAAGGCGCTCACCGCCTGGGGGTCGGAGTTGCCGAAGACGTTGCTGGTGAGCCACGCCAGGTCGGCCTGCTCCGAGCTCCCGTCCACCGCGACTTGGTGCACGAAGTACGTAGCAGACCCTGTGCGCGCCAGAGGCCCCTGCACGGCCCAGTCCTTGCTGGTGACACATCCGGGCTCCGAGAGGGTCAGGCCAGGAACCTGCAGCGGACAGCGAGCCAGCAGCTCTGGGTCGAGCTCGAGGCTCGTCCTTCCAGCGCCCGTGCCACGCACGTGGTTGACAATTTCGGAGGGGAAGGCGTAGCTGAGCTTTCCGTGCGACATGTACAGCTCGTCGAGGCGCAAGTGCTCGTCGACGTACTTCTCGAAGTACGCGAGGGCCTCGGGGATATCGTCTGGCCGCAGCACGAGCGTCGTGAGCGCCTCGGTCGAGGACAAAGACGTGTCGTTGAAGACGGAGAACGTGCCGGCGATGGTCTCCGCGACGAGAGCCGAGCCGCGGTATAGCTCTGCGCGTACGTGGCGCGTGGCGTCGAAGGCGACGGTGTCCGTGGGTGCGCAGGATACGCGCGGGGCGTGGCTGCTGAAGAAGTTCAGTGTCGACAGCGCGCGCATCCCGCGGCCGTTGTTCGCCGCGGTAAAGTTGCTGAAAAGCAGTGTGTTGAACTGAAATACGCTCGCCGTGTGCCACGAGGGGATCGGAAAGACGACAGTGGCCCACGTCTGTACGTTCTCGCCGCTGCCCTCCACCACGAGTACCGGCTTGCAGAGCGGGTACGGCGTGACGCAGTGCGGGATGTTCAGGCCATTGACGAGCAATTGCATGGCCGTGCAGTCCGCCTCCGTGATGGCAATCATGCTGCCCCCGGCGCCCAGCTCGCCGTAGTTTGTGGCGATTTTGATGCTTTCCAGCAGATGTCCTTTGTCCAGCAGGTACTCGACCGTGACGAGGCGGACGGCGGTGTTTTCGTCCGCCACGACTGTCCAGAAGGCCACGTGCGTGGCGATGCTGTACGAAGTGCTCTTGGTCATCGCCAGCTGCTCGTACGTGTTCTCGAGCACCGTGAACCCGTCGAATACCAGCAAGTTGTTTGGCGGCGCCAGCGCCGTGTTCGCATCCGGACGCGGCAGAAACATCATGCCTATGCCGAAGTCCAGTGCTGGCTGCGAGCCAACCTCCTCGAAGATGGAGGAGTCCGCTCGCGTGGAGTTGCGCCGACGCGCGAGTTTCTCTCTGATGACGCGGTGTGAAATACTCAGATGTAGAGTCTGTACGGCAGACCCCGCGTGGCTCTCCAGGGTCGCATTTATCGTGCATTCCAGACAATCATTGAGTGACTGCTCCCGCGCCCACGTTGTTGTCTCGATGCGATCTCTGCGATCCATCGAGTTGGCGGTCTCGGGATTTTCTCTCAGAAGCACGTAGGACGTTTGTAAATGCGTGATGCAGGCTTCCAAATCAGTTCCTGGTTGTAGGCATTGGTTACTGTCGTCGCTGTCGAAATTCATATCATGCTCCGAACTCGTGAAGTAAAGCACGCGGTCGTATCGGTTGATCTGTGTCTGGACGGAGTTATCCAGTGCCATGGTCTCATACGTGAAGAACCAGGTCTCTGTGACATTGTCGAAGCTCACAGAGTTGAGCAGCGAAAGCGTTGGCACCGCCTGAACGTCCGAAAGATCATAGGAGCTCAAATTGTCATCGACGTCGACAACACTGCTCTGGGTCGCCTCGATTGCCCCTAATAGGCGCCTCTGCGACTCCTGTCCGTCAAGGATTACACGCCTGTGCTCCTGACTGAGAGTCTGTTTCGTCAACAGTACCGGCGAGCTTCTGCAGCACACGCACAGTGTCGTGAGGAGTGCCGCATACAGCATGTCGAAACGTCGTCGTTGTTTGCCGGAGTCTGTGCGAAACATGACCTGTTTTTGTTAAATACGCTGTTGGCACAATTTGGGTGTATATTCCGAGATCTCTGCACTGATGATATAAGATCACGGAAAGAATGCCTTCACCAAAGCGTCTCTGTCGGTCACCACGCGCGCGAGAAGATGCAGAATGTGCGAAAAACACGCTGGCTGTGTCGTCGGGCGGCACAAATGCGTCTGGCGATGAATCGGAGATCCAAAAAACACAGAAAATCTACAGGGAGACTTGGAATACTTTGAGTGGAAACCAGAAGGTTCTGTGTACACTTTTTGAGGCCTTGGCGGAAGAGCACATGTGTTGTATCATGCAGGAAGCAACAAGTAGCATCGAATTCGAAGACTTGCCCAAGGCCTGGCCGGTGGACCCCTTGCAGCACATCGGTGTTGATTTTGGAGAAACGGTGAACACTGCGAAGCTCGAATGTGGGCATGTTTTCCACGCAGTGGCCCTTGCCTTCCACTTTGCCGTGTCAGACATGCGATGTCCCGTGTGCAGAAGCGGGCCTGCAGAGCTCATGAACCTGGACTGTGTACCTATCAAAATTCAACATATGTTTGCAGCAAAAATCGAGAGGTCGCGTCTGACCCAAATTCCAGAAGACGAGTCCTTGGTGACACCGCTTTCAGGGGTGCAGGTCCTCGCGCACATTGAGCTAGAGATGCGCTTGTTCGGTGACAGAAATTCTATCATACGTACCCGCGTAGTGTCCAACGAGCAGCACTTGCAAGAGATAGAACGCGAGACTTCGAGCGGGTTGCACGCGTCGGATCACCAAGGCACGCTGATAACTGGCTTGCAGGTGCACCGTTCTTTCCAAAGATTGATCCGCTGCGTCGTTAGCCGCCAGAACTCTATGAACTCAAGTGTCGGCATGCAATTCGCATTGACGCATCCACTTGTCCCTGTTTCCATCGCCAGCGAAATCATCCCCGTGTCAGCGTCATGGACTCGACTGTTCAATCCAGAAGAAATGCTGGGCGAGCGAGGCTCGATTGAGCTATTTTGTCCAGGCATCGGAGGCACGCAAGCAGTCGCTTGCGTACACAGCCAATACAGCAACCAATCCGACACTCCCGAAGTTACGATAGACGTTAACATGCAAATGCTGGTAAGCATCTCGTCCTACGTGAACGAAATCCTGCAGTCAATAAGCGAAAGTATGCTGCATTCCACTGTATTCGACAGTGTCCCGAACACAGAGGTCTCGAACTCGTCAATCAACGGCATTGTCTGGGGCGCATGACGGACTGGCTTGAGCAGACTTTCTCTGTGTAGAATATTGCATATAAACCACACGTCGATCATGAGCGATGTCAAATGGGTGCCCACGAGGCCGTACCCCGAGAGGCGGGACATCGCAAAGGAGCAAGCTATGATCTGTGAAAAGTGGAAGCTCGTGCATGCCAACATCAAGATCGACGATGCCATGAATGCTTTTCTGTCCGAAACAATTAGCATAGGAAGTGGCCATATCATCAAAAGGGCGTTCGATTTGGTGCGTCAGGTTCTCAATCCCAAGGGATACGTACGTCTTGGTCACAAAGATGCGAAACAATCACTGTACGACGCAATTAGAACACCAGGAAGTGTGTGGCAAGAAAAGGGAACGAAAATCGACTCTATGTGGGATCTCAATGACACCTGGTTTGATAATATGCACACATGGGATGCGGAAAATAACTATGTAAATCTAAAAGACAAGACAGTCGATTCTTTTTGTTCGCAAGCAGGCCAGAAAACAGATCGTGATACTAATAGAACATACGCAAGGGTTTCTAACCTTTCTGCGGATATTGATGTTTCATTTCCAATTTGCGTGATAGACAAGAATGGTGACTTCATCCCACAGATGCAAGAAGAATGTCGATTTCCTCTTGGGTTCACGAGATGGGAGAAATATTGTGCGAATTACAAGGAGACGGAAGAACGTCTACAAATATCGGATGCTTCCGAAAGATTATTGTCATTACAACGGGCTCGACAAAAATTAGAACCTTACTGGAGGTTTGCTCTGCGAACTTATCAACGTTTGTCCAAGAGACATAATGCGGAAATTAACGAATGTGAAGAAGACAAAAAATCGCGAGCACCGACTACAGTTAGTGCCAATGTCGCCACTAACTCCGAGACATTATTATTTAATTCCCCGACGATTGCCAAATTTATTGCAGTATTCTTGGAAAAAGACTCTGCGGTACCAAATAAACCGATTCCATGCGATGCTGTCACGTGTAAGTACCGTGAATCCCCAGACTTAATATTGAGCCTTGGTTATTTTTCTGAGGAGACGGGGTTGTATTTGCGGCGATGTGTCGTGTGTGAGATAGAGACCGATCAAAAAGAGACAAAGAGATCTGATATCAAACTGGCGCTGAAGTTGATGACATCGACAAGCGCACAGGCTTGTCTACAAGACGAAACATACCACATTCGTAGTAATTTTCGCAACTATTCAACGCAAAAGATCCTCAACTCGTTATTGTCCACCACTAACGTCGAGCTGCCGGAATTTCAAAACTTTCTGGATACACTTGATTTGAAAGGTGAGAAAGATACCGTAACACAGGGAATTCATTTGGTTCACCACATGTTTCTATCACATGTCAAGGTAGCGTTTTTGATTCACATGCGGGTCTTGCATGGGATAGACATGCTGACGACGGATGAGAAAAAACCTGATATGCGGGATCATCATTTTTTTGTCAATTATGAAGGCATAAATTTGCCAAATGCATTATATTTTCAGGATACTGAAAACTTCAAACCAACTTTGCGAAATTGGTTGGAAAGTGAGAATATGTTGCATGCTCGTGTCAAGATCAAGTGTTGTGAAGATGAGCTGATACTGTGGAAGCCTGCCCCCGTTGTCAACGCCAGTTCTTCAAACGCTTCCATGCAAAAATGGAGCGCTGCTGTGCGTTGCATGCATATGGTTGATTTTCCATTCGAAGAAATTTCATTTATGCCCATCGCTTGTGCCACAGTTCAGCGCGTAAATATGGCAGGTCTGAAGAATATTGTAGATGTAGCATGCTCTGAAACAATAAGGGATTACCAGGAAGCGCTACGTCTCATAGGATCTGCTGACACCGGAAGGCATCGATTGTATGCCGACCGATGTTTTTTGACACGAAATGAACAATTGAACAGAAGCGCTCCCTGGAATACGGTCGACATGGCGAAATTACGACAACATAAAGCGTCACAAAACAACGACCTTATTGAGTTCGACTTTCAATTTGAAGCTCCTGTGCGAACTCGAAATAACCTGATGTCAATTGATGTTGTGTCCGCACATCTATGGAAGAAATGGGACCAGATTTCGATGCGAATGTACTATTTCAACAAACACATGCAGAAAACTGAATGGAAAAAGCACACTGAAGGCATGTGGTACATACAAGACTATATGAACTTCATGACAATGATTCAAACACTTAAGTTTCCTGAGATTGATGAACGTGTTTATGAGGAGCAAACAAGCTCTGAGAGCGAAGAGTGGCGATTGTGTGCCACTGGCGGCGAGTTGAAAAAGCCTTCGAAAGTTTGTGCCCGAGCGTGTCAACGGTTCAGTGTTCTGTCGTGGTTCTTTGATTGCAGGGACGCGGGTGCGTGTGGATATCAATGGGAAAATTTTGTGCTTGATTACTTTGGTGTAAACAAAAACGATACGGAAAAGAGTGACTTTGAAGATTTCAGTTTCTCTCCGATCAAAAATAAGAGAGATGAAGATGCAAAATATTTCGGGCAACCGTGGTTTGAAATATGTGTTTTTCTGGAACATAACTTCCGGAACGCTCTGGCGCCTATGCACTACAAACTTTCTGAGTCAGAGTCGACAATCCAAAAGTCAATTTCTGAACTGCAAGGGAAGGTCAAAGTTCTGTATAACCAACGAAAAACACTCTTCAACCAACGCTCGTGTTTTGAAGGCCTCGGCTTCAGAGCATCCGATGGTTCGATTTTTACGAACAAGGGGAGTTTCCTGAGCTTTCAAGAGTACAATGTTAATTCCAATGCAAATATGACACTACGTGAGCGCATTTTTTCAAAGCTCAACGACGAGCTTCCTGTTTTGGACCGTACTCTCCTGCAGTATGTTCGGCAGTTCCGGATTCCAGACGTCGAAATCTTCCTGCGAATGATCCGCTGTCCCAACATACTGGCCCTCCGCGAGCTGGCAGTACAGCACAGACACTTGCTCGGAGGACAAGGAACAGCCTCCTCCGTGCAGCCTGAGAATCACATCCAGAATACCTTGAAGTTCTTCCCCATTGCGGTTCAATCTGAGATTCTGTACTTGCTGCAGTTTGTCGAGAGAGATGATTCGGTGTTCGTGCACGTCCCTGTAGTCCAGCAATCAAGCCATACAATAACGCCGAAAAGACAGATGCGTCAGTGGATTAGAGAGACGCTCGAGGTGTCTGCAAATGTGCAGACACTCAAGACACCACTGCAGCTCAAGTGTTACATGTTCACCATGCCAGAAAGGACAGGCGGGGGTGTTGCTGCTTTCCATGTGCTCAAAAAGCTTTTCTACACCACTGAATCTATGATGAACACGGGCTCTCAGCGAAGCATCGTATTCGTGCTGCTACAAATTCACCTAGCCTTGGAAATTCTGAAACAAAATATTATTGATACAAATCAAAATTTCTGCAATCCTCTTTACAACTTGCTTGATGAAACAGACGAAATTAGTACAAAGCTTGATTTATTCTCGACATATGAGGTATCATTAACACAAGACATGCTCGCGACATGGACTATGGGCGCTTCGCGCACAGGGTGGCCAAGGAGGGATCTCAATAGATTCTGCTTGCCTTTCAAAAGAAAGTTAGCCCGAACATCCTCCCAACAAAAATTTTTTGACTGGGACTCCACAGTGACACAGAAAGAAATTGGAATAAAAAATGGGTTGGACTCGGATGAAGAAAGTGTTGGTCTGGTCTATTCTATGCTGGAAAAGGAACGCTGTAGGTGGTTGTTGCTTTTGTATGCGCGTCCAGGCTTGGATGATTATATTACCGAAGACAACACCGTGGTTTGCAAGCAACACGAGCGCAGAAATGACGGCCGCAGGCAGACGTGCGACACCATCACTGCGAGACTATCATACGAAATGAAGGACAGGTTGCAAGTTTATGTTTGCGACGACAGAAAAAATGTCATATTCTTTGAAAAACTGTCAGGAAATGCAGGAGATACTGAAACCCCGTTTCCCGAGTTCATCGAAGCAATCATCACTGAGATTCCAGATCGATCATTGATTTACGTGCCCAAAAAGTTCGCACAACAGCTTCGAAAAGACTACCCAAATTTGCATGAAACTGTGTTTACTCATGACAACGGAACATGGAAGATGGTGTGCGTCGGCGTACGTGCCTGGGCGTGGAAACGTCTACTAGTCAAGAGCATATTTTTTGACGCTCTCACCAAGATCATGACCCGATCTTCAGTGCAACTGTCGCTTTACCAGCCTTTCGTCGAGTCGTTAAGCGTTGAAGACTCAACATCAAAGTACAGGGAAGCAATAGATTTGCACGGTGAAATCAAAGATGTCTTCGGTGACTTGGAGTACAAAATGAATTTTATGCAGTCAAACGTCCTGCCAAAAAAAGTACAGTTGATCCTCACCGTTTGTGACAAGAAAATTAGGGGCGGTTGTATTGGGAGTCAGAATGTGAATGTATACACAACTTTATCACCCTTGGTTCGTCAGATGAAATGGATCGAGTATTGTCTTACTCACAAATTAAAAGATGTTATTTACTGCCGTTATATGCTCGTCGACAACCGATTTGTGAACTACCTGAAAAAAAAATATCTGACAACGCCCATGAAAGAGGAGGATGTGATCTTCGATCGGTTGTATGTCTTTATTGTGAAACCTCAACGCGAAGATATGATGATCGAAATCAGAGACAAAATTTATTTGCTTTGCCCGAAAGGCTATGGAAGTTTTGTACTTGATGATGAGGACGAGATTGTAACTGGGAAATTAGAACATAGTGACACGACAAAAAGAATCGTAAAATTTTTCGAACCCCGCACGTACGATTGTTTCACAAGAAAAAAACAACGCAGAAAAGAGGTGGTAAATGTTGAAAAGGTGCTCGGTGGTATGGAAGACTTGGAATTAAAAAGTTTATTCCAGAACAATATCCCTCATATTGATATCGCCAATGATTGGAAATCCATACAAAACGATACTGCAGGCTGTTTGAGTTGGATGTTTACCCCACACAGTCGACCACAAGGGATTTTTGACGTGAATGTAAATCCTGTCATACATCATCCATTAGGCAAGAAGACCTCCGAAGATGGCACATTTGACGTGCAGACAAATATGCACACATTGCCTGACTTTATTTGCAGTGACACAGAGTATAAACAGGAAGACAGTTTTTACAAACCAGAAAAGGAGATCACGTGGACTACAGAAATTTCATCAATTGACAAAGATGATTACAAAAAATGGATGAAACTGAAGGGCACCACCAAATTTATGTGCTTGAATAGAGTTGTTCCTACACGTATTATCGATTTCCAAAAAAGTACAAAGTCCTGTACGGCACTGGATACTGCATTAGAAGAAATCCGTCGGCGAGTGGCATAGCATATAGATTATATATTGAATTTTCGTTACTACATAAAATTTGTGATCTTATTATGGTCGGTCTTTTCAGCGCAGACGTGGGTTATCCAGGCGTTTTTTTCTTCGTGCCAGCAGTGTTTGCTGCGAACCCCATCAGCAACACGCCCAGGGCCGCCGGAAGAAGAGCTGATAGCGAAATTAGTACAGAGAATATGAGTATATTCTGTGCGTCACCGTCGGATGTAGCCAGAAATTGTCCGAGCCATGCGTCCTTGCAGCTCGTCAAGAGCGTGGAAATTGCGTGTGTGAGTAGGAACTCGCAGCGCGAGACCACCTGAAAGAGGACGAGGCAGGTCGAGGTCACTAGCGGGACAGAGGAGATGTGCAGGCCAATCATGAAGGGTGTCAGCAATCCTCGGTCGCGCAACTGGTCTACAAAAGAAAAGAAGCGTGTGAATTCTCGCGCTGGCGGACGCGAGGGGGGGTTTTGTGTCGCCATGAGGACAAAAAGAGCGACAAGCGTCATCTCCCAGCAGCAGCAGGCGAGGAACCCGTGCCACGCGTCAAAGAAGTACCCGTACATGATCTTGGTCACATGCAGAAGCGGAAGACAGAAGAGCACCTGCAGAGCATGGACAATAAAGAGCACGAGCAAGACGTTGTGTGGGTATTTGGCATCAAACGTTTTGACTGTATGGCGCACGTGCGTCGAGAAATTACGCCAAAGGTGCTCATCCAGAGAATCTCTGACGTAATTTTTCGTGTCGTATATGCCCAAAAAAAAGAGAAATATGGCTACGAAACACGACGCTGTGACAGCCAATATCAGAAGTATTTTCAGTCGTTCTTTGTTGTATGTAATCGGCATCTCATCGTGAGATGCATTTGTCCGTGTCTCCGAGCTCAAGATTTCTATTTCTGTCATTTCTTTTTGTGTCGGGAGGGAGTTCATGTTGCTAGTGTGTTTAGTATATGTTTGCAGAAAAATAACGAATAATAAACTATATCTGCTCATCTTCAGAGAGTTTGTGCTGGTCATCATCGGCCGCAAACATCCGCCAGCAGCCGACGAGGAGCGCGCACACCAGAGCAGCGGCAGGGAGCGCACCGACGAAAACGGCGATGTTCAGGAGTGTCGAGCGCTCTTCCGTCTTGTCGACTGAGCTTGCGTTGAGAGACACACTGCTGGGTGTTTGTGGCGAGACTCCCGACCGCCGCAACCATGACAGATCGTCTTCCAAGAGCTCGTCGCGTTGGGAAAGCTCCTTGCACTCCCAGTATTTGCCACTGCTTGCTTGTATCTCCCAGAAATTTTCGACGTGCCGGCACTGCCAACGACAGCCGAATGTCCAATCCCACGTTTTTCCGTTTTGCATGGCGACCGGCAGATCCGAAAACTGCACTCCCGAGCCTTCGAGCTTTGCAGCGTCGAAACACGGCGTACACGTGAACGCAATCGGAATGCTTCCTGGATCGCACTCATTCTCCATGCTCGTGATCTTGGGTGCATTCTCGACGCCCTTTCGAAGGACACAAGCGTCTCCCGACGCTGTATTCTGGAGCTCGTACTCGTCCTTGCATAACCACACGCAGTCTTCCCTGTCATCTTGTGCGCCCCAATCCGCATTCTCCGGAAGCCCGATGCATGGCACGCAGTGCGTGCAGTTATCCGGCTCTGCGGGTTTGTGAAACCCCGGCGGGCACTTCGTGACATCTTTGCCCCAGGCGCCGTCCTCCCCTCCCTTCCACACGTACGTCCCGCAGAACTGACATTCGTTCCTTTTGACGTCCCAGACGAACCCGTCATCGCACGCAGGCTGGCATTCGGTGCCCTTCCAATGCTGGCGCTCTTTGCCTGACCCGCAGTCTTCGCAAACCGTGTTGGAGTATTGTGAGCAGTTCGCTACCAGCCTCCGACCTTCGCATCCAGAGCACGGCGCGCAGAATGCGTCATGTTGACGCGTGCCACTCTCCACGTATTGACCGTCAGGACAAGTGGGCACTGTGTGTGGAAAACAAGCTTGGCTGTCCAGGTTCAAGATCCTGAAGTAGCCTTCGGAACACTGCTTCTTGCACGAAAATTGGCGGTCTCTGCTGCCACTTGATGCAAATTCAAGATGCTCTGCGTTGACGCATCGCGTACACGTCGGCGGGGATTTAATTTCAAGCAGACTAAAATTCGTCAAAGCCTTCTGGATTGTGTTTGTGGTATTCGGTAAAACAGGGCAAAAGGCACTTTCTGTTTGTTCGCATGTAGAAGCAGCCACTGAAACGACTTCGACTTTGGATGAGATGATCACTAACAAGTCGAGCCCATCATTATTCAATAGTCTGCGTCGCCACAACCTGCCGAGTTTCCTGCAGTTCCTGCAAAGCATTAGGACCTGCTGCGGAGATACCTGAAAGACTTGTGCTACTTGTGCCTCCATGTTTTGCTTTCGAGCATCAAATTGCGCCTCTGACATTTGGACAGTCATTTCAAATTGTGTTGCTTCAATAGTTGCATAAATTGGTAGCGTGGGAGGAGGGGTCGTCTGCGCGGGCGTCGACGATGAACTTTCCGCATACTCTTCTCGTGTACAGCTGTAAGTTACGTTGCATGGATGCCATGTTCGATTTTTCGGGAAGGTCGTCGGGGCGGGAGTCGAGGTCGTCGGGGCGGGAGTCGAGGTCGTCGGGGCGGGAGTC
>Ga0209768_10002261_pt1 | contig 11997 bp, 6 predicted proteins | sample LauGreSBDMM110SD_3_FD_187564 | JGI IMG/M metagenome (GOLD analysis project Ga0209768, IMG submission 187564) | Freshwater lake microbial communities from Lake Michigan, USA - Sp13.BD.MM110.SD (SPAdes) (version 2) | ecosystem: Environmental > Aquatic > Freshwater > Lake | place: Lake Michigan... | reverse complement strand
CAATCAATCCAGTGCCACGTTTGCGTAATGGTTTCCAAAGATATCTATCTTGCAAGAATCCAGAAATAAAGGCACTCAGTACGACCGCGATAGGCGCTGCAGCGATAACAGGCAGTTTTGCTATGGTACTAAAGTAGTAGGTGAGTAGCCCAGCAAAAGTTAAAATCTCACCATGGGCAAAGTTAGTTAGACCAGTTGTTCCAAAAATAAGGTTAAGGCCGAGCGCTGCTAAAGCGATGATGAGACCCAAAATCAATCCATCAACTGTCAATTGAACCGACCGCTCGAGCAACGTAGCTTTTTCAACTCCAGGTCCTATAGGAAAGAGAAGTCGTAACTCCACACCAGGCATAAATACATTTGCCTTAACGGTTCCCTTTGTCGGATCTGTTAAGGCTTGGCCTGCTGGAAGATCACCTTCATTAATCGTTGCGCTATATGTTCCCTTAGTTGGAATAACTACTTCCCATGCGCCAGTGGAATCTGTTTCTACCTCTGCGCTAAAGCCATCTGGACCTGCGATGGATACTCCAACTCCTGCAAGTGGTTGCTCGGAAGATCCTGTTATAACTCCATAAAGTTTGGTTTGAGCATCTGCCGCTTGCGCGGGTGCCATCATCGCCGTTGCACTCAACAGAGTGATACACAAAAGAATGAATCGAGCGCTAATCTTTTTACTTGCAAAATTCAAGTCGCGCTCCAAATCTGTCATCAGTGCTTTGTGATGCGGATGCATCAGGCTATTTCTAGGCGCCTAGGCGGCTAACCTTAACTAAAGGACCTAGACCTCGGCAAGGATCAGGCAGGTTATACGGGCCGTGCAGGTTCTTTCCCCAGCCTCATTTGTTATTACAATTTCATAGGAGCATAGGGTTTTACCAAGTGAAATCGGCGTTGCAACTGCCGTAACTAGTCCAGAGCGAGCCGGACGGTGATGAGTGGCATTGATGTCAACGCCCACTACTCGGCGATTGGCTCCGGCATGAATCTGCGCACCGATTGACCCCAAAGACTCGGCCAATACAACACTTGCGCCGCCATGGAGTAGTCCAGCCGGTTGAGTATTTCCTTCGACCGGCATAGTTGCAACAAGTCGCTGGGCTGAGGCTTCAATAATCTCAATACCCATCTTCGTACCAAGATCGCCATTGCCACGTTCTTTAATAATTGCAAGTAAATCTTGTTGCGTCATGAGCCAATCATAACTTGTTATCTAGGATGGGTGCCATGCCTGGCAAAAGTGAGATTGATAAGAAAGTTCTTCTAATTGATGGACATGCCATGGCCTATCGAGCATTTTTTGCCTTGCCTGCTGAAAACTTCACCACAGCCACCGGCCAGCACACAAACGCCATTTATGGCTTTGCAACGATGTTGCTCTCCTTGCTCAGCTCTGAGAAGCCAACTCATGTGGCAGTTGCATTCGATGTTTCTCGAACAACATTTCGCTCAGAAATTTACCCAGAGTACAAAGCCAATCGAGCCAAAACTCCCGATGAGTTTCGATCTCAGATGAGTTACTTACATGATCTCGTAGAGTCATTTGGCATCTCTTCATTTGAGGTTCAGGGCTATGAAGCCGATGACATCATTGCAACGATCGCCAAGGCGGCCGAAAAAGAGGGCGCACAGGTTCTCATTTGTACAGGAGATCGAGACTCCTTTCAATTGATTAATGAAATGACAACTGTTCTATATCCAAAGCGTGGTGTCAGCGATCTTGTTCGCATGAATCCATCAGCGCTACTGGAAAAATATGGAATGTCCCCGGAGCAATATCCGGATTTTGCAGCCCTTCGTGGGGATCCCAGCGACAACTTGCCATCTGTTCCGGGGGTAGGAGAAAAGACAGCAGCAAAATGGATTATCGAATATGGATCGCTACAAAAACTTCTTTTACAAGTTGATGAGTTGGCAGGCAAAGCCGGTCAATCATTGAGAGATTGTTTGGACAATGTCAGACGAAATCGTGAGTTAACACAGCTGGTTAGTTCTGTACCTCTAGATTTCACTGTTGCCTCTTTATCTTGGCAAGGTGTTGATGAGGCATTGATTTCACCCTTATTTGAAACCCTAGAGTTCAAGACTTTAAAGGAGCGGATGAAGCCGATTCTGAACAAATCAGAAGGTGCTGGCCCGGAGAAAAGTTCTAACCTCCCGAGTTCTAGTGCGGATATTGACTCTGCGCCTGAACTGTTTTCTTTGCAAGGAAAGACTAAAAGTGAACAAGATATGGTTCATGAGGTTTTAACTTCTGAACAGGTTACTCAAAGGATTATTAAACACGATGGTGAAATTGCCCTAGCCTTTGAAATTTTTGAGGAAAAACTCTACAGGTACGCAGTCGCACTCTCACCTAAGGAAGTATTTTTAGTTCACTCATCTGTAATGGGTGGATGGGCGATCGATCCCAAAGTTGCAAAGATTGCTCACGATGCAAAATCCTTGGCAAGAATCAATGGCATGATCGGTGTTAGTTTCGATGTTTCTCTTGCTGCTTATCTTGTAAATCCAGGAGTTCGTACCCAAGATTTTGTAGATGTTGTGCAACGGTGGGGGGATGGCTCCAATATCGATGAATCTTCCACAGAGACGTTTTTGCTCACAAGTGCATCTGCTTTATTTAACGTTAAAAAGGCCTTGATTCAAGAACTACAAGATCGAAATCTTCTTCAACTACTGCAGACCATGGAGATGCCGGTAGCGCAATTACTTGCTCAAATGGAGAACGCAGGAATTGCTGTCAACAGAAAAGAACTTGACGTATTAGCAGAATTCTTTCAGGGTGAAGTTGCCCGTGAAACAAAGGCGGCACACGAAAGCGTCGGCCACGAATTTAATGTGGCATCTCCCAAACAACTACAAGTTGTTCTCTTTGATGAACTAAATTTACCCAAGACTAAAAAAATAAAAACTGGCTACACAACAGATGCTGAGAGTTTAGATTGGTTGCATCAAAAAACTGGCCATCCTGTTCTAACTTCCTTGCTTCGCATCAGAGAGACAAAAAAGCTGGGCACCACGGTTGAGGGTCTGATTGCCGAGATAGCTAAGGATGGTCGAATTCATACACACTTTGCCCAGACGGTTGCCGCTACGGGACGACTTTCATCGACTGGACCAAATTTGCAGAATATTCCGGTCCGCACCGAAGAAGGTCGCAGAATTAGAAACTGCTTCACAGTAGGCAAAGGTTATGTTGCTCTTTTAACAGCTGACTACAGTCAGATAGAGATGCGAATCATGGCTCACCTATCAAATGATTCGAAGTTATTGGATGCATTTGCCTCTGGTGAAGATCTGCACGCAAGTATTGCCTCTGAGATTTTTGGAGTTAAGGCAAGTGATGTTGATCCAGAGATGCGCCGTCAGATTAAGGCCATGTCATACGGGCTTGCTTATGGTTTATCTTCTTATGGCTTAGCAGTGCAGTTAGATATCACACCACCTGCCGCGCAAAATTTAATGGATACATATTTTGAGCGCTTTGGAGGAATTAGAGATTATTTGAAAACCGTTGTAGAAGACGCACGAAAAGTTGGATACACCGAAACAATTATGGGACGCAGACGCTACCTTCCAGATCTGATGAATGATAATCGTGCACGTAGGGAAGTGGCAGAGAGAATGGCATTGAACGCACCCATTCAAGGTTCAGCTGCCGACATTATTAAAATAGCGATGCTTAAAGTAGATACTGCGATAAAGAATCAGAAATTAAAGTCGCGTTTACTCTTGCAAATTCATGATGAGTTAATACTTGAGGTCGCTGCAGGAGAAGAAGAGGCGATAACTGTTTTAGTGAAAAAGGAAATGGGATCTGCCTATCCATTGAAGGCACCCCTTGATGTAAATGCTGGTCTTGGTCTGACCTGGCATGAGGCAGCCCATTAGATAGTTTTGGACTTGTACTTACGCTCAGAAAGTAAAGTGAATTTGCCCTGGTGAGCGTGCAAACCCTACTCTTGCCCTTCAGCCGCGAAAGCGGGAACTACTACTTTCTATCCCTACGGAGCTCACTTGACTACGCAAATCGCAGTAAACGATATTGGATCAGCAGAAGATTTTCTTGCCGCAATCGAAGGCACAATCAGAAATTTTAATGACGGCGACTTAGTATCAGGAGCAGTTGTCCAAGTAGGACGAGACGAAGTACTTGTTGACATCGGTTACAAGACCGAGGGTGTAATACCAGCCCGTGAACTTTCAATTCGCCATGATGCAGATCCAAATTCAATCGTAAAAGTCGGTGAAATTATCGAAGCTCTTGTTCTTCAAAAGGAAGACAAAGAGGGTCGCCTGATTCTTTCAAAGAAGCGCGCACAGTATGAACGCGCATGGGGAGATATTGAAGGCAAGAAAGAGCGTGACGAAGTTGTCATCGGAACAGTTATTGAAGTTGTTAAAGGTGGCCTAATCGTTGACATCGGTCTTCGTGGATTCTTGCCGGCTTCACTAGTAGAAATGCGCCGTGTTCGTGATTTAACCCCATACATTGGCAAGCAAGTTGAAGCACGAATCATTGAGCTTGATAAGAACCGTAACAACGTTGTTCTCTCTCGCCGTGCATTCCTAGAACAGACTCAATCTGAGTCACGCACAACGTTTCTTAATCAACTCGAAAAGGGACAAGTTCGCTCAGGTGTTATTTCATCGATCGTGAACTTTGGCGCATTTGTTGATCTCGGTGGCGTAGATGGCTTGGTTCACGTTTCAGAGCTTTCTTGGAAGCACATCGATCATCCCGGTGAAGTCGTTGAAGTTGGCGATGAAGTAACAGTTGAGGTTCTAGAAGTTGATTTCGAACGTGAACGAGTTTCACTTTCTCTTAAAGCAACGCAAGAAGATCCATGGCAAGCATTTGCTCGCACACACACAATTAATCAGGTTGTTCCTGGCGTTGTAACAAAGCTCGTTCCATTCGGCGCATTTATTCGTGTGCATGAAGGAATCGAAGGTCTTGTACATATTTCAGAGTTGGCAGAACGACATGTTGAAATTCCAGAGCAAGTTGTGCAAGTCGATGATGAACTTTTCGTCAAGATCATTGACATCGATTTAGAGCGTCGTCGTATTTCATTATCTTTGAAGCAGGCTAATGAGGGTCATGAAATTGAGATTGAAGCTTTCGATCCTTCTCAATATGGAATGTCAGCTCGCTACGATGCTGCAGGAAACTTTATCTATCCAGAGGGATTTGATGCAGACTCACAAGAATGGAAGCCGGGATATGAATCCCAGCGCGAAGAGTGGGAAGCTGCATACTCCCTTGCTAAGGAACGTTTCATGGCACACAAAAAGCAGAAGGCTGAAGCTAAAGTAGCCGATGCAGCTGCTGTGCCAGAGGAAGTAACCCCAACTGAATAATTAGTAACGATTGAAAAAGGCCTAGCAAATACGCTGGGCCTTTTTCATTTGCCGTTTATTGAAGGCAGGTCCTCTACCTTTATAAGCAGAAAAGATACGATAGGCATATGCGCGTAATTGGATTAACTGGCGGAATCGGCAGTGGTAAATCCTTGGCTGCGCAGTATTTTGCAGAGTTAGGCGCCTTTGTCATTGATGCAGATCAACTTTCCCGAGAAGCAATAGAACGCGGGTCGAAGGGATTTGATGAAGTAGTAAGTATTTTTGGGGACTCAATTTTACTTAACGGTCAAATAAATCGAAAAGCACTTGCTGAGGCAATATTTAAAGATTCTAATCTCAAATCAAAATTAGAAGGGATAATTCATCCTTTTGTAAAGAAGAAGTTCGAATTGGCTGTTTCGACTTTGAAAGAAAATGAAATATTAGTTTACGAAATTCCATTACTGGTCGAAACTAATTCCCAAGATCGTTTTGACCTAGTAGTAACTGTTGAGTCCGATCATGAAAACAGAGTTGAGAGATTGCGATTACGAGGGATGCAAATCTCAGAGATCCAAGCGCGAATTTCTTCGCAAGCCAGTCGTCAAGAACGCACTGACGTTGCTGATTTTTTGATAGAAAACAATGGAAGTGAAGATGAACTCCTGCGCCAAGTTGAAAACATCTGGGATAGCATCATCGATAGTTTGTAAGTAGGCTAGGCAAATGCGCCCGGTATCTGATCTGCAACGTTCAGTTGCTCCCTTTCAGGTAATAAGTGACTACGTGCCGGCTGGTGATCAGCCGGAGGCGATCGAGGAGATTTCTCGTCGTATACAGGCAGGTGAACAAGACGTTGTTCTTCTTGGTGCTACCGGAACTGGAAAATCTGCCACAACAGCTTGGCTAATTGAAAAACTTCAAAGACCTACTTTGGTGCTAGCCCCCAATAAGACTTTGGCTGCCCAATTAGCAAATGAATTTCGAGAATTGATGCCTAATAACGCTGTTGAGTACTTTGTTTCTTACTACGACTATTACCAACCAGAGGCATATGTGCCTCAAACAGATACCTTCATCGAAAAGGATTCATCCGTCAACGAAGAGGTTGAAAGGCTACGGCACTCAGCGACCAATTCACTGTTGACCAGGAGAGATGTAATCGTAGTTGCCACAGTCTCATGTATTTATGGCCTTGGTACACCGCAGGAGTATGTAGATCGGATGGTTCGCTTACGAGTTGGCGATGAGATTGAAAGAAATGCCCTATTGCGAAAATTTGTTGATGTTCAGTACAAACGAAACGACATGGCCTTTGAACGCGGAACTTTTAGAGTTAGAGGCGACACAATAGAGATTATTCCCATGTATGAGGAGTTAGCGATCCGAATTGAGATGTTTGGAGATGAAATTGAGAAGATTTCTACTCTCCATCCCTTAACAGGTGAAATTATCGCCGATGAGAAAGAGATGTACATTTTTCCCGCAACACATTATGCAGCTGGACCTGAAACCATGAAGCGCGCAATTGGTGATATTCAAGACGAACTGCAGGTGCAATTAAATCTCCTTGAGAAACAAGGCAAATTGTTAGAGGCGCAGCGGCTTCGAATGCGAACGACATTTGATATAGAGATGATGGAGCAGATTGGCTTTTGCAGTGGAATTGAGAACTATTCCCGGCATTTAGACGATCGTCCAGCGGGTTCTGCGCCGCACTGTTTGCTCGATTATTTTCCAGAAGATTTCCTCGTGGTAATTGATGAAAGCCACGTAACTGTTCCTCAGTTAGGAGCAATGTTCGAAGGGGATGCCTCGAGAAAAAGAACGCTTGTTGAACATGGTTTCCGACTTCCAAGTGCGCTAGATAACAGGCCATTGAAGTTTCCTGAGTTCATTGAAAGAACAGGACAAAAGCTATACCTATCGGCAACACCTGGTAAATATGAATTAGCAAAGGTCGATAACGATGTGGTTGAGCAGGTCATTCGACCAACTGGATTGGTTGATCCTGCGATTGTAATCAAGCCGATTAAGGGTCAGATAGATGATCTATTACAGGAGATTAACATTCGAGCTGCCCGCAACGAGCGTGTATTGGTCACAACGTTAACAAAGAAAATGTCGGAAGATCTTACAGATTATCTTCAAGAAAAGGGAGTCAATGTTCGCTACTTGCACTCTGAGGTCGATACTTTGCGGCGCGTTGAATTGCTTCGTGAATTACGAACAGGTGAATATGATGTCTTGATCGGTATCAACTTATTGCGCGAAGGTTTAGATCTTCCTGAAGTATCTCTTGTCTCAATTCTTGATGCAGATAAAGAAGGTTTTTTGCGATCTGCCACCTCACTGATTCAAACTATTGGTCGTGCCGCACGAAATGTCTCCGGAGAAGTACATATGTATGCAGACAACATAACTGCATCCATGGCCAAAGCCATCGATGAGACCAATCGCCGCAGAGCAAAACAAGTTGCATACAACCTTGAACGCGGGGTAGATCCTCAACCTCTTCGAAAGAAAATCGCAGATATCACCGATCTGATAAATAGAGAGAGTGAGGATACAGAAGAGCTTTTATCGCATGAAAAAGCCAGTTCGAAAAACTCTGCTGTTTCTGGGCTATTTGATAAGAAATCCGTATCCCTACCGCGCAAGGATTTAATCTCATTGATAGGCTCTCTGACTGAGCAGATGAAGAACGCTGCAGCTGAACTTCAATTTGAAGTCGCCGCTCGATTGCGTGATGAGATCAAGATCTTGAAAAAAGAGCTACGGATGATGGAAGAAGCTGGGGTTTAAAGTGAGCATCGATAAGTTGATAGTCCGCGGTGCTCGTGAACACAATCTTAAAAATGTTTCGATAGAACTGCCGAGAGAATCTCTTGTGGTCTTTACAGGATTATCTGGTTCGGGTAAATCATCTTTAGCGTTCGACACAATCTTTGCTGAGGGCCAGAGGCGTTATGTCGAATCCTTATCGGCATATGCTCGCCAATTTCTGGGCCAAATGGATAAACCAGATGTTGACTTCATCGAGGGGTTGTCTCCGGCAGTTTCAATTGATCAAAAATCAACCAATAGAAACCCTCGTTCAACGGTGGGAACGATTACCGAGGTGTATGACTATTTACGACTTCTCTTTGCCAGAGCCGGTCGTCCGCACTGTCCTAAGTGCCAAAAAGCAGTCACTCGTCAGTCGCCGCAACAAATAGTTGATCAGATTTTAGAGCTTCCACCAACAACAAAATTTTCAGTTCTTGCGCCAGTAGTAAGAGCAAGGAAAGGAGAGTTTCTCGAACTCTTTAATGACTTAATCACTCAGGGCTATTCAAGAGCGCGAATTGATGGGGAAGTCGTGGCATTAACTGATGCTCCCAAACTCAAGAAACAAGAAAAGCACACCATCGAAGTTGTGATTGATCGATTAACTGCCAAACCGGAAAGTAAGACGAGGCTAACAGATTCGATTGAAACTGCACTTCGACTAGCCTCTGGAATTGTTATTTTGGATTTCGTTGATACCAAAACAATCGGGAAAGAAAGGGTTTTCAGCGAACATTTGGCTTGCCACGACTGCGAACTTTCATTCGAAGAGTTAGAGCCCCGATCATTTTCTTTTAACTCACCATTTGGAGCATGCACCGAGTGTTCTGGTATCGGAACAAAGTTGGAAGTTGACGAAGAACTAATCATTCCAGATGATTCAATTTCGATTAATGATGGAGCGATCGCCCCATGGTCGGGAGGTCAGTCATCGGACTACTTCTTAAGATTATTGGAAGCCTTGGCGAAAGATCTACCTTTCTCCCTTGATACCCCTTGGAAAAAGATCTCTGCAAAAGCGCGTGAAGCAATCTTAAATGGCTATGAATATGAAATAAAAATGAAGTACAAGGGTAGATATGGGGCCCGCAATTACACAACTGGTTTTGAAGGCGTAGTTCCTTTTATTCATCGCAGGCACAGTGAGACCGATAGTGACTATAGCCGCGATAAATACGAGGCTTACATGCGCCAAATTGCTTGTGACGCATGCAATGGAGCCAGATTAAAGCCTGAAGTTTTGGCAGTGACAATTGGTGAAAAAAACATCGCAGAGATTTGTGAACTCTCTATCGCCGATTGCGCAGTATTTTTGAAGCAGATCAAGTTGAACAAACGTGAGGCCCAAATAGCCGAGCGCGTAATGAAAGAAGTTCATGCACGACTTGGCTTCCTTCTAGACGTTGGTCTGGACTATCTCTCCCTTGCACGGCCTGCAGGTTCTCTATCTGGAGGAGAGGCCCAACGAATTCGCCTTGCCACTCAAATTGGTAGTGGCTTAGTTGGTGTTCTCTATGTATTAGATGAACCCTCTATTGGATTACATCAACGCGACAATAAACGCTTAATTGAGACGTTGACACGTCTTCGAGACTTGGGCAATACGTTAATTGTTGTTGAGCACGACGAAGAGACTATTCGCACAGCCGACTGGATCGTAGATATTGGACCAGGAGCTGGCGAGCATGGTGGACATGTTGTCGTTTCGGGAAGCTATGAAGATCTCATAAATTCAAAAGAGTCAATAACTGGCGCATATCTATCTGGGAGGAAATCAATTGAGATCCCAAAAAAACGTCGCGATATAGATCCTAAACGTAAACTTGTTATAAAAGGTGCCAAAGAGAACAACCTTAAAGACATCGAAGTTGAAGTACCTTTAGGTGTTTTTGTTGCCGTGACGGGTGTCAGTGGGTCTGGAAAATCTACCCTTGTAAATGACATTCTCTATGTAGTTTTAGCAAACAAACTAAATGGTGCACGTTTGGTTCCTGGCAGACATCGAACGGTAGCCGGTGTTGAGCATTTGGATAAAGTGGTTCATGTAGATCAATCACCTATTGGACGAACTCCCAGATCAAATCCCGCCACATATACAGGTGTATTCGATAAAATTCGTGCACTGTTTGCAGAAACTAGTGAAGCAAAAATTCGTGGTTATCAGCAAGGGCGATTCTCATTTAACGTTAAAGGTGGGCGCTGCGAGAACTGTTCTGGTGATGGAACCATCACAATTGAAATGAACTTTCTTCCCGATGTCTACGTACCGTGCGAAGTCTGTCATGGAGCGCGTTATAACCGCGAAACTTTAGAAGTTCATTACAAAGGTAAAACTATTGCCGAAGTTCTTAACATGCCTATTGAACAGGCAGGTGGATTTTTTGAATCTGTTCCAGCTATTGCTCGATACTTAAAGACACTTAACGATGTTGGACTTGGATACGTTCGACTCGGCCAGTCAGCGCCAACACTGTCTGGGGGAGAGGCTCAACGTGTAAAGCTTGCAACCGAGCTGCAGCGTCGCTCTACCGGTCGAACTATTTATGTTCTTGATGAACCCACGACTGGATTGCACTTTGAAGATGTAAATAAGCTTTTGACTGTTCTTAACCGTTTAGTAGATACGGGAAACACGGTCGTAGTAATTGAACATAACTTAGATGTCATTAAATGCTCTGACTGGGTCATTGATATGGGACCTGAAGGTGGATTTCGTGGAGGAATGGTCGTGGCAGAAGGAACTCCGGAAACAGTGTCTTCGGTTAAAGAGAGTTACACAGGTCAGTTCTTGGGTGAGATTCTAAAAACTAATCGAAAAGTTGCTGTGAAGAAGTAGTCTGATGGCAGATCCGAAGAGTTATCGGCCTAGCAACATTCCCGAGCATCCAGGGGTCTATCGCTTTTACAACAAGCAAGACAAGGTCATTTATGTTGGTAAGGCAAAGAATCTTAAGAATCGTTTGAGCAACTACTTTCAAGCAAATCTTGCAACAAAAACTAATCGCATGGTTCATGAAGCTGTACGTGTTGACTGGACAATCGTCAGCACAGAGTTAGAGGCGTTAGCTTTAGAGTTTAGTTGGATTAAGCAGTATCAGCCTAAGTACAACGTCCAATTTAAAGATGACAAGTCCTATCCATACTTGGCACTTTCCCTTAATGATGAGTATCCAATGATCTTCATTACGCGCAAAGACAAACGTCCTGGCTTGAAGTATTTCGGTCCATATACAAATGCGTGGGCTCTGCGAAATACCTTTGATGTCTTGCTAAAAGTCTTTCCAGTGAGATCTTGCTCATCATCAAATTTCACGCGCGCTCAACGCAGCAAACGTCAATGCTTGTTGGGGGATATCGGGAAATGCGCTGCACCATGTGTTGGTTGGATTTCACAGGAAGAGCATAAGAAATTAGCCGGTCGACTCAATGAATTCATGGACTCGGGCATGGAAAACATTCTTCCTAAACTTCATGAAGAGATGAATACAGCCGCGACAAACGAGGAGTTTGAAAGAGCTGCTCGACTAAGAGATCAGATTGAATCCTTTGAAAAGGCTCAAAAATCGACAGAGGGAAATTTCTCTGATGATTTAGATGGAGATTTCATATCTATTTATCACGATGGTTTTCATGCGGCAGGTTCAATCTTTTCCATGCAGCGTGGATCGGTAAAGGGTTCAAGGTCGTGGATCGTAGATCAAGAGATGGTGCTTGAAGGCCAAGATGAATTAACGGCTCTTTTGTATTCAATCTATGGAACGGGGGCAATCGCGGTTCCACGCAACATATACATAAGTTCTGATCCTGCCGATAAAGAAC
>Ga0209768_10002254_pt1 | contig 12022 bp, 11 predicted proteins | sample LauGreSBDMM110SD_3_FD_187564 | JGI IMG/M metagenome (GOLD analysis project Ga0209768, IMG submission 187564) | Freshwater lake microbial communities from Lake Michigan, USA - Sp13.BD.MM110.SD (SPAdes) (version 2) | ecosystem: Environmental > Aquatic > Freshwater > Lake | place: Lake Michigan... | reverse complement strand
TCGTTAATTCTTGGTGATAGTTCCGAGAAGGATTTACTGCCTAGTGATCCAAGCTCGCTAGCGGCAGCAAAATCAATGGAGCTTACTTAGCCCTGCGTTAGCTCAGAAATTCCCGGGAAGTTTCCACTTGAGTCACAAACTAGAACCACATTAGTTTTTTCATTTCCCGCAGCTTCTAGTTCCTCAGCGATTCGCTGGGCAGCGCCGGCATCTGACTTAACAAGTTCTTGCCAACCGCTCCAGGCAATGCAGTGATTTGCAGTAACCCCATCAAGGCCGACTAATTCGTGGGCAATTGCCGCTAAGTCGCACCCAACTAACTCTGGACGCAATATTTGCTGGGCAACAAGATCAATAAAGTCTTGCTCAGAACGCGCGCCGCTTGAATCAAGCCAAATGTAATTCCAACCTGCAAGGCCAGCTTCGGCCGCAACAACTGCTTGCGTGAAATTTACTTTCCAACGTAAAACACCAGTCAGACGCTGCGCTTTAAGCATTGCAGCTAGTAACCCTGGGTTTGGAGCAACCACTTGAATCCGATCCATAGAAGTGCGCACAGTGTGCAGAAGTAACCATACGCGTTAACTGCGCCGATCCTGAAATCTGGAAAAACACGTGGGTTGCTGTATCCAGTGTTGCTCGACATTGATTAAAGTTGCCAATGTGTCTAACCGAGATCTCGATGCTGCTCAAATTTTTGATCCTGCGCTGCGGGAGTCCTATGAGCTATGTCGGCAACTCAATGCCAAGCATGGAAAAACTTACTATTTAGCCACTTTGCTCTTACCACCTGAAAAGCGGCCCTATGTACATGCGTTGTATGGGTTTGCTCGCTACGCCGATGAGATTGTTGATGATTTAGCGTCGACTTTGTCGGATGAGGAAAAAGCAGAACAGCTAAACACTTGGGGTAAGAACTTTTTGGAAATTTTCGAATCAGGTGAAACGTCTGATCCCGTATGCCTTGCTGTCTTAGACACAGTACGACGTTGGAAAATTCCCCGCGAACATTTCGAAGCATTTCTGCATTCAATGACAATGGACTTAACGATCACGCAATACCAAACTTATGAAGATCTTTATGAATACGTTTATGGCTCAGCGGCAGTGATCGGGCTTCAAATGGTGCCCATTCTGGAGCCAACAGATCAATTGGCTTACGCGCGCGCAACTGAGCTCGGCATTGCTTTTCAGTTAGCAAATTTCATTAGGGATGTTGGTGAGGATCTAGAACGTGGCCGAATTTATTTGCCACTTAATGAACTTGCCCAGTTTGGCGTAACGCGCGCTGACTTAGACAAGCGCATTGCAACGCCACAAATCAAGGAAGCACTGAAATTCCAAATCAAACGAGTTCGCCAGCTTGAGGAATCATCTCGGATTGGGATCTCCATGTTGGGCGCCAAATCGCAACCATGCATTGAGACTGCGCGAATTTTGTACTGTGGAATAGTTTCTGCTGTGGAAGACATCGATTACGAAGTTTTTGAACGTCGAGCGAGCGTGTCGTTAAGACGCCGATTGCGGGTTGCTATTCCGGCTTACCTGCAAGCACGAAAACTTTGGTAAGACCAAAACGCTACTCAACCCGCAGGATTTTTTGCACGCTCTTTCTAGGTGGTCCAGAGCGAGGATTTCGCTGAATGCCGATTCGGCCTAACCACACCCAAAGCACAAGGGTGAGTAAAACCAAACTAAATCCAAAAAATAGATCTTCAACTGGCGCAAACATTATGCGACCATCACCAAGAATCGCAGGGGCAGTGTCCTTCGGCGAAGCTGATCCAATTATGGCTTCCCCGTCATACTTCACAATTCCAAAGCCAGTAAGAATTCCATTAGTTACAAGTTGAAAGAAAATAACTATCGAATATGAAACCCAAAAAACTCGTCTAGTCAAGAGCTTTGTTTTGAAAACAAAAAGATCTGCGGTTGCCGCTATTAGCACGCCTAGCAAAGCAAGCTGTGTGTAAGTCATTTACTGATCTCGTCTCCCGCATTCCAATTGCGCGCACTGCGCACTGCTTCAAAGGACAAAATCGCACAAATTGGTATCACAATAAAAAACAAAATTTCATCAAGTGGAATGTTTGCAAAAACAGTAATTCCAGTAACGTAGCGACTATCAAAATTCCAATGGCCCTGGGCTATGGCATATGCATCCCAAATTGAAAACACAAAGAGCACGGGAATAATTGTTAATACCAATCGAATAGCCCGCTGGTAAACCCTGGTGCGCAAAAAGAATTCCAACCATGCGGTCCCTAAGAGGCAACCAGCAAGCACGCTTAAGTACGCAAATTGTGACATTAACTCACTCTCGATTCTGTTAAAAAATATACCTTGCCGTGGCGACCAATCTGATATTTACCCCTTTCGCCTAGACTGAATTAGTGACCCAGCCACCGTTTTCTGATCCATTAATTGGAAAAGTATTAGAAGATCGCTACCAAATTGATGAACTAATTGCCCAAGGTGGCATGGCTACGGTCTACCTTGGCACGGACTTAAGACTCGGTCGCACAGTTGCGCTAAAAGTTCTTGGTGGCATTTTGGCCAGTGATCCCAACTTTGTTGAACGCTTCTCACAAGAGGCGCGAGCTGCGGCTGCTTTGACGCATCCAAATGTTGTTGCTGTTCATGACCAAGGAATTAATGGTGGTTTTCCATTCTTGGTTATGGAATATGTGCAAGGGCGAACTATCCGACAACTAATGGCGCAGTCGGGACCATTTACAAGTGCGCACGCGCTGGAGATACTCGCCGCAGTGCTAGCTGGCTTAAGCGCAGCCCACGATGCCGGGTTTGTGCACCGCGACATAAAGCCAGAAAATGTCTTGATAACGCAAGATGGACACATTAAAGTTACCGATTTCGGGTTAGCTCGAGTCATCAGTTCTACTCCCGTTAGTGATTCAACTGGCGCAGTATTGCTGGGCACTATGGCTTACCTTTCACCAGAGCAGGTCCAGCAACTTGCAGTGGATCAACGATCAGATGTTTACTCGTGTGGCATTTTGCTTTATGAAATGGTTACTGGCGTTGTGCCCTTCACTGGAGTTTCCCCACTTGAAGTTGCATACCAGCATGTCAACAGTTCAGTATCAGCCCCAAGTGCGATTCAACCGGATGTGCCACCTGCAGTCGATCACTTAGTTTTAGCCGCAACGCGCAAATTGCCAGAAGAGCGAATTCAAAGTGCGCGGGAATTTCGTGATGGGGTAATTAGAGCGATTTCTGCAGTTCCCAAGGCGGAAGCACTAACAACTGCTATCCCACTAAATAACACCCAGATTCTTACTCCTGCGCTTCGAGGCTCGCATCGGGCTACTGGCGCTATCCCAGTTGCAAAACCAAATCCAGGAAATGGAGCTGGCGCAATTGCGCGTACGGCCGCGCCAAAATCTCGTAACCGACTATTTGCGCCGTTGCTAATTTTCTTTGCTTTGGTTCTTGGTGGCGCAGCTTGGTATCAATTCAGCGGCAGTTACGCAGTTGTCCCACCGCTGGCTGGACTCACTGTTGATGAAGCAAATGTTATTTTGGCGCCCTTGGAATTATCGGGGGAAGTAGTCGAAGAGTTTTCCGAAGACATCCCAGCTGGCTTAGTCCTAGCCACCTCACCGCTTGCTGGGGAAGATGCCAGAAAAGGTAATGCGATAGTGCTGCGGGTTTCAAAGGGTCAGGAACGGTATTTAATCCCAACTGATTTAGCGGGTCGTGATCCCGATGAAGTGACCCAGATTTTAGAGGATTTAACTTTGAGCATTGCCGGAACAAATGACGTCTTTGATGAAGTTATTCCAATTGGAAAAGTAGCCAGCACCAAACCGACCGCCGGTGAATCAGTCAAGCGCGCTACCCCAGTAACTGTTTTAGTCTCCAAGGGTCCGGCGCCCGTTGAAGTGCCACCAATTTTAGGAACTTTAGTTACTGATGCCACAAGTGCTTTGGCCAACCTTGGATTGACTCTTGAAATCACGCTAGAAAACTTTGCTGACAGCGTGGCTGGAACAATTCTTACCAGCGATCCACTGCCCGGAACCACAGTTCCAAAAGCAACGGTCGTAAAAGTTACCGTGAGTAAAGGTCCGGTACTAGTTGATGTCCCAAATGTGGTTGGCATGGATGTCACAACTGCAACTTCAACACTACAAACGGCAGGATTTCAAGTGAAGGCAGTTAACAAATTAGCTGTTGCGATCCTAAATAAGGTCTACTCGCAGAATCCGGCTGGTGGCAGTAAAGCACCCAGAGGATCTTTAATAACTCTTGAAATAGTTTAGTTTCGCAGCTTTAGTACTTAACTGCGTTGCCCCAACATGTCAGCAACTTGAAATGCTAAATCTAGACTCTGTACGCGGTTAAGGCGTGGGTCGCAAGCAGTTTCATACCTGAATGGTAAATCAGATTCACTAACTCCGCCGATACCACCAAGGCACTCGGTAACATCATCACCTGTGAGTTCAATATGAATTCCACCAGGATGTGTACCCATTGACTTATGTACCTCAAAGAACCCGCGAACTTCATCGATCACATCATCTAGCAATCTAGTTTTGTGGCCAGAAGCAGCTTCCAAAGTATTTCCATGCATTGGATCACAAACCCAAAGCACCGGATGGTCAGTTTTTTGCACAGCAGCGATCAAGCTGGGAAGAATTTCCCGAATATTTTTCGCGCCCATGCGCGTAATAAACATCAAGCGACCAGGCACCTTATTTGGATCTAGTTTTTTGAGCAATTCTAAAATGTCGTCAGCTGAAGTCTTCGGTCCAATTTTCACACCAATTGGATTTGAAATCTTTGACACGAAATCAATATGGGCGCCTGCGATATCTCTAGTGCGCTCGCCCACCCAAACAAAATGTCCAGATACGTCATAAAGATTGCCAGTGCGAGAATCCACTCGAGTCAGCGGCTTTTCGTAATCTAGCAACAGCGCTTCATGGCTTGCGTAAAAGTCTGCCCGCTTGAATTCTTCTGGATCAGCGCCGCAAGCTGTCATGAATGAAAGTGCGCGATCAATTTCCGCAGCCATTTGCTCATATCGAATACCCGGCGCAGATTCGCTAACAAAGTCTTGGTTCCAGGAATGCACTTGACGCAAATCTGCGTAGCCACCTTGAGTAAATGCGCGAACAAGATTTAAAGTTGCCACACTTGCGTTGTAAGTATCAACAAGTCGCATTGGATTTGGCGTACGAGATTCCAATGTGAAATCAAGTCCATTGACCGCATCCCCGCGGTAGGAAGGCAAGCTCACGCCATCGATAGTTTCATCTGGCGAACTTCGTGGCTTACCGTACTGACCTGCGATTCGCCCTATCTTTACTACTGGCGTTGAAGCGCCGTACGTTAAAACAATGGCCATCTGCAGCACAGTTTTAAGCCTGGCGCGGATTGAGTCAGCGGTATTGGCCACAAAAGTTTCAGCACAATCCCCACCCATAAGCACGAAGGCGTTGCCAAGACTGGCTGCGCCAAGACGAGTCTTTAATTCGTCACACTCACCAGCAAAAACTAATGGTGGCAAACTTGCCAAAATTTCTTGGGCGCGCTTAAGTTCGCCAGCATCGGGCCAAACTGGCTGCTGCGCTGCTGGCAAATCTGGCCAAGAAATTTTCGTCATAACCAACAGAATAGTAGCGATTCACTCGGTTTCCTAAATCACAGATCTAAGATCTGCGCAGGTAGCCGACTAGAATTAGCCACATGGCAATTAAGAAAGTCGCGCTGCTAACAGCAGGTGGAATAGCGCCATGCCTATCTTCAGCGGTTGCCGCCTTGCTTGCTGAGTACTCCAAAGTCGCTCCTGAGGTAGAAATCATCGCTTATCGCAATGGTTACCAGGGACTGCTACTAGGCGATTCAATCCCAATAACGCCAGAAATTAGGGCGAAAGCACACTTGCTGCACAATTTTGGTGGAAGTCCAATTGGTAATTCGCGGGTAAAGCTCACGAATGTCAAAGATTGTGTGGCACGCGGCTTAGTACCTGCCGGCTCAGATCCCCAGCAAGTGGCCGCAGCACAATTGATTGCCGATGGCGTAGATGTTTTGCACACTATCGGTGGCGATGACACTAATACCGCGGCCGCTGAGCTTGCGAGCTATTTGGCGCAAAACAACTATGACTTAGCTGTCGTTGGATTACCAAAAACAATTGACAATGACATTTACCCAATCGCACAATCACTTGGTGCTTGGACTGCAGCTGATGAAGGGGCTCGTCACTTTAGCAATATAGTTTCCGAGCACACCTCAAACTCTCGAATGCTGATCGTGCATGAAGTCATGGGACGTCACAGTGGCTGGCTCACAGCCGCTACCGCTGTTTCATACCGGTCACTACTTGATGAGATCACTTGGATTCCGGAGTTTGGTTTAACTCGTAATCACCGCGATGTTCACGCTGTCTATGTGCCAGAACTTGAAGTTGATCTTGCCGCTGAAGCTACTCGATTGAGTAAAGTACTCGATGAAGTTGGCAATGTAAACATCTTCTTATCTGAGGGTGCTGGAGTTGATGCCATTGTTGAACAAATGCGAAGTAATGGTGAAGAGATTCCGGTTGATCCATTTGGACATGTCAAAATTGATAAAATTAATCCAGGTGAATGGTTTTCAAAACAATTTGCGCCGATGATCAAGGCCGAAAAGGTATTAGTTCAAAAGAGTGGTTACTTTGCTCGCTCCGCGCCTGCAAATGCGGTAGACCAAAAATTAATTCAGGATTGCGCAGTAGTTGCAGTGCGCTGCGCACTTGATGGCATAAGTGGCCTTGTTGGGCAAGATCAGGACCAAGATAACGTGATTCGTGCTTGTGAATTCCAACGAGTTGCCGGTGGCAAGCCATTTGATACTGATCAAGTATGGTTTGAGCAATTGCTTACCCAAATCAACCAGCCCAAGGGCAAGCCAGTATCAGCTCATTAATAAAACTTTAGCTGTTTGGGCTTTTTGACCTTGAGGCATATTTATCAACGTATTCTTGGCCCGAAAGATCCATAATTCGATACATGATTTCATCCGTTAACGATCGCAAGACAAACCGGTCATCTTCCATGCCGTAGTACCGCGAAAAATCTAACGGCGCGCCAATTCGGATTCCTACTTCAACTCCAAAATTTGGTCGTGAGCGACCTATTGGTTGCACCATTTCGGTATTAATCATCGCAACAGGAATAACTGGCACTCTTGCTTCAAGAGCTATTCGCGCAACTCCAGTTTTCCCGCGATATAGCCGCCCGTCTGAAGATCGGGTGCCTTCAGGATAAATTCCGAGTAAGTGGCCTTCATTAAGCAGTCGCACGCCAGTAGAGATTGCAGCCATGCTGGCGTTACCCCCAGTTCGATCCACTGGAACTTGGCCAGCGCCCCGAACAAATGCAGCGACTACTTTTCCGCGAATTCCAGGGCCCTCAAAGTATTCACTTTTTGCCATGAAAGTGATTTTTCTGGGAACCGCAACTGGCAGAAATATCGAGTCTGAGAAAGATAAGTGATTGCTGGCTAAAATTGCCGCTCCACTTTCTGGGATGTTCTCTAAGCCTTCAACCCAGGGGTGAAAACCCACCTCAATCGCAGGTCCAATGGCGACCTTCTTTAGGAACTTATAGAAGTTATCGCGGTCAGCCACAGCACTAACGGTAGCCAACCAAATGAGTTACAGCAATTACTGGACTGGATTTTGAATAGTTATAGCGGTTTTCGATACGTTCTGGGATTTACTGGGTTACTCTCTCTTAAGGCTTTTATCGAAAGGTGCCAAAAATGCGCGAATTATCTGTACCGGCAAATATTCCGCCAATTGTAAGTGGCAACGTCACAGACCACATTGAAGAACTGGTTGCTCGAAATCCACATTTTCCATCCCTTTCGGTCCAAACGGATGAGCAGTGGAACATAGTCACTGCGGAGGCGTTTCGCTCCCAAGTTCGCAGTGTTGCCAAAGGCTTAATCGCTGAAGGTCTGGCAGCTGGCGAACGGGTCGCCATACTTTCGCGCACTCGATACGAATGGACCGTTGCTGACTATGCAATTTGGTACGCCGGTTGCATCACAGTTCCAATTTACGAAACCTCATCCCCCGAGCAAGTTGAGTGGATTATTTCTGACGCCAATGTTGTTGCAACTTTCTTTGAGGCGGAGCGCACTACCCATGCTTTTACGCCGATTGCAGCGAAAGTTCCTCACATGACTCGCTCTTACATTTTTGGTAACGACGTGCTAGCTGAACTTTCCAGCAAAGGCATGCGTATTTCTGATGACGAATTAACTGCCCGACGTACTTCGGCAAAGCCAAGTGACCCTGCAACTTTGATTTACACATCTGGTACAACTGGTCAACCAAAAGGCTGCATTATTACGCACGGAAACATGATGGCTGAAGTTGATACTTTGGTTAAGGGCATACCTGAAGTTTTTGACGTACCAGAGGCATCAACTTTAATTTTCCTACCACTAGCGCACGTATTTGGAAGATTAATTCAAGTTGCGATGTTACGTGGTGAAGTCACTATTGGACACTGTCCAAATCCAGTAGCACTACTTAAAGACTTGAGTTCGTTTAAACCAACATTTTTGCTTGCTGTTCCTCGGGTATTTGAAAAAGTATTTAATGGCTCAGCTGCAAAAGCGCACGAGGCAAGTCCAGTTAAGGGAAAGATTTTTGATAGCGCAGCGAAAGTTGCAATTGCATACAGCGAAGCTTTAGACCACGGCCACATGTCAAAGGGTCTGGCACTCAAGCATGGGCTATTTGACAAGCTCGTTTATTCAAAAATACGCCATGCCATGGGTGGCCGAGTTACTCATGCGATTTCAGGTGGCGCTGCCCTTGGCTCGCGCCTGGGACACTTCTACCGCGGGTTGGGCTTAATAATTCTTGAGGGATATGGCTTAACGGAAAGCACAGCTGGAAGTACTTTGAATTTGCCAAGCTCACTAAAGATTGGCTCAGTTGGACGCCCACTTCCTGGCACTGGAGTTCGCATTGAGCCAGATGGCGAAATACTTCTTAAAGGTCCACACATCTTTGCTGGATATTGGAATAACGAAGCAGCAACAGCGCAGGAGATGACTAGCGATGGCTGGTTTCGCACTGGTGACATCGGTGAGATCGATGGTGATGGCTTTTTACGAATCACTGGGCGTAAGAAGGAAATCATTGTCACAGCTGGAGGTAAGAACGTGGCGCCGGCCGTACTGGAGGATCGTCTTCGGGCCAATCCCGTTATTAGTCAATGCGTTGTAGTTGGCGATAACAAGCCTTACATTGGCGCGCTCATAACCCTTGATCAAGATGCCCTGCCGCAGATTCTTTCCGCAAATAACATTGAGGCTGCGCCGATGTCCCAGTTAGCCGCTAATCCAGACGTGCGGGCATTAGTTCAAAAAGCCGTTAACTCCGCTAATGAAGCAGTGTCCAACTCGGAGGCAATCAAAAAGTTTTCGATTCTGCTGGAAGACTTTACAATCGACAACGGTTACTTGACTCCAAAAATGACTATCCGTCGCCATTTAATTGTGCAGGATTTTGCTAAAGATATTGAGGCTCTGTACAGCTAGGCCTCATATTCGTTGCTTTTCTGGCTACGCTTGATTTCATAATGCGCAGCGTTCCGTTAGTTATTGGCTGGTTTGCGACCAGACTTTGGGTTTTGTTATCAGGATTTAGTATCTTGCTTTATCCCAACTCAGAGTATTTATTTAGTGATGTTCGCCTTTATGACTGGTGGGCTGGAAATATCGCAAATGGTTTCTTCCCAATTAACGATCCGATGTGGCAGTACCCACCGCTTGCTGCGCTGGTTTTTTTAGCTGGATATTTAATTGCCCCTAACGCCGTTGGGTTTGTTTTTTTAGCGCTTCTAGCTGACCTCGCGATCATGACATTGTTGTTGATTCGTGGCCGGGAACTAACAAATTACCTGCCGGCAGCAATCTGGTTAGCTACTCCCTTGGTAATGGGTCCCATCCTGTTAGGTCGATTCGATGTGTTCCCGACTTTAGCTGCAGTATTTGCATTACTTTATGCTTCCTCTGCAAAAAAATTCGGCAGTGTCCTTGCGATTGGCGCCCTGCTAAAAGTCTGGCCGATATTATTACTTCTTGCTACACCGAAGGAAATGTTAACCAGAGTTCTACTTTGGTTCGCGCTAACTTTCGGAGTTGGAAGTCTCTTACTTGGCATCTGGTGGGATGAAAGTTTTTCATTCATCAGTGGACAAAGATCTCGTGGCTTGCAGATTGAATCCATCGCAGCACTGCCATACCAACTCTGGAATGCTGGACCTGCAACTGTGGCTTCCGCATTTCAATTTGGCGCAATTGAAGTTGTTGCGCCAGGCACGACGCTGATCTCCCTGGTCGCAACTCTTGTTGGAATTGCGCTCCTTGGACGACTTAGTTACTGGCGATTGTTCAATAAACTAAGTGAAGTGCAGCCAGCCGACATCGCACTGCTCGCTCTCCTATTGGCGATTGTGACAAGTCGAGTACTTTCGCCGCAGTACTTAGTTTGGATATTTGGCGTACTGGCAGTTTGTGCCTTTAACCCACAGCCAAATTTCCGGAGAATTTTTGTCTTGATTTTCATAAGTAGTGGTCTTGGACAGTTGATTTACCCAGGCTGGTATGTAAATTTTCAACTAGGTGGCACCCTTGCAGTTGCCGCTCACACGATTCGAGTTATCGCACTAGTTTGGGCCACAGTTTTAGTTTGGCAAAACGTGAGTGAGTATGCGCGAAACTCGAAACAAGTGGAAGTTACCTACTGATCTGGGTCAATACCCGAAAGCAGCGATTCAAGGCGTTTAAAACTATGTTCCCAAGTCCATTCCCGGGCAACCCAGTTTCGTCCCGCAGAACCCATGCGTTTTGCGAGATCTTGATTCGCAAGAAGTTCAATTAACCGATCACTTATTTCGCTTAAATTATTTCCATTTACTAAGAAGCCGGTCTCGCCGTCGAGCACCGCATCCACAGCTCCTCCCGAGTTGCCAACAATAACCGGCAATCCGGTGGCGGAGGCCTCAAGAAACACGATGCCCAAGCCCTCGACATCCCAGCCACCTACTCGAGTGCGACAGGGCATAGCAAATACATCGCCAGCCGCGTACCAATTTGCTAATTGAGCTTGGTCAACTTTTCCGGTGAAATGCACATTGTCTCGAAGCCCCAAATCAGCAGTAAGTTTTTCTAAGTGTTTACGATATGGTCCATCGCCAACAATGATTAGTGATGCCAGTGGCACAACTTTCAATACTTGTGGCAATGCTTGGATAATTTGATCTTGACCTTTTCGAGTCATTAACCGCGAAACACAAACTATTACTGGTCGATTTGCCCAGCCGATAGTTGATCGCAACGCAGATCCGGCAGTTAAATTAGTTGGTGAGAACTCCGTGGTGTTTACCCCAGGTACGACTCGTCGCATATTCGAAGCGGCGCCTGGACTTAAAGCCCGGCTAATTTTTTCATGCGTATATTCACTTATGTAAGTTAAGTAATCAACATCGTTACCAATTTTACGAAGCGCTTGTTTCATGCCAGGAGTCATAGCCCAGCCAACTTCATGTCCTTGTGTCATGCCAACAATGTTCTTCACGCCGAGTTTACGAAGTGAAGGAGCTAGCAGCCCAAGTGGCGCCGCAGCGCCAAATAAAACCCGTGTGACATTGTTTGCAATAATTATTTCCCGGGCCATCGCTAAAGTCCGTTTGTCAGGTAACAAAGTTTTTGTTTTTGCCCGAACGGTAATAAATTTTTGAGCTGCATCAAATTCAGTTGCGCCATCCCAACTTGAAGTTAAAACGCTTACTTGCTCTGGTTCAAATCGCCGCACTAATTCATAGCCAAAAGTTTGGATTCCACCTGGCCGAGGCGGGAAGTCATTTGTGATGACCAAGGTATTACTCATGGGTATATCTTGCCTTAGCGGCGCAATAACTAGTTATTGAGAGTGTTTTTATAGCGCAATATTATTTTGTTTATTGCCAACAGTCGCCGACCTAGT
>Ga0209768_10002253_pt1 | contig 12022 bp, 10 predicted proteins | sample LauGreSBDMM110SD_3_FD_187564 | JGI IMG/M metagenome (GOLD analysis project Ga0209768, IMG submission 187564) | Freshwater lake microbial communities from Lake Michigan, USA - Sp13.BD.MM110.SD (SPAdes) (version 2) | ecosystem: Environmental > Aquatic > Freshwater > Lake | place: Lake Michigan... | reverse complement strand
TTCAGGGATGGCCCATTGCCCATGACGCAACTGGCTGGAAATTTGGCCCATGCGCCTGGTGGCCATGAGCATCAAACCCAAAGTCATCTCGGCCACGGCACGGCTGTTGACGCCTGGCATGTTGCACACCGCCACCCCATGTTGGGCGGCCGCAGGCAGGTCAATGGTGTTGACACCCACACCGATTTTTTGCACCAAGCGCAGGGACGGGTTGGTTTTCATGCGATCGGCCGTGACGGGCTGCAACACATGCCACAACACATGGGTGCCCGGCCAATGGTGGTCGAAGGCTTGGACATCGGTTTCGGGACAACACACCACTTGCCAATCGCTGGGCACTTGTCCCTTCAGCCAGGCCATCAACTCTGCGCTGGCATTGAAATGAAACAAGACTTTCATCGGGTCAACGCTTGGCCAGCCAGGGAAACAAATGGGCCCGAGGATAGGCGAGGCAGCGGCCCAAGTCTTGTTCGATGCGCAAGCCCTCGTTCCATTTGGCCATGCGCTCTGAGCGCGAAAAACTGCCCACCTTGAGTTGCGGTACACCCCAGCCCACGGCCATGTGAACGATGCTCACGTCCTCGGTCTCACCGGAGCGCGCAGAAATGATGCCGTCGAGTTGAAGTCGTTGGGCCACATCAAAGGCTTGCTTGGTTTCACTGACGGTACCCACTTGGTTGGGTTTGATGAGCACCGCATTGCACGCCCCCAGACCGGCGCGCTCTTCGATGCGCGGGGCATGGGTGACAAAAAAATCATCGCCAATGATTTGCAAGCGATGCCCCAAGGCCTGTGTCATGGCCTGCATGCCTTCGATGTCGTCCTCGGCAAAGCCGTCCTCCATCGAAATGATCGGGTAGTCATGGGCCCACCGGGTGTATTGGTCCAACAACTGATCGCGGTCGAAGCGCCGGTTTTCGCTGCGCCAGTGGTAAACGCCCTGGTCGTGGTACTGGGTAGAGGCCAAGTCCAATCCAATGGACACATCGCGCCCAGGTTGAAACCCAGCCGCCTCTATGGCTTTGACCAAGGCCTCGATGGCACCCTCATTGGAGCCAAACTGTGGCCAAAATCCACCTTCGTCGGCCACGCCCAAATTCTTGCCTTGCTGGGTCAAAGCCTTGCCTGCTGCGTGGTAGACCTCGGCCACCCACTCCAAGGATTGGGTGAAACTGCTGGCACCATTGGGGATGGCCAAAAAGTCTTGCAAATCCACACTGCCTTTGGCGTGGGCCCCGCCGCCAAAAATTTGGATTTCCGGCAAGGGCAGTCCCACCTCATCGCTGCCCGACAAATAACGCCACAAAGGCAAGTCTGCTTGGCGACTGGCTGCCCACATACAGGCCAAGGAAACGGCCGTTGTGCTGTTGCCACCCACCCGTGATTTATCTGGGGTGCCATCGGCGCGGCAAATGGCTGCATCGATGCCCACTTGATCGTTGATATCCATGCCGGTCAAAGCCGGTGCAATGACTTCATGGACCGCGTTCACGGCAAGGTCCACACCCAAACCCTTGAGTCGCGAACCGCCATCGCGCAACTCTTTGGCTTCTCCTGCACCCGTAGAGGCACCGGCAGGCGCCATTGCACGCCCAGTCACGCCGGTGGTCAAGCGTACCTCTGCCTCTATGGTGGGGCATCCACGCGAATCCCATACCGAGCGTGCACGAACAGACTGAATCTGACTCATATCGACAATGCTTTCAACGTCATTTCTAAAACTTGGTCCAAATTCAAAGGTGGATTTTGCAGACCTTGCACAGCCACACGGCGCACCACCGTGTGCTGCGCTGGCGTTGTCAAATATTCCACTGGGGATTTTCCATCCACGCGCGCCAGCAACAAAGCCGGCAACAACTGCGCTGTGCGTTCTTCAAACGCAGACGCATTCTCCCAGTTCACCGCGGGCATGTATGCGCTCACCATTTGTTGATAGGACTGCGCCAGCACGGATGCATGCTGTGGCATCAGCACCGCTTTGAGCAACAAATGGTTCAGACAAAAAGCCAGGTCAAAGGCCGGGTCGCCGTACCAAGCGCACTCAGCGTCTAAAAAAACCGGTCCATCCGGTCCGCACAAAATATTTTTAGGGCTGATGTCACCATGCACCAAAGCCTTTCGGGTTTGAGCTGTTTGGTCGCAAATGGATTGCAGTCGGCTGGCCAACGCGGGATGCTGTTTGGCGGTTGCCAGCAAATAGGGCTCCAAGCGCAATGAATAAAACTCAACATCGCTTTTAAATTTTTCGGCCAGCTCAGGTTGCTCGGCCGTGTAGCGATGCATCTGCCCCAAACATGCGCCCACATTTCGCGCAAACGCCGGTTCAATATGGCCTTGCAGCAAAAGGCTTTTCCAGACAGGGTGTTTCTCTGGCTCTAAAAATGACATGAAGAACAAACCACTGTCCTCATCACGACCCAACATGCTTGGCACATGCTGACCGAATTGAGGCCCCACCACTTGATACCAGGCGTACTCGTAAGCGTTGCGCGACAACGGTGCCTCCCACACAGCGGCCACCTTCAGTTGGCTCAACGCGCGTTTGGCACAAATGCTGTGGTTTCCAAAATCAATGCGCCAAATGTCCGATGACACACCACCTGTGAGTTGCACCATGGCTTGCACCGTTTGGCCTTGCGCCAAACCCAGTTTGTGCAATGCGGCCAATACCTCCTGATTCACGGCAAATCCGATGCTTGAAAAAAAACCATCACCGAGCCAGCCAATCAGCCTCTGCCACCACTGGGTTTTGCAATATCCCAATGCCTTCGATCTCTACCTCCACCACGTCTCCCGGGACCATGGGCCCAATGCCTTGTGGCGTACCTGTGATGATCACATCTCCCGGCCGCAAGGTGATGGCTTGGCTGATGTAAGACACCAAATAAGTCACATCAAACACCAAGTCTGAGGTGTTGCTGCTTTGCCGCAGCTGCCCATTGAGTCGTGTGGCAATCGCCAAGTTGCGGTGGTTCAGCCCGGTGGCGATCACTGGACCCAGCGGACAAAAACTGTCAAACCCTTTGCCAATGAGCAAGCATCCCGCCTCCATTTCGGCAAACTGAATGGGGCGCTCGCTCACATCATTGGCGCAGGTAAAACCAAAAATATGCTGGTCCACATCAGCGGGTGCAATGCGCCGCCCGCCTTTGCCAATGATGACGGCCAACTCGCACTCAAAGTCCACGCGCTGCCCCTCTGCGGGGTACACAATGGGCTCGCCAGGTCCGATTGCCGCACTGTCAGGCTTCATGAAGGTGGCTGCGCGGGTGGGCAAGGCATGGCCGGTTTCTTTGGCATGGGCAGCGTAATTGAAACCCACGCCAAAAATGCGTGGGCGCTCCACCGGGCACAGCAAGCGCACCTGGTGGTTGTCATCGACTTGTTCGGTAGGAACCACTGCCTCAAAGGGCACACCGCTCAAACGACGCCACTGGGTGGGTGAAATCTGCTGTCCGTAATGGATATCGTTGCCAATGGCATAGCGCGCAATGATCATGTTTGTCCTTTCAAGCGCTGAAGCAAAGATTGTCTGAGCCCTCAATGGGCTTGGGGCCACTCAGAGAAGGCTTGTTTGATTTGATCATCACTGGGTTGACCATCACACACCAAAAATTGAGCCCCCAATGTCAGCGGTGCGCCGCCAGGCTCCAGGTGTAAGGCTTTGTCCAAGCAAGGATTGGCGGTCATCACGCCCCATGGACTGACGTACCAATCGTTGCCGCTGGCTTCGGGCCATGGGGCGATGGCAAGGGTCGCCACATGGCCTCCGCCCACCGGGCCAGAACACGCATACCAGGCTGTGTGGGTGTTCTCTGTGGTGGCAGGCGCAAATCTGCTTTCCCCGCCATGCAAGGGCGACATGGCCGCACACACGCGGGCATTGAACCAAGCGTGGCGTGTCGGTCCAATGCTGACCGGGTGGCTGGGGGCTGACAAGGTCGAGGTGATTTCCAGTTGAAACGCATGGAGTTGCGGCAAGTGGCGCACACGGGTCAGCCGCGTTTCGCTCAACACATGCCGACCCTCGGGCGCCCCCCATTCACGCGGCCCACGCCACTGCAATGTCTGCTCCACCCGCATCCCATCGCCCTGCGCTTGCCCATCGCATTGATCTTGCAGGATGCGCCCAGGCGCTCGACCCTGAAAGACATCATTGACATAAAAGTTGTAGCTATAGACCTCGGTGCGGTGGGCCGCTGGCACATGCAAGTTGACGTGGTCTGCACCCACCCAAATGGAGTGGTGGTGGGGGTGGTCAGCCGGGCTTTCGCTGGTGACAGCAAAGCCCGCTGGCGTATGGACCGGGAACAAATAAGGGCGAAATGCACCTTGGGTCAAACCCAAAATGGGCTTGCCTTGCCAACACACCAAGGTGCGCTCTCCGGCAGCCCACGCCCCTTGGGGCAGTTCAATGTCTTCGTGGCGAAGACCAAAATCCATCATCTCGCTGCCAAAATTCGCCCCACCATGGTTTTGGTTTCGGCGCTCTTGTTGCCAAATTCATCGAACAACGGCCGGGCGGTAGAGAACCATTTGGCCGACTCGTCGGCTGATAGCTTGTGCACCGTCACGCCCGCTTTGACCAAATCAGCCAACGCTTCTTCGGTTTTGGCACGGTTTTCTTTGCGCTGCTCGGCAAACACTTCTTTGGCGCTTTGGCGAACCAGGGCTTGCAAATCGGCGGGCAAGCTGTCGAGCCAACGGGTGTTGACGCGCACGGCCTTGGGCAAAAACCAGTGGTAGCTCAATGTCAGGTGCTTGGCTTGCTCAAACCACTTGAAGCCTTTGATAGAAAAGAAATCGGCCTCCACGGCGTCGATCACACCCGTGGACAAGGCGGTGTATTGCTCTGCATAAGGCAGGGGTGTGGGGTTGGCGCCCATGCGGCGCCAAAAATCCACCCAAACTTTGATTTCCGGCACTCGAATTTTCAAGCCTTTGAGGCTGTCGAGATTGGTCACCGCCCGTTTGGACAGGATGTGGCGAAAACCGACTTCGGCATAAGCCACGAACTCGACGCCAGTTTTTTTGCGGGCCACCGCAGAAACCTCTTCTCCCAAGGGACCTTGCAAAATTTTGTCCACATGCATTTCATCTTTGTAAATAAAACCCGGCGCGCCACCGGTGGCTGCAATTTCAGGGGCCACCGACTCTTCGGTATCAGGGCCGCCCACCGTGCCTTGAATGGTGCCAATGCGGCTTTGCTCAATCAACTGCGTATAGCTACCCAACTGGCTGCCAGGGAAATGCTGCGCATCGATGCGCCCACCACTGCGGGTATTGAGGGTGTCACACCATTTTTGCAAGGCCAATGTCAATGGTGCGCCAATGGCCTCTGAATGGGCCATGCGAAAGACGAATTTTTGTTGCCCCCGCGCTGGTCCCCACGCGAGAACTGGCAATGCACTGGCGCCTGCTTGAATCACTTGTCGGCGGCGCAGACCTGGCGTGCGCGAGATGGGATCGTTGTTCATGTCATGTCTCCTCGTGGGGGTGGTTATGGAATGCGGAATCTTGTGCAAACGATAGCATGATATTTAATCATCATGCATCTAGGTGTTTTCCTTATCTCTGCATTTATTAATATAAAGTTTTATTTATGAGCTTATTTTTAAAAATTTCAATGCAACCGTTCGCATCGAAATGGCACGCATCGCTATACTCAGCCCCGCATGGCGCCTTGCCATCTCAACCCAGCCTGAACAAGCCACATCTTTGGTCACCATCAAACACATTGCGCAGCATTTGGGCGTGGCTGCCTCCACCGTGGCCCGCGCCCTGAGCCATGACGAGCGCATCAGCCCAGGGACCCGCGCCAAAGTGGTGCAGGCCGCGCTGGAGTTGGGTTACGTGGCCAACTCAGCTGCACGCCAAATGCGCAGCCAGCGCAGCCACATGGTGGGTTTGGTGATTCCCGACGTGCTCAATGCTTTCTATTCCACCGCTGCGCAAGCCATTTCGCAAAGCTTTGACGAGGCCGGCTACCAAATGGTGCTGTGCATATCCGAGGACAAGCCCGAAGTAGAGATGCGCCAGGTGCGCAGCTTGGCCGAGGCACGGGTGGACGGCATTGTGTGGGTACCAACCCTCAAACCACTGCCTCAAACCGTGACGTGGCTTCAGTCGATTGCCCACGCCCAGCTGATTCGCAAATGCCCCTTGCTCAAATCAGACTGGTTTGGCATTGATGACGAAAGCACCACCTGTCAAGCCACAGAGCATTTACTGGGCTTAGGGCACCGCCACATTGCCTACATCGGGGGGCCCAAGGCATTGAGCACTGGTCACGACCGCCTGCAAGGCTTTTTACAAGCCATGCAAGCGGCCCATGCAGAGGTTGATCACACCACCGTGTTTTGCGACGCGCCCGATGCCGCCAGTGGCCAGCGGGTGATGGCGCAGCTACTGGCCTGCAAACCCCGGCCCACGGCTGTGGTGATCTCTACTTCGCGCGGCACCGAAGGGGCATTGGAGGCCTTGCGCCTGCAAGGCACGGCCGTGCCCACCGACTTGTCGGTGGTGGGCTTCAATGACTCGCCCGCCATTGCATGGTGGGGACCTGGACTGACCACCATGCGCCTGCCCGTGCGCGAGGTGGCCAGTGCCAGCGCAGCGCACCTGATTCGCCTTCTGGGGACCAGCAAAACACCGCTTGCGCCAGCCTTGGGCATGGTCACGCAATACCCGCCCAGCCTGATTGTTCGCGGATCAACCGCGCCTGCACCCACCCTTGCATGAAAGACACCATGAACATCATTCACCGAGCTTGGGCCATGGCCTTGACCACCTTGGGGGGCCTGTGTGTGGCCATGTTGACCGCCACAGTGTTGCTAACGGTTTTACAGGTGGTGTTTCGCTACGTGCTGGACAGCCCGCTGTCTTGGTCTGAGGAGTTGGCACGCTGGTTTTTTGTTTGGTCCATTTTTTTGGGCTGTGCCCTGTTGATCAGCCAACACAAACACATGCGCATGGAGTTTTTGGTCAGCCGAGTCAGCCCAGAGAACATACAAAAGTTAAATTTATTGAGCCAAGTGGTGATGACGGCGGCCTGTTGCGCGATGCTGGTGCATGGCTTGGATTTTTGCAGCCGGGTCACGGGCACCAGCGGCTCATTGGAGTGGCCCTCCAAATACCTGTACATGGCTGTACCCGTCGGCGCCGCACTATCGTTGCTGTGCCTGGTGTGGCAAAACCCCATGGAATGGCGCTTTCCGGGGGCAAGCCTGGTGGGCGTGGTGATCGGGGTCGTGGTGTACCAAGCCTTTTTGAGCGCCACACCTTGGATCACCTTTGACCTGAGCGTGGGCTGGCTGCTCCACATCATCGCATTGGGTTTGATGTTTTTGGATGTGCCCATCGCTTATTGCTTGGTGTTTGCCGCTTATGCCTCATTTGCCAAACAAGGGGACTTGATGATGCTGCCCATCTCACAAAGCTTGGCCAGCTCAGTCAATTCGTTTCTATTGCTGTCGATTCCGTTTTTCATTTTGGCCGCCCATGTGATGAATGCCAGTGGCATCACCCACCATTTGATCCGTTTCGCCTCCGCATTGGTCGGCCATTTGCGTGGTGGTTTGGCCCAGGTCAATGTGGTCACCAACACCGTGATGGGGGGTCTGTCGGGCTCATCCCTAGCCGTGGCAGTGGGTACCGCCAAGGTCTTGGTGCCAGAGATGGAGAAACGGGGCTACCCACGCCCTTTTGCGGCAGCCGTGACGAGCTGTGCCTCGACCATCGACAACTTGATTCCCCCCAGCATTGGCATGATCATTTTTTCCGCAGCTGGGGCAGTCTCGGTGGGCGCACTGTTCACCGCAGGCATCTTGCCGGGCTTGCTGATGGCGCTGGCTTTGATGCTGACCGTGCATGTGCAAGCCAAACGGCGTGGGCTGGAGCCGAGCTCCGCCCCTATGCCTTGGGCGCAACGTTTCATCGCTTTTCGCGATGCCATCCCAGCGTTGCTGGTTCCCTTGTTTGTGGTGCTGGGCATGCGTGGCGGCGCTTTCACCGCCTCCGAGGCCGGCGCGATCGCCGTGGTCTATGCCATTGTCATTGGGGTCTTGACCTACCGTGAATTGAAATGGCAACACTTGCCAGGAATTCTCAAAGAAGGCCTGACCGACACCGTGGCCATCATTGCCATTGTGGCGGCCTCTGCCCCATTTGGCTGGGCTTTGGGGATTGAACGCATTCCGCAAAAAATTGCCCAATCCATGGCTTTTTTGGCCGATAACAAATGGCTTTTTTTGCTCGCCCTCAATGTTTTTTTGTTGGTGGTGGGTTTGGCCATGGAGTACATCGCCTCGCTAGTCATCTTGGTGCCCATCTTGATGCCGATTGCCATGCTGGCGGGCATTGACCCCGTTCATCTGGGCATCATCATGGTGATGAATTTGGTCTTGGGGGCATTGACCCCGCCGCTGGGGGTGCTGGTGTTTGCCACCGCCAACATCGCCAAAGTCAAAATCAATGAGGTTTACAAGGAAGTCATGCCCTTTTTCTGGGCCCTGATGGTGGTCTTGGCCTTGGTCACCTACGTGCCTTGGATTTCTTTGGGCCTGAACCAATGGATAGCGCCATGACCTCCGCTGGCGGGCCACTGCGCTTTGGGGTGATCGGTATCGATCACCGGCACATCTACCACCTGATCCAAGGTTTGCTGGACGCGGGGGCCAGCTGCGCGGGCTATGTGCCCCACACCAGCGACCCCAAAGTGCTGCAAGGCGTGCAAGAACGCTTTCCTGATCTGCGCGCTTGCACCGACCCCGATGCCTTGCTGCAAGACCCACAGGTGCATCTCATTGTGAGTGCAGCCATACCCGCACATCGCGCTGACATTGCCATCGCCGCCATGCAGCACGGCAAAGACGTGTTGGTGGACAAGCCGGGTGTGACCACCACGGAGCAACTTCAGCGCGTGCAACAGATGGTGGCGCAAAGTGGTCGCATTTTCTCCATTTGTTTTTCGGAGCGGCACATCGTCCCAGGGGTCCAAGAGGCTTTGAAGTGGGTCCAAGCGGGGGCCATCGGCACGCCCATCCAAACCCTTGGTATGGGTCCGCATCGGCTCAATGCCACCATTCGACCCCCTTGGTTTTTTGATCCATCCCAGTGCGGGGGAATTTTGGTGGACATTGCATCCCACCAAATCGATCAATTTTTGGCTTTCACCGGCAGCAACCATGCCGAAGTCGTTCACAGCCACATCGGTCACTATGGCGCCAACGCTGCACATCCAGATTTTGAAAATTTTGGCGAAATTATTTTGCACACACCGGCCCACCGCGGCTATGTGCGGGTCGATTGGTTCACCCCTGATGGCCTGCCCACTTGGGGTGATGGCCGCTTGTTTGTGATGGGTACCCATGGCAGCATTGAGGTGCGCAAATACATAGACATCGAAGGCAGGCCTGGCACCAACCATGTTTTTTTGGCCGATCAAAAAGGTACCCGGCACATCGATTGCAGCCAAGCCCCCTTGGATTTTTTTCATGCTTTGGTGAGCGACATCCAACATCGCACCCAAACTTGCATGAAGCAAGACCATGTTTTCAAAGTGTGTGAATTGGCCTTGCAGGCACAATCTTTGGCCATGAAACGAAAGACATTGACATGACACCCATGGGCATGGCCTTGGTGGGCATTGGCCCGGGAGCGGTGCCGCACCTGCTCAGCTTGAACGATTTGCGCGCCGAGCTTGATTTGCGCTGGGCCATCACGCGCCGCCCCCAAGCGGCCCAGATGGGTCCATTCCAGGGCAGCTTGGCACCCAGCAGCGATTTCCAAGCGATGCTGGATGACCCAGCGGTGCAAGCGGTGATCATTGCCACGCCGGCAGCCACCCATTTAGAGATGGCCCAAGCCTGCTTGGCCCACGGCAAACATGTGCTGCTGGAAAAGCCTTTGGATGTATCTCTGGCGCGGGCCAAAGCCATTGTCGATCTGGCCCAGCAGCACCAACGCCAACTCGGTGTGGTGCTGCAACACCGCTTTAGACCTGGGGTGGAGCGCTTGCAAGCGCTGCTCAACCAACAAGGCTTGGGCACGGTTCAAACGGCATCGGTGAGCATTCCCTGGTGGCGCCCGCAAAGCTATTACGACCAAGCCGGTCGCGGCACCTTGGCACGCGACGGGGGGGGTGTCCTCATCACCCAAGCCATCCACAGCCTGGACGTGTTTCGCGCCTTGGTGGGTGTGCGCAGGGTGGTGGCGGCCCAGGCCAGCCGCACCCGTGTGCACCGCATGGAAACCGAAGACCATGTGCAAGCCTTGCTGGAATTGGGCCAGGGCGCACCGGGCCGCTTGATGGCCACCACCGCGCATTACCCCGGCGGTACCGAGCGCATCGAGGTGATCGGCACCCTGGGCACAGCGGTTCTCGACGGTGGGCATTTGCGGGTGGACTTCATCAACGGGGATGCCACCATCGATATCAAAGCCGATGGCGGCACGGGTGGTGGAGCCAACATCATGGACTTTCCGCACGATTGGCACCGCGACTTGATCAGCGACTTTGTGGCATCCATCCACCAGCAGCGGCCCTCGCGCACCCACGGGGGTGAGGCCTTGCTAACCCATCAATTGATCGATGATTTGCTGGCCGCAGCGGGGCCCGTGATCGATCTTTAAAGGCGGATCATCCCGGCAAAGCCACGCCGCGCTGTTTGAGCAACGGCGTCAACACCGTGGGCAATTGCCACGGCTCTGGCACATGCACCCCTAGCCAGCCGCGTTCTGTGGCCGCTTGCACATTGGGCATGTGGTCGTCAAAAAACACGGTGTGGGCAGGCACCAAAGCCAGCGCAGACTCGGCATGGGCATAAATGGCTGGGTCGGGCTTGGCCAACTTCACCCGGCCCGAGAACACGCCACCATCAAAGCAACTGAAAAACCCGTGAGCTGCGATCAAGTGGTCGGCATAGGGTTCAGGCATGTTGGAGAGGTAATACAAACGCAGCCCCGTGGTCGCCTGAGCCTGCCGCCATTGGTGCAGTTGCTGCAACAGCGTCACCGAGCCCGCAATCGGCGTCAGCGCATGGGCAATATCCACCACCATGGCACGCACCCGCAGCTTTGGTTCTTGGATGCGTTGTGCCAATTGCTGGGCCACGCCATCGGTGTCCAAAAGACCGGCATCGAAAGCCAACCAAGCCCTGGAGCGAAAGCAGGCTTGGGCCAGTGCTTGTGTTTGCGCATCTGTGCCACACCGATCAGGGAAATATTGCCGCACCAAAGCCGTGGGTTCCCAACGAATCATCACCTGGCCCAAATCAAACACCAGGTGCAAGGGGAAAAGCCGATTCATTTCAATTGGCGCAACAAGCCGGCGGTGGATGCGTCCAAGCCCTGCATGTCGTTGCTGTCCCAGCGCTTGGCCAAGTCCAGGGCCAAGGTCTTGCCCAACTCCACACCGTACTGATCGAAGCTGTTGATGCCCCAAACCGCGCCACTGACAAACACCCGGTGCTCGTAAAAAGCGATCAAAGCACCCAAACGCTCAGGCGTCAAAGCATCGATGGTCACAAAGGTGCTGGGGCGGTTGCCACTGAAGTGCCGATGACCGCCCGCATCCGATTGCCCCACCAACAGGGCCTGGGCTTGGGCCACGGCATTGGCCAGCAATGCCCGCTGATGCCCTGGCAAGTCATGCGTGGCCGCGCGCACGGCAATGAACTCCATGGGCACCACGGTCGTGCCTTGGTGCACCATTTGAAAAAACGCATGTTGCCCATTGGTACCGGGCTCGCCCCACAACACCGGTGCCGTGGCATAGGGCAAAGGCTGTCCATGGCGGTCCACGCTTTTGCCATTGCTCTCCATTTCAAGCTGCTGCAAGAAAGCCGGCAATCGGCGCAAACCACTGTGGTACGGGGCGATACCGCGGGTGGCATGGCCCTGAAAATTGCGCATCCACACATCCAGCAAACCCATGCGCATGGGCAAATTGCTGGACAGGGGTTGGCTGCAAAAATGACGGTCCATGGCGTGCGCGCCCGCCAACATTTGGCGAAACCCCGCC
>Ga0209768_10002250_pt1 | contig 12031 bp, 7 predicted proteins | sample LauGreSBDMM110SD_3_FD_187564 | JGI IMG/M metagenome (GOLD analysis project Ga0209768, IMG submission 187564) | Freshwater lake microbial communities from Lake Michigan, USA - Sp13.BD.MM110.SD (SPAdes) (version 2) | ecosystem: Environmental > Aquatic > Freshwater > Lake | place: Lake Michigan... | reverse complement strand
CGCCACTTTGGACGGACTCAGGTTGCTCTGATAAATATGTGAAAACACAATGCAATTTAACGCAAACACATGATTAAAGGAGAACTTGAATGGCACAAGCAAAAACACTGACAAAAGAAGAGATGACGCGTGTACTGGACTACATCAACACACGCCGCTTCGCACCGCGCAACAGAGCAATGATGTTGCTCACACACCTAGCTGGTCTAAGAATTGGCGAAGTCGCTTGCCTGCGCTGGAGCGATGTAATGAGCTCGGACGGAACGGTAAAGGACGAAATCCGCTTGCTACCCGATATGACTAAAGGTAGACACGCTCGCACAGTCTTCGTCAGTATCAAGCTACGCGAGGAATTGCAATACTACGCAGCGCAGGCCAAGTGTGTGGATCGCAGCTACCCATTCTTTGCAAGTCAAAAGAGCATCAAGGCAGGGTTCAGTGCAAACAGCTTGGCACAAACGTTCGCCCTGCTCTACGAAGGCGCTGGACTTGAGGGTGCTAGCAGCCACAGCGGACGCAGAACATTTTTAACAACACTGGCCAACAAAGGCACTGCCATCCATATTTTGAAAACGCTGGCTGGTCACCGCAGCATCAGCACCACCGCTGCCTACCTTTACAGCAGTCCAAGTCAGTTGAAGGCTGCCGTGGAATTAGCTTAATATGATCATGGATGAAACAACTGTTGATTTCACAAATTCAATAATTCATTGATAAAGCATCAAAATCGTGTAAATTGTAGAATTAAGCCGTTAAATTCAAGTACTAAAACAGTACTGATTTTCTACAAAAAAGGGTATTTAAGATGGTTACTAAACGACGTCCTGATGACATCGCGGACGTAAGTAATGCGGTATCAATGTATGCTTTGGTATGCCTAATTATTCTTTTTGGAATAATTGTTACTTATGGTTGGTCAACAATGTTAGCACCGGTCATTACGCTTCCTCATGATTGGCCAGAATTTTTATCACACTTCTTTACCTTACTAAGATTTGCAGCCGGATTTGCGATTGCTGCAGCAGGAATTATTCTTGCTAAGGCCGTTTCTGCCGAAAGAATACGTATCTCACTCGAACCAATTCCTAAATATACAAATACTTGGAAAGCTTATTTTTTAGTACTAATTTTGATAAGTGCTCTTGGGACCATGAATACTATGTTTATGCAAACCCAGCAAACGATTGTTCTTGGGGATGTGGTTTCAGAAACAACAAACCATTTGCAAAAACTTAAATACAAAATTGATCAACAACTCGCAACCAAGTCCTATGACCAGCAGAGAGTCAATATTGATCAGACTTTCGCCAACTTCGAAAAAGAACTTCGAAATCCTGCTAATTGTGGATTTGGCGCGCAATCAAACCTTCGATTTCAGGAACTTCAATCACAATTACCTAAGCTAAAGCCCCTAGCTCTTGGCAGCGGTGCTTGCCAAAATATAGATGCGCTCATCACAGGCTACCGTGACACAGTCAACAAATTAACTGACGATTTGCCAGAACCTGAAACTAAAAGACTCTACTTACAGAGAAAGTTACTCAAGGCCGAAGTGGAAAAAACAATAATACAAATTGAGGATATGAAAGTTAAGAATCCTAATTTAGATAAAGAAGTAGCCCTGCCAATTTTAATAAGCGCATGGAGCACTTATTCACAAACTAGAGGTGAAGTCCAGCTTTTAGCCGGTACACAATTAGATATACCTGAAAAAATCGTCAACGAAAATGTAATTGGAATGGGCGGCATTGCACACATTATTCCACTACTTTGGGCACAGCGAAGTAATCCGTTGACGTACCTGATTATTCTCGCTGCAGTAATTTTCGATGTTTTGTTAGTCCAATTCTTTTCAAGACACCTTCACAGCAGCGTTGCCATACGAGAAGAAAATTTTTACACATCAAATCAGGCTTCAAGTTCAAGTAAAGCCCGCAATCTTTTTGAAGACTGAACAAAATGAGCAAAGAAGAAAAAATGATATGGGGTGCGAATATCAATGCACCCTTTTCAACAACAAAGCAAGAGCCAACTTTTAATTCCGAACAGCAATCTTCAGGCTATAAAGCCTCTTTTAATTCAGGTCGAGAAGATGGCCAGTACAAATTAGCCGAGAAATTATTGATGAATGGATACCATCCAGTCATGTTATTTGGTACTAGAGCCTCTGGAAAATCCTCACTGCTTGCCTCACTATTACATTACTTACAATCAGATCCCGAATCGCCAGCAATTCCTGTTCAAGGCGAATGGCTTGTTTCAACTGACTCTACATATGGGCAAAGTGTTGCAGATGCAACGACTAAGTTCATGACACATGTTTTGAATAATTTTCATGACGGTCAAGCAGCTCCGAGTACAAGAGATGAGTTCCCGTTTTATATCCCAATAATTTTAAGACCCAACAACGGTCAACCAGAAGTCAAAATTGCTTTCCTTGAAAGTCGGGGGGAATTTTATGCAATTGATAAAAACTCTAAGGATCTTTTTAAAGAACTCAGAGATGAAGTTTCAGATGTCTATATAAATTTTCCTAAATCGATATCAATACTGTTAATTGGTCCATACGTAATGGGCGACGCATATTCACATGATGGAAACACCGAGCTATCAGTTATAGAAATGAAAGAGAGTGACACAGCTCTTTTTGGAGCACTTCAGGCTTATCAAAGATTACGAAACTACAGAGAGCGTGACAAATACCTTTTCCTCTTAACAAAATGGGATGCTCACACGCGCTCAATTAGCGATATTGAATTTAAATCTCCTCCTCGTGGCCTCGTTTCTCACCTAATCTCAGAGAGATATCCAAAGTCCTGGAACCTCTTTCAAATTATGCAGCCTGAAGAGGCAGAATCCATGCAGTACAGCGCTGGTCTAATGAGTGGAACAGCTCGAATTGAAGTACCTGCAGAATTTAAGCCAATTATGGCAAAGTACCCCAAAAAACTCTGGAGTTGGCTTTACACGAATGCGAGCAACGGCGGTGACCTTTTCGGATATTCAAGTTCGGAAAAGGAATCAGGGAGTACATTCAAATTAGCAGGATTTATTCGGAAAATCCTAACTTAAACACAAACAATAGTAATTGCATAAGTGATAAATTTAACTTTATTTGGCACTACTACAGGGCTTGAAGTCTTGCATCTCCCTCTTGGTACAACTAAATTACCCATCAAGCTTGAAGATGCGTGGATCGAAATTTCACCTAGCCTAGTGACTCTCAAGGCAGAAAAAGAAGTACTAATTTTGAATCGAAGGCTAGTTGGAGAACATGTTGCAACATGGATTGGACTCTACAAGCCAGCGCGTGAAATTGGTTATGACCGTACAGGAGGTTTTTATGGTGCCGGAGCTTGGATAATTGACCATGTAATTGATGTAACTGTGCTGTATGAATTGCTAACAAATTTGGTAGGTCAAATTAGTGCAACAGCAATGACAGGCGACAGGTTTACAAAGCGAATTAATGACATTCAATCTAACTTAACTCAACCGAGTCAAATAAGTTTACTAGCTGACAGTTTATCCAACATAAATGGTGGATGTCACCCTGCTGGGGACGTAGCCTTTGTGACTTCAACATCTAATTTACTTGAAGTCCTCGATTGGGCACAACGTGCGCAATCTGCAATGGTTTTTTCAAAGGTAGTAATTGGAACTTTAAGTGAAGTACCAGATGCAGGCTCATCGACTAGAGTTTTTAGATCACTATCAATAGCAATCGAAGTTGCATTTCAAACAAAGGATGCTGAACTTCAAAAATTTAAAAAAGAGCTACAAATAAAGACTAATCAATTTGAAATTGGAATAGACAGTGAACGTTCACAAAAGACCACAATAGAACAAGCATTAGTTCGTGCACAGTATGAAAATACAACTCTAAAAAGCCAATTATTGGGATGGTCAGAGCACGCAAAATCTGAATCAAATCGCGCAGACAAACTCTTTCAGGAATTGCAATTTTTTAAATCAAGAGCTAATCAATTTATTCAGCCGAATCAAACAAGGTCACCTAACTTACGATCTGATGCTGCGCAAACAAATTCACGTGACTCATTAGATGTGCCATCTAATGTAGAACCAGATAGTTTTCTATTTAGCAAAGGTTTTCTCCTTACATTACTTGGGTTGTTAGTAATCGTAATAATTTTAGGACTAACACTTGGGCAGAGAGAAGGCTGTACTTTTTATGGAATTAACTGCAAAGAAAAGTCTGTACAAAACAAAAATTCGAAGCAGTTCCCGGATATTCAAAATTATGAGTTTGAATCGAATAATGTTCCTGCAGGACAAGAGATCAAATCAGGACCAAGTTCCAATAATTCTCAACCTTCTACTATTACAGTAAGTCCCAATAGACAAGACAATCTCAACAAAAAGTCTAATGCAACCAACTAAATCCAATTTAATTGAAAGATTTGAGACATGGTTGACACCAGGTTTCTTTTTCATACTACTGAGCCTACTAATAATTGCAAATTGGATTGTGTGGTTTGGTCTCAAGCCTGTTGCAACAAACGAGAATAACCAAAGAATTATTTCAACATTAGAAAGTGAGAGAGATAACATTAAGAGCATCATTGCTAAAGCATGCACCGCTATTGACTTACGATCTGAAAATTCCATCACGACACCTCTTCGACCTGAAGAAGTTATAAGGAATCAAGCTCCATCTTTTAAAGGAAATCTTGTTGAATTATTACAGGCTGCAACAGTTATGGTAATTCACAAAAATGGTAGTGGTAGTGGATTTTTTATAGACTCGAACACAATAGTTACCAATCGACATGTCGTCGAAGGAATTCAGGGTGATTCAGTTCAAGTTGTTAGCAGCTTACTCAGGGGTACTGTGAATGCGAAAATCATCTCAACAACTCGTGACTCTAATATAGGTGGGGCTGACTTTGCATTGTTGAAAATAAATCAATCAGTTGCCGGGATCAAATCACTATCGATATCTAGCCGCCCAACCCCATTGCAACGCGTAATTGCTGTGGGTTACCCAGGGTCTGCAATTGAAACAGATAATTCTAGGATTCCTTCACCTATTTTCACATCAGGTGACGTTAGCGCAATTCAACCACAAACAACTGGGGCCGAACTTGTTGTTCATACTGCGGATATTTCGCCTGGAAGTTCTGGAGGTCCTCTTACAGATAGATGTGGCTCAATAGTTGGAATTAATACTTTTGTAAGAAGCAATGAGAGCCGATCGGAAAGTAGAAGATTGTTTGCACTTTCAGCTGAAACTTTGCGGAAATTTCTTGAGGCTAATGGGCAAAGCTTTTCAAGTGCAGATACCTGCTCAGCCATTCAGGCTAATTGAAAACATTTATGTCGCGCTTACCAATCACAACTAAACGACGAGATATAGATGTCAAGATCATTTCAGGGCAGAGTATTTTTGATCTGCACCAACAAATACAAATCTTATTAAAAAGAGAATCTCCTAAGCTAAGCAATTTTTTCGCAGAGCCCTTAGTAAATTCAGTCAGAGGCGAAATAAATTGGAATACCAGAGCGGTAGGCTCCATCAAATCTGCAAGTGATTTTTCAAATTCCGAATGGGAATCAGCTTTAATACAACTCAAAGCCAACACAAAATTAATAAATGAAATTGTTACAAAATTAGAAACTGCAGGTCGCAGTAAATCATCGGGCACTCAGGCATTACAAGCGATGCTAATGACGCCTGACCTTGCAAAGTCTCTATTTCTAGTTGGTAATGAATTAGTCCTGACACAGTGGGGATGCCATGAATTTGGAACCGATGCAAAGAATGCTGACCTTTTTGAACAAATCGAAAAACAACCTCAAAAGACACAACTAATTGAGCCAGAGCACGTACAAGAAAATTCGCCACTAGAAAATGAAGCCAACCCTCAAAATAATGTAATTTCTGACCCTAAGTCCTCACCAATAGTGGACGACCCTGCAGCAATCGCAGAACCACAAACTATTTCACTAGATCCTCAACCAACTATAAGAACAGATAGCACCAATTTTTTCTGGCGATGGCTAATTCTTTTACTTCTACTTATCTTACTTTTAATTGGGTTAATTTGGAAATACTGGTCTCACAATGTAAGCAATAATGAAACTGTTTTAAGGACAGAAATCACAGAACTGTGGACTACTTTAGACAAAAAAATTCAAGATTGCCCTCCAAGTGCTAACAATGAATCCAACAATTTGAGACCTCAAATGCCAGTCTCAACTGAAGAGTTCAGCACCCGTCAATCAGAAAATCAAATTAAACCAAACTCAAAAGTAAACGTATCTTTAGCCTGGAACAATCAGACAGACCTTGACTTGATTGTCTTGCAACCAGACGGTCATTTTGTTTCGTACAAACCATGTGAAGCATCAACTTGCGGCTCACTTGATATAGACGCGAATTTATGTAACCCAAGTGGCAATTGCCGACAACTTACAACCAGACCCTTAGAAAATATCTCTTGGCCAGGAAAAATGCTTCCAGGTAAATATGTTGTTTCAGTACGTTTGTATTCAATAAACAGCCAAAAATCAGATTTTCAACCAATTGCATACACTGTACAGATTACCCAAGATGGGGAAAAAAATACATTTCAAGGTTTAATTAGAGCACAAGATATAAAGTGCGAAGAAAGATGTAGCTCACAGCCACAAAAAGTAACTGAGTTCACTATTAAACAGTAACAGCATGAAAAAATCTGAACACGAACTTCCCGAATATAGAAAAGTAGTTTCACTAATTCCTGGTGGCACTTTACAATTTCTTGACCTAGGTTTTGATATTTCAAAGCTAGCAAGAGTAAAGACTGAATTTTTAGAGTTGGAAGTTCCTGCTTACGATGACAAGGTTAATGTATACCTGAGATGTTTGAATAGATCTGAAGATGGCGAGCATTATGTCGACGTACAAACAGGTGAGCCGGTAATTAATCCTTCAACCGGAGCCCCAGACAAATCTATCCAGCCAGATTACTCAATAAGTATTGATAAAGCTTTAGCGCCATTTTTAAATAAATGGATTCCTTTACCTTTTTTCCGATCAGAAGGAAATATAGGCTCCTTTGAAACTCGTTATCGTTATGGCCCAACGGACTGGGCGCGAGCCAGAGTTGAACTACTACCAGAACCAGATAGAAAGGGAAATACGCACAGCTTAGTAATATCTTTTGATACGCACATACAAGACGATATCGATGTAACCACAGCAACACCCGAAGAAGGCTATTCTTCTTTAGCTGAAATGGACATGCAAGATGGAGCCGAGCTGTCTCTTGTTACGCAATTTAAATCATATGCTTGGTTTTTAAGTCTAGACTGGATGAGAGATTGGCTCAATGAATTATTTCAAGATACAGTTAGACAAAAATACCCTAACAGACAAATTCGAGAGACAGATTTTGAACATCGATATGAACACCTAGCTAGATACATTTCATTTATAGAGCTGCTTGGGGCTACCAATGTAGTACCAAAAATAAAATTAACTGACCCAAGAAGACATCCTGAACCCATTGATGTGGATTTGGTTTTAGACATTGGCAACTCTAGAACAATTGGAATGCTTATAGAAAAACGTCCAGGAGAGAATTTATCGTTAGATAACGGATCGATATTAGAGCTGCGAGATTTTTCTCAACCGAACTTACATCATCGTGAAACATTCAGTTCATATGTATGTTTTGCTAGAACGCGTTTTGGTGATCCGCATGGGTATTCAAAGGGTTCTGGTAGGTATAGGCCAAGTTTTAGCTGGCCATCGGTTGTGAGAGTTGGCCCTGAAGCTTTGAGATTGGCGATTGGGTCAAGACGCGAAGAAGGCCAAACATCAATGTCAAGTCCCAAAAGATATCTTTGGGACTTACAACCTCGAGTTCAAGAGTGGCGATACTCGCCAGATTACGGCGATCCGCTTTCACCCGAATCACCAGTCAATAGCGGTGAATTTGTTGGATTCATAAACAATGAAGGAACTCCCTTACACATTTTTGAATCGCAAAAGTTAAAAAGCCTAGACTTTATCCAAGGACAAAGTGAATTTCCAGTTACAGAACCGAAATTTTCTCGTAGTTCAATGATGATGTTTCTAATTAGTGAAATAGTCAGTCATGCATTAGTTCAAGCGAACTCTCCTGCTCATAGATACAACAGACTTAACCCCGATATACCTCGAAGGGTTCGCAGCATAATTCTAACAACTCCACCTGCTATGGCAGTGTCTGAGCGCAAGCTTTATCAGCAGTGGGCAAATTGGGCAGTCGATATTATATGGAAAGCTTTAGATTGGGAGAAGTATTCAAGCGATTACCAAGAGTATCGGACAAAGCCTAAAGTACGCATGGACCTAGACGAAGCAAGTGCAACCCAACTAGTATTTGTATATAACGAAATAGAGAAGAGGTTCTCTGGCAATTCGAGTCAATACTTTGAAATTTTCGGAAAACAGCGAAGTAAGTATAAAGATAAGCTATCTCTAAGAGTTGCTAGTATTGATATAGGTGGTGGAACAACCGATATGGTTATTACCACTTACCTGACAGAGGAAGCAGGAGCAACAAACATTCTCATACCACACCAAGAATTCAGAGAAGGTTTTAATATTGCTGGCGATGATGTGCTCAAAACAGTAATCGAGAATCATGTAATTCCTGAATTGACAAATTATTTATCGCGGTTCGATCCAAAAATTAATCGTGAAGCAATTATGAGAAAACTTGGTAAGGACGCAGTTGACCTTACAGAGAAAGATAGAAACTTGCGTGCTCAATTTGCTCAGCAAGTGCTTGTCCCAATTGCCTTGACTATTTTTCAAAGAATGGAGAGACTTCCGATAGAAGATCTTTCATCTTTCTCAGCTTTCTCTATAGATGTTAAAGCACTGCTTGAAACGGGAATAGGCGTAGATTCAGAGGTTTTAAACTTCATGGAACGACTAGCATCAAGAAGAAATGAACCTGAAGTTAATTTAATTGATTGGCGGCCAACTATTGATCTATCTGCGGTAGGAACATCGATAACTGCAACTCTTTCACCATATCTGCTTAATATGGCTGAAGTAATAAAACTTTGGGACTGTGATTACTTAGTTTTATCGGGTCGCCCTTCTTGTTTGCCATCAATTCAAGCCATATTTCATAAATCACCCCCAGTATTACCATCACGAATAATTGCGATGAGTGAGTATGAGGTTGAAAGCTGGTACCCCTTCTGCACCACATTAGAAGGCAAGATTGATGACCCTAAAACTACTGGAGTTGTTGGAGCTTTATTATTTACAGTATCGGAAGGCAATCTCAAGAATTTCCATATTAGAACCTCATCCTTGAAACCGGCATCTACGATTAAATTTATAGGACCAATGAGTGTTGACAAACAGGTTAAAAATGCTTACTTACTTTTTGAAGGAAAAGACGTAAGCAAGATTTTGGATGAAGAAATTACTTGCACCATGCCGTTTCAAACTCAAACATTTATTGGATTTAGGCAAATGAAAGTAGAAAGATGGAAGACTACTCCTTTCTACCAAATGGTTTTTGCAAATCAGCGTGCAGCTGAAAGAGCTACTCAAAGAGGACCCTATAAAGTTACGATTTCATATAGTCGACGCTTTAAAGATGAAGAGGAAAAATTAGTTGACGAAGAAAACGAAGGCGTTTTAAAAATTATTGAAATTGTTGACAAGGAAGGAAGTTCAGTTTCTAGATCAGATTTGAGTCTTTCATTGAAAAGTTTATGGGATGAAAGCCATTGGTTAGACAGTGGACTATTCGAGATAAATTGAGGAAAATAATTGTGACAACTCCAACTCAACAACTCATCACCCAGAAAGCTTTAACTTCCTTCAAAGTACTTAATTCCGCCTTGGATTGGGTAAAAAACTCAAAGGAATCTGAGGTCTCCGGCAATGCAAGACTGATAAAAAATTTGAGAAATGCTATCTACCAAGTCCGCAAACTTAAAGTCGCAGCAGAAGCGAAGATGTGCGTTGGTGTGTATGGTCCCAGCCAAGCGGGAAAATCTTACCTTGTATCTGCACTTGCAAAAAAATCTGGCGAGCGACTTATTGCATTGATAGGAGATCAAGAAGTTGATTTCATAGAAACAATCAATCCAGAAGGAGGGAAAGAAGCAACTGGATTGGTGACTCGTTTTACAACTGATCACCTAAAAACACCAGATGGGTTCCCGATACATTTAAAGCTGTTATCTGAGCTCGATTTAGTCAAGCTTTTTGTAAATTCTTACGTCAATGATATTCTTCAAGACGAAGATGATGAGTTAGATAAACATCAAATCCAAGTTGAATCTGTTTTAACTCAACTAGACTCTTTACCGAAAGGTGAAAGTCAGATATCAATTGAGGATGTATACGACTTAGAGGATTATTGCAACTCAAAATTTTCCGCGAATTTTAGAATCCAAGCTTTGAAAAAAATGGGTTTTTGGTCTAGGGCAGCAAACTTATTACCATCCCTAGGAGACGAAGGTAGGCAAAGATTATTCCAACTTCTATGGGAAGATCTGCCATCGTATTCAAAACTATTTACTAATTTAGCAACAGAGTTAGCGCGGCTGGAATACGCAAATCAAATCTTCTGCCCAACAAGTGCACTTTTTAAAATTGAAAATGATCGTTTAGTTCGTTCAAGCTCTAGCATCATAAACGTTGCAACACTAGACGAATTAGGCAACCAAAACAACAGCGATATCAGAGTTACATTACCTAACTTAAAAGTAGTATCACTATCCATCGCAAAGCTCTGCGCAATTACATCTGAACTTGTTATTTCCATAAAAATAGAGCCTCATAGTATTTTCGCTAATTCAGACTTGCTAGACTTTCCGGGTGCACGCTCTAGGAAAGGTCATCCCAAAGGCGATAAAGCCCTAAACCAGCCGACCGTTAAAGTTGAAAACTTTCTACGAGGAAAAGTTGCATATTTGTTCGACAAATATTCTGCTGATTTAGAACTAACTTCAATGGTGCTTTGTATTGGACCATCTAACCAAGAAGTTGTTGGGCTTGATTCGATGATTGAAGACTGGATTATTAAATCGCACGGTGGAAAACCAGAGGCCAGAGAAAAACTTGCAACAACTCTCTTTCTTGTTCTTAGTAAATTTGATCAAGAATTTGATGAGGGCGCCGGAAAAACACTTGATGGAAATCGCTGGTCAACTAGGTTGCAAGCGTCTTTAATAAATTCGTTTGGGGCACACGCGCATCGTACCAATTGGGTACACAAGTGGCACAACAAATCTTCTTTCAACAATACTTATTGGCTTCGAAATCCGAGTGCAGATCAGTCTGGCTTAATTCAATACGAAGGCACACCAGGCAGTTCAAATGAAGTTGACTATGCAGAACGAAAAAAAGAAGTCATTGCTAAATTAAAAAATTCATTCTTGAGCAACACTTTGGTGAAGAACCATTTCGAAGACCCCCTTTCTGCATGGAATGCAGGGATGTCGCTCAACGACGGTGGCGCAACTTATTTAATGCAGAAGTTATCCGTTACTTGTACTAATGATTTAAAACTTCGACAAATAGATGAACGCTTGGTAAGTATTATTGCGGAGATAGATTCTGAATTACGTAAGTATTACGTTAGCTCTGACTTAGAAGGTCTGGAACGCGAAAAGTTGATCAAAGCGACCGAACTAACCGAATCATTTGCGAAGTTACTAAAGAGTCAACGACTTGGTGAATTTATTACTCTATTGCTTGAATCCGACATTGACACTGTTGATACTTTTAAAAGAACGCTTTTAGATTTCGAAAGAGAAAAACACGCGAAAAAGAGTGCAGATGGAACTGTAGTAAATATTCAAATAGACCCAAGAGATGCAGAAGAACTTGGCCTTGAAATTAAGTTGCCTAGTAAAACATCAGATGAATTAGTGACTCAACCTAAGCAGAATTTCGCAAATATTTTTATTCAACGTTTTATTGACGAATGGAGAAGCCGTTTCATGACTCGACTTTCTTCCGTAAATCTTTCTGATTATTTATTGTGTGAGCGAGATACAGCAC
>Ga0209768_10002249_pt1 | contig 12032 bp, 9 predicted proteins | sample LauGreSBDMM110SD_3_FD_187564 | JGI IMG/M metagenome (GOLD analysis project Ga0209768, IMG submission 187564) | Freshwater lake microbial communities from Lake Michigan, USA - Sp13.BD.MM110.SD (SPAdes) (version 2) | ecosystem: Environmental > Aquatic > Freshwater > Lake | place: Lake Michigan... | reverse complement strand
AGTGAATTTTTCCGGTGTTGAAGATGACCGAATTGTGGATGGAATTTCTCGATTAGGTAAATTGCTGAAGCAAACCCATTAGCGGTGGGGCGGGTCGGGCTCGAACCGACGACCCACGGATTATGAGGACGGCCTAGGCGTGTAGGTCTATATCGTTTGATGTCTGTTTATGTAGTTATAGCAAGGCTTTGATGTAGTTTCATGTCGGTTCGTGTCACTTGATATCTGAGCTTGTTGTACGTGTTTTGTACACGTGAGTCTTTTACCTACAAAGCGAAGAGAGCGATAACAACTAGATGATTGGTGGGACGAGTCGGCCTCGACCCTTCTGATCGTGTATCAATATCTACGATGGCATTTCAGCATTTGGCCGAGCGTAGTACCACCATGCAATGACTGCAGCTAGTAAGCCAAAGAAGCCACCCATTTTGAAGAACAATTCGGGGGCGATTGTGGCAAGGAGAACTCCAAATCCAAATGGACCATAGGCCGCAATTGCTGATGTCCATCCAATAACACTTCCGGCCTGACGACGTTCGAAGATCATTGGCATTTGCTTGAAAGTACTAGCGTTACCTACACCGGCGAAGAAGAATATCGCCATCATCCCATACAAGAATTTTGGAAATTCATCTACAGACGTGGGTGACAGAAATTGTGACGTGTAAAGGGAAGTGGCTGCTATTCCGAGAGTTGATAAAACGGTCAATTTTGCTCCGCCCCACCTATCTGCAAGTGGTCCAGTTAAAACTCGAGCTGCTGAACCAATTAAGGCACCTAAGAATGCATATCGCAGAGGTTCGATTCCTTGACTTCCAAATACATTGGAACCGTATATGTTGTAGATCATTAGGGCAAAAGCGGCAGCTAGTCCTGAGAATGTTCCAAAGGTAATGACATATAGATATGTCATTATCCAAGTGTGCTTGTTCGAGAAAATATCAAATTGATCGCGAATCCCTCTCGCTTGCACGGGAACACTACGCAAGAAGAACCAAGCGACAACTACACCTATTGCCACAAACGGGACCCACACGTATCCGGCATTTTGATACCAAACCTCAGTCGAGCCCTCCTTGATCTTTAGTGATTGCGATACTCCACCAAAAAGGGCGAATCCAGTTATCAAAGGAGTTACGAATTGAACAATGCTTACGCCAAAGTTTCCGATACCAGCTTGAATTCCAAGAGCCGTACCTTGCTTTGATCTCGGGAAGAAATATGAAGTACTGGGCATAAAGCCTGAAAAAGCACCACCACCGATTCCAGCCAGTGCAGCTAAGAGCAGGAGAGCGTAAAACGGCGTATTGGGATTTTGTACTGCTATTGCCCAGCCAACAAGCGGAAAGATAAATAGAAAAGTAGTAAACGTGACGAGCTTACGAGTGCCCAAAATGGGGGGCAGAAATGTCCAAATTAAACGCAGAGTTCCACCGGACAGACCAGGCATTGCTGCTAGCCAATAAAGCTGATTCTTAGAAAGTTCAAAACCTAAGGCATTTAATTTAGGTGCAATTGCAGACACAAGGAACCACGTCGCGAAACCTATTGACAGGCTGTAAGTGGTAATCCAAAGTGTTCTCCAGGCCCTGCCCGAATCCCAAGTCTCCTCATTTTCTGGGTCCCAAGTTTCAAGCCAGTCTTGCCTGCGTACCGATGTGTTATTCATTTTTACTCCCGAGTGTTGTGGATCATTTAATGTCTTCAGTTTTGCGAATGCTCAAATTTGCGTGACAATTCAGGGCTTGCTTGGTGTAATAGGCAAACCACAGTGAAGTGCATCCATAGAGTTGCTGCCAAAGTAATTAAAAAGAGAACTAAGAATGTGGATTGCGGAAATCCGGTCCAGGTATGCGCAATCGCAAATAGTGGGGGCATAAAGAAACCACCTAAAGCTCCTAACGAACCAACTAAGCCTCCAACAGCACCAACGTCTGATGAAAAATATTCAGGGATATGTTTGTAGACTGCTGCTTTGCCAAACCCCATTGCGCATCCGATCAAAACAATTAAGAAAGTGAATTGCACGACACCTATGTTCCAAGGCATTACTTCGCGAGAAGTTCCGTCCGGCATTGTCAAAACGATGTAGCCATAAGGCATCATAAGAATTCCAGTTGCGACAAGCATTGTGCCGAAGGTGGCATACAAGACGCGCCTAGCACCAATTTTGTCTGAAAGGTATCCGCCCATCGGGCGAAGCAGCGATGCCGGAAAGATAAATAATGCAGTGAGTAGCGCTGCGTCTCGTAACTGCAAATGGTAAACGTCAATGTAATACTTTGGCAGCCAGGCAGCTAATGCTACATATGCACCGAAAACGACTACGTAGTAGAGACTAAACCGCCACACTCGTATTTGTTTCATCGGCAGCAACATGGATCGAATCGAACGCCCTTGGCCAGGCTTCTTATCTATTTTTGGAGCATAGATAAACATCGCGATTGCCATCAAGATAAGCAAGATCGCATATACAAATGGAATGAAACGCCAGCCTCCTGGAATAAATCCTCCAAAATATCCTGCTGCTGGGACGATGACCAATAAAGCAGGAGCAAGAAGTTTCGTTATGGATGCTCCGACATTGCCTGCGCCAAACACACCGAGTGCAAAACCTTGACGATCTTGTGGCCACCAGGCGCTAACCCAAGAGATACCGACACTAAATGAATTGCCGGCGAAACCTACGAGGAAGGCATAGAAAAGTAGGAGCTCGTAGGAGGTTGCTCTAGAAATCAAAAACGCAGGGATGGCTGTAACTGAAAGCATTATTATGAAGGCACTTCGTCCACCAATTCGGTCCGCCCATATGCCACAAGGCAAGCGCCAGATTGCGCCGTTGAGGACAGCTACGGCGGAAATCCAGGAAAATTGCAGATCAGATAGTCCAAATTCACCCCGAATTGGAATGCCTAAGACCCCAAACATCAGCCACACAGCAAACATCAACGTGAAGCCTGTTGTGGACAACAGCAATACCCGCCTCCTCCCAAGTTCATTGGAGCCCTTGGGGTTTGCCTGCATTTGGATGGTCACAAATTCATTAAAGCACTTTTTGACGATTTTTGACCATTTTTATTATTTTTCACGGAAAGTGTGATATAAATCTAACTATGACCGCGAATACGGCTGATTCAAATACCCGCCAGCAAGTGCGCAAGGCCATCGAAATGGCTGCGAACCCTATTGCCATTTCTGAAATTTCTGAAGCTATTGGACTTCATGAGAACACTATTCGAGGCCACCTCAACGTACTTTTGGCGCTTGGAGATATAGAGAGAACTCAACTTTCACCGACTCAGCGAGGTCGCCCAAAATGGCTTTACACAAAATCGAGCCGACCGCAAGCAATGGCCAGCCACTTACTAAGCGCCCTAACTAATCGATTATCAGAAGTCGGGGAACATGAATTGGTTGAAGGGGCAGCCGCTAGTTGGGCTGCGATGTTACCTTCACCTCAGCCAGCAAAAAATATTGATGCTGCAGTAGCGAATTTAGCAACATCGCTGGAAGGCTTGGGATTCACTACCGAGCTCAGCAGCCTTGGTGATTCAGTGGCCGTTTCAAAATGTCCGTACGAACTTCTCGTCGGCGAAAGTCCAATTATCTGCGACATCCACACGGCACTCGCCTCCAAAATTCTTCAAGACTCTGGTCAACCAGTGTCAATTGCGTCAATGGAAGTTTTTGCAACAAAAGGGGTTTGTATAGCCCGCTTAAATCGTGCTGATCGAGATCCGAAAAGAGTAATAGATGCTACCGATTACTAATAAATTCCTTCCCACAAATTACATAACTTAATAAGGAGTCCATGGTGACCAGCACAGATCAATCCAATGATGCAATGGCGGAGTTCTTGGTGCGTGCCGGGAGATTCTTTTCCCCAGGCGAGGTATCAAAAGATCTACGTTCCGTAGCACTCGTTGGCGGCCGCGACGCCGATATCTTTTATCGAGATCGCTGGAGTCACGACAAAGTAGTCAGAAGCACTCACGGGGTAAACTGCACGGGATCTTGCTCGTGGAAAGTTTATGTTAAAGATGGAATTATCACCTGGGAAACTCAACAAACGGACTATCCCAGCGTTGGACCTGACAGTCCAGAATATGAACCGCGCGGTTGCCCGAGAGGGGCAGCATTCTCCTGGTACACCTACTCGCCAACTCGAGTTCGATATCCATATGTTCGCGGTGTACTTCTCGAGGCATATCGGAAAGCAAGAGCTGAACATCCAGATCCTGTTGATGCATGGCACGTAGTTGTAAGTGATCCTGTGACACGTCGCAATTATCACAAAGCACGTGGCAAGGGTGGTCTAGTGAGAGCGGGCTGGAGCGAAGTCAACGAGATCATTGCTGCTGCTCACATTTACACTGCAAAAACTTATGGACCAGATCGCATCTTCGGCTTTTCTCCAATTCCAGCGATGTCCATGGCATCGCACGCAGTCGGCGCTCGATTCATAAGTCTCATGGGCGGTTCGATGCTCTCGTTTTACGATTGGTATGCGGATCTTCCGGTTGCCTCCCCGCAGGTATTCGGTGACCAAACCGATGTACCAGAGTCTGCGGATTGGTGGAATGCAAGCTACTTGATTATGTGGGGATCCAACGTTCCGGTTACTCGCACACCAGATGCACACTTCATGACGGAAGCAAGATATAGAGGCCAAAAAGTAGTTGCGGTATCGCCAGATTATGCCGACAACACTAAATTTGCGGACGAATGGATGGCTCCCCATCCTGGAACCGATGGCGCACTTGCAATGGCCATGGGTCACGTCATTCTTAAAGAGTTTTACGTTAATCGTCAGGTGCCTCGATTTATCGATTATGTAAAAAAGTACAGTGACTTACCGTTTCTAATTAGCTTGCGCGAGAAGAATGGCACACTTGTCCCGGATAAATTTGTTACGGCTGCCGACCTTGGCGAAAAGAGCGAAGGCGCACTTTTCAAAACAGTCGTAGCCGATAGTGCTACTGGTTTACCGCACGTTCCAAATGGTTCGCTGGGATTTAGATTTGGCCCCGAAGGAGAGGGGAAATGGAATCTTGATCTAGAAGGCATTGATCCAGCTTTGTCACTTTTGGGCGCAACCAACACAGAAAATGTTGAAATTTCGCTTCCTCGTTTTGACATTGGAGAAACTGAAGGTGGCGGAGTTCATGTCCGCGGTGTGCCGACTGCAAAATTGAACACTATCCACGGCGAACGGTTAGTAACTACCGTGTTCGATCTTTTGCTGGCTCAATACGGCGTAAGTCGCCCAGGTCTACCTGGCGAATGGCCGGTAGATTACAACGACCCGTCTCCGTATACCCCCGCTTGGCAAGAAGAGATTACTGGAGTGCCAGCTGCAATGGCCGAACGCATCGGTCGAGAGTTTGCACAAAATGCGGTTGATTCAGACGGCCGCTCGATGATCATTATGGGCGCAGGTACAAATCACTGGTTCCATTCAGACACGATTTATCGTACGTTTTTAACTTTGACTACATTGTGTGGAACTCAAGGAGTTAATGGGGGAGGTTGGGCACACTACGTCGGACAGGAAAAATGTCGTCCAGTAACTGGATGGGCACAACTTGCATTTGGACTTGATTGGTCTCGTCCACCGAGGCAAATGATTGGAACCGCGTTCTGGTATGTCCAATCAGATCAATGGAGATATGACCGACTGAGCGCGGATCTGCTCGCTACTCCTTTGGGTGAAGGCAGATTTGCGAATAAACAGATGATTGATGCGATCGCGCAATCTGCAAGATCTGGTTGGATGCCGTCCTACCCACAGTTCAATCGCAACCCATTAGATATTGTCAATCAGGCTGAAGCTGCCGGGCTGGATCCTGTCGAGTACGTAACTAACCAACTGAAATCTGGGGAATTGCAATTTGCAATTGAAGATCCTGATGCCAAAGAAAACTGGCCACGCGTATTAACAATCTGGCGCGCAAATCTACTTGGCTCTTCCAGTAAAGGTAATGAATATTTTCTCAAGCACTTACTGGGTACCGATCATGCGGTTCGAGCCGAGGAAACTCCAGAAGAACTTCGTCCCAAAGATGTGACTTGGCAAGAGCAAGCACCAGAAGGAAAACTTGATCTGCTTGTAAGTATCGATTTTCGTATGACAAGTACCGGACTATTCGGCGACATTCTCTTGCCGGCCGCAACTTGGTATGAGAAGCACGATCTTTCATCAACTGACATGCATCCATTTGTGCACGCATTTACTCCAGCTATTGATCCGCCTTGGGAAACTCGAAGCGATTACGACATCTTTCAAACTTTGGCGCGAAAGGTTTCAGACTTGGCGCCAAATCACCTTGAAAAAGTAAAGGATTTGGTTTCCGTCCCGCTGCTACACGACACCCCAGATGAGATGGCCTTGCCTGGTGGCGTAGTTCTGGATTGGAAGAAGGGGGAAGTTGACTTAATCCCCGGCAAAACAGCTCCTAAGTTTGTAGTTGTCGAGCGCGACTACACCGAAATCGGTGCAAAGATGTCTGCCTTAGGACCACTTGCCGAAAAGTTGGGTATGAACACAAAGGGTGTTCCATTCATGCCTGACGTCGAGATCGAAATGCTCGCAGCAAAAAATGGAGTTATTCCTGATGGACCTGCAAAGGGTCGCCCATCTTTAGTTACTGATGTACATGCCTGTGAGACCATTCTTGCCCTGTCTGGTACTACAAATGGCCGATTATCTGTTCAAGGATTCCGGGCGATGGAAAAACGAACTGGACAAAAGATGGCAGATCTTGCCATCGAGGAAGAGGGTAAACGAATTAATTTTTCGGATACCCAGTCGCGGCCTGTCCCAGTCATTACTAGTCCTGAATGGTCGGGAAGTGAACACGGTGGACGTCGCTACACAGCATTTGTCATCAACGTTGAGCGGCTCAAGCCCTGGCACACTCTCACTGGGCGCCAACATTTCTTTCTTGATCACGACTGGATGAGCGAGCTAGGCGAAAATATGCCGACCTTCAGGCCACCGCTAAATATGCATCGTCTAGATGGCGATCAACAAATGGGCATCGGCAAAGAAATTACTGTCCGTTATCTAACTCCACATTCAAAGTGGTCCATTCACTCTGAGTATCAAGACAATTTGTTCATGCTGTCCCTCTCCAGGGGAGGACCTGAAATCTGGATGAGTCCGCAGGATGCAGAGATAATCGGAGTCAAAGATAACGAATGGATCGAGTCTTACAATCGCAATGGCGTAGTTGTTGCTCGCGCCATAGTTTCGCATCGAATGCCACAGGGCACTGTGTATATGTATCACGCCAAAGATCGAACCGTAGATGTTCCCCGCACGGAGACTTCAGGTTTACGTGGCGGAATTCATAATTCACTGACGCGTTTGTTAATTAAACCGACACACCTAGTCGGAGGCTATGCGCAACTTTCGTTTGCCTTCAATTACTTGGGACCAACTGGAAATCAAAGAGATGAAATCACCGTAATTCGACGTCGTTCACAGGAAGTTGTTTACTAATGAAAGTTATGGCGCAAGTCGCAATGGTGATGAATCTTGACAAGTGCATTGGTTGCCACACCTGTTCTGTCACGTGCAAGCAAGCGTGGACTAATCGAAGTGGCGTGGAATATGCGTGGTTTAACAATGTTGAAACTCGTCCTGGCCAGGGTTACCCAAGAACTTATGAGGATCAGGAAAAATGGCAAGGCGGATGGGTATTAAAGAATGGCAAAGTCAGACTGCGTAGTGGGGGACGCCTAAAGCGCTTACTTCAAATTTTTAGCAACCCAAATTTGCCAGGACTTAAGGATTACTACGAGCCATGGACCTATGATTACGACACTCTAATTAGCGCTCCGCTAGGAGAACATACTCCAGTTGCTCGCCCAAAATCGCTAATAACTGGCAAGAACATGAAAATTGAGTGGTCTTCTAACTGGGATGACGATTTAGCTGGTGGGCCTGAATTAGCGCCTAAAGATCCGATCCTTGTGAAGATCAATGACCAGGTAAGCGATCGCGTGAAGTTGGAGTTCGAGCAGGCCTTCATGTTTTACCTGCCCAGGATTTGTGAACATTGCCTTAATCCTTCGTGCGTAGCCGCTTGCCCATCTGGCGCTATGTATAAAAGATCTGAAGACGGCATCGTGCTTGTAGATCAGGATGCCTGTCGAGGTTGGCGCATGTGCGTCAGCAATTGCCCCTACAAAAAAGTATATTTCAATCACAACACCGGCAAGGCCGAAAAGTGCACAATGTGTTATCCCCGAATCGAAGTCGGGTTACCAACAGTTTGTTCTGAAACCTGTGTTGGGCGTTTGCGTTACTTAGGCATCATTTTGTATGACGTCGAAGCCGTATCCGCAGCCGTTTCGCAAGAAAATGAACAAGACTTGCTTGAAGCGCAACTTGATCTCATGCTGGACCCAAGTGACCCAGAAGTTATCGCGGCAGCTATTCGGGATGGAATACCAGCAGATTGGCTTGAGGCTGCAGCGAAGTCCCCGGTTTACAAACTTATTAAGAAATATCGGGTAGCACTGCCACTTCATCCTGAATACCGCACGATGCCAATGGTTTGGTATGTTCCACCACTTTCACCCATTGTGGATTCTTTGCGTGAAACTGGAAACGATGCCGAAGATTCCCAGAATCTTTTCGGCGCTCTAAATTCACTACGAATTCCTGTTGAATATTTGGCAGAGCTATTTACGGCAGGAGATACGGAGCCGGTACTGCGTTCGCTAAAAACACTCGCTGCAATGCGTTCGTATATGAGAGATGTAAACCTTGGACAGGATCCAAAGCCTGAAATCCCAGCGTCTGTTGGCATGAGCGAGGAAACACTTTATGAAATGTATCGATTGCTTGCGATTGCGAAGTACGAGGACAGATACGTAATTCCCAAGGCCCATGCGGAATCTGCCCAAAATTTGGAGGAGATGGGATGCTCCCTTGATGTAGCGGGAGGGCCAGGGCAGTTCGGACAGGGACCCTTTGGCGAATCTTCGGGGCGGCCAATTCCGGTTGCAATTGAAACATTCCACGGTCTAAAGGATCGTCAGACCAGTGAAGTGTTAATCCCTCTTTCGGCAATCACAATGAATCTAAAATCTTGGGGCGATAGTAGCAATGAATAAATCTATGCAAATTTCTTCGGAACAAGTAGCTACAGCGCGATTAGCTACGTCCTGGCTGCTCTGGTATCCGGATGAAAATCTAATCTCTCGGGTTGATGAAATAACACAAGTTGTGCAATGTCTTCCTGAAAAAAGTAGATTGCCATTGGAGAATTTTCTTGGCTACCTAAACACAACTCCTATTACCGAGATTCAAGCGCACTACGTTGCGGTTTTTGATATGAAACGTCGGGCATGTCCGTATTTAACATATTGGACTGATGGCGATACTCGAAACCGTGGTGGCGCAATCCTTAAATTTAAACAGGCATATCTCGAATCAGGATTTGATCTTGGAACTGAGGAGTTAGCTGATCATTTATCTGTGGTACTTGAGTTTGCAGCAGTCGGCAATTCCTTAACTGGGGATGCCCTACTGACCGAGCATCAAGGGCCAATAAATCTTCTACACGCTGCGCTATTGAAAATGAGTTCTATGTATGCCGAAGTTGTTGAAGCGGTATTAGCGACACTTCCAGAGATGACTCCAGAACTTGCTCGGCGCATGGAAGAACTAGCTGCAGCCGGGCCACCAGTTGAACATGTGGGCTTAGAGCCTTTTTCACTATCACCGACCATCGACACTCTTGGAGGGCGAAGGTGAATTCTCAGGAAATCTTGCTTTGGGTTGCACTGCCATACATTGCAATTGCTACTTTCTCAACTGGACTCTGGTGGAGATACCGGTATGACAAATTCGGTTGGACTACGCGATCTAGCCAGGTCTATGAAGTTAACATTCTGCGAATAGCTAGCCCACTGTTTCACTTGGGCATGCTTGCCGTCGTGGGTGGCCATGTAATTGGTTTGTTGATTCCTGAGACCTGGACCCATGCGCTTGGAATTTCTGAAGGAACTTACCACTTGGTCGCCGTATCCCTAGGAGCCTTGTCGGGATTAGGCACTCTTTTAGGAATTACGTTATTGGTCTACCGCCGCAGAATGACACAGTCGGTTTTTGTGGCAACTACCAAAAACGATAAATTGATGTACGTTTTTTTGTTATCAACCATCATTCTTGGATTGGCAACCACGCTAGTTGGCTCAGGCATTGTGGGCGATGCATACAACTATCGAGAAACTGTTTCACCATGGTTTAGATCAATCTTGCTGTTTAATCCAAAGCCAGAACTAATGGCGGCGTCACTACCGTCATTTCAGATCCATGCAGTCGCGGGCATGCTGCTATTTATGCTTTGGCCATTTACGCGGTTGGTTCATGCATTTAGCGCTCCAATTATGTATTTTTTCAGGCCGTATATCGTTTATCGCAGTCGAGGCGATCATGTATCAGGTTCACGTCAACCTCGGCGAGGGTGGAATGGCTTTAACTGAGAATCTAACTACATTAACGCCAGATCGTAAGTGGGGCGGGTCGGGCTCGAACCGACGACCCACGGATTATGAGATCGCCTGAGATGCATCAAGATAGATATGAGCAAGTGCGTTTATCCATGTTTTCCAGTGATCATATGTCTGTGTAAGTCCACCTAAATGTAGGTGGAAATCAGTGTCATGTTGACATTATGTTGACATTAAGGACTAGTTAACGATCTTGAATAATGCCTTCAGAATAACTTATGCTAGGTCGCGCCTAGTTCTGGATCAGTTAGCGTTGGCAACAGTTGAAACTATTTTGGAAAACTATGGAAAGCCGCGTAAGCAACTGCGGATACATATCCACCAACAATTAACCAAAGCCCAATACCGCTATTGAATTTCTTAGCTGGCGTTCTGCGAGCTAATTGATAAACGTTAAAGCTCAAATGCGGCGCGAAAACCAACCAGGCAAGCCCCATCAATATCGGACTTGCCCCAAGGGCAGAAACACTAAACACCGGGATGGTGATTACCAAAACTAGCCAACTCAATGCCACGTACCAGTCGTAAGTTGTCTTTGGCCGCAACTTCCATGGAGCTCCATAAGTCTTGGCGGCAACACCGGAATGAAATGCGATCCAAATAAACGAGGACACAAAGAAGACTCGAGGCACAATGTCAAGAGCTAGCAAGCCACCTGGTTGACCGTGTTCCATGTGATATGCGTAGTGAATCCAAATGTAGCCAAAGGCCATAGGCCAAGCGATGATTCTGTTTAGGTTTAGTAGAGCTCCCCAGCGCCCTTTGATTCCGGTTCCCAGCAAAAACCCCAAGAACATTGCGGAGGCTACGCCTCCGAGTACCACGGCTTCAGTTAAGTTCTTGTGAGAGTGGATGGGCTCACCAAGTGAGTATGCCCAAGCGCCAGAAGCAATCGTGAGAATCACCAGGCTGTAGGTGAGTAGCGTGTTTTTACTGATAGAAGTTTTAACCCGAGAAGACATAAGTGAATTCTACCTTTGGTGGTTTTTCACATTCAGCGGGCTGGGTTGATGCCAAGGAGATTCCGCTCCGACTATTTGCTAAAAGTGACGCTAGAAAAACAGAAATGTACGTTTTTTGTACGTGTTATAGCCTGCGGGGTTTACTTGAGTAGTCCATTGGTTGAGAAAGCCTTGCAAATATTGCACTTTCTTGGTGGGGCGGGTCGGGCTCGAACCGACGACCCACGGATTATGAGTTCGGCGACGACGATTGGGACTAACGTGACTTACCTAAGTTCACGAAGAAACATCCAAACAACTTGGATAGTGACGCAGTCCTAGACCCTTGTTTCTAGGGTGGTGCAGTGCACAAAAAGTGCACGGAACCTTGCTTCGTGGGGCGGGTCGGGCTCGAACCGACGACGACCAAATTATGAGTTTGGGGCTCTAACCAGCTGAGCTACCGCCCCCACGGTTCTAAGAATACCCTAAGAAATGCACCAAACCTTATGGGGAGGCTGAACCCCTGTGAATAACTCCCACGGGAGGCAAATAACCGCGATT
>Ga0209768_10002241_pt1 | contig 12052 bp, 16 predicted proteins | sample LauGreSBDMM110SD_3_FD_187564 | JGI IMG/M metagenome (GOLD analysis project Ga0209768, IMG submission 187564) | Freshwater lake microbial communities from Lake Michigan, USA - Sp13.BD.MM110.SD (SPAdes) (version 2) | ecosystem: Environmental > Aquatic > Freshwater > Lake | place: Lake Michigan... | reverse complement strand
CTCCCCAGCCGATTTCAATTTTGATGCTGGAAAGCGTGCCGCTGATGCAGTAGCTGTTGCGTCTTATCAGTATGCAGACGCAATGTTGAAAGCGAGGGAAGCATGACTGACCTTCAAGACTTCTGCCAAGAACCGCGCACCATGGAAGACTTGGAGAATGCCGGATTCAAGCCGCACGCGGTCTACAACGCCGTCAAACGCAATGAATTGAAGAATGCCAATGCCATGGATGCATGGGGGCGCAAACAGCGCGGCAAAGGCTTGTTTGTGTCCACCGTGACACCAATCCCCTACAACGCCAGCCTGCTGGTGCAAGCCTGGAACACACAACCACAAGGAGAAAACCATGTCTGAAAAAATGCAGATTGAGATTGACCGCGCCGTCAATAAGTTCACGCCACCCATGGAAGTCGGCGGTGGATTCTTAACCCGAGCTGACTTTGCCACGCTTGCACGCAAGGCCGTGACCGAGGGTACGCTAATAGGTTGGTCAGTCGCTGAAAACTTTACCCGCGAGCGTATGCAGCGCAAGATTGACGCTGCTGAACAGGAACTGACCATCTTGCGAGATCGCGTGAAAGAAGTGGAGATGGAACTACTGGCGGCTCAGAAGTGAAAATCATATGGTTGGCGCTGGCGGTGCTGGCGCTGTTGTACTTTGACTCAGAGGATTTCTATGGAAACGATGATGAATTTCGTGCTGATCGGCCTGCTCGGTATTGCACTGACGGTGATCGTGCTTGCGTGCATAGTCAAGTTCCTGCTTGACGAGACAGAGGTGAAGTGATGAAAGGTGGCTCCCGCCCCAATGCAGGACGCAAACTGCCTGACATCAATGGCCGCAGAGCCATGCTGCTGCTCTCTGAGGGTATGACAAAGAAAGAGATAGCCGAGCGTTTCAGCGTGCCGTATAAATCCATGCTGACGTTCTTCAAGAAGATGGGTGCCGCGCAGTCACGCGGTGCATATGCATGGTCGGGTAAATATAAAAAAGGTGAACCCCAATGACACAAGATGAAATCATTGCGATGGCTGTACAGGCTGGAATGGCAGAAGAAATTGCGGCGTTTAATATTCTAATTATTGAAGCCTTTGCCAAACTGGTAGCCGCCAAAGCCGCCGCTAAAGAGCGTGAAGCCTGTGCAGCAGAATGTGAACGCATGATGATGTACCCAAACGCTAGACAAGAATCGGCGGCGCATCAAAACGTATGGGCAGCAGCTAAAGCCATCAGAGCCAGAGGTGAGGCATGATTGAAAAATTGAAACAGGCGCTTGAGGCGCTGGAAGCAAACGACCAACTTATTAACGGGTCTGGCACTAAGGGAGGATTGGTGTATTGCATGGATAACTATTATTCTGATTGTTTTGACGTTGACCCAATAAATGAACAAACAGACGAGGCCATTGCTGCCATCAAAGAAGCCTTGGCACAGCAAGAGCAAGAGCCTGTGGCATGGGTTGACCTTCAAAAAGAAGCACAGCAAATTGTTAAATCAAAAGCCTTGTGGAAAAAATTCATTGATGGCACGCCATTGGCAAATGATATTGCCTGTTGGATGACTGATTTTGCTTTACAGCACACTCACCCACCACAGCGCACATGGGTAGGGCTAGCAAAAGAAGACCGCCTGTGCGCTAAGTACATGCAAGATGCACCCGATGGCATTGAGGCTGTCATTGACTACATTGAAGCCAAATTAAAGGAGCGGAACACTTGATTTCAGCAAGACTCCCGCGAGTCATTGACATCCTTCAGCGCACCGGCTGCACAGTGCCAGAGTTGGCAGCTAAGGTGTACTGCACCGAGCGTTCAGCGCAGCAGATGATCAAGCGGCTGCGGCTGGCTGGCACCGTACACATTCAGGAATGGGCTAGATCAGGCCGCATCCTAGTGGCCGTGTACAGGTACGGCATCGATACTGATGCAGTCAGACCGCCACCGCTGACACCCATGGAGCGTTTGCGTAGGCATCGAGCGCGTGAGACATTGGACGATAAGGCTTTCCGCTTGGCGCGTGAAAGAGGTAAGAGATTAAAGCCACGCCGCGATCCGCTGGTGGCTGCACTTTTTGGGGATAAGTGATGAAATTGTCACCGTATGTAAATGTTGACGTGAAGATGCCAAAAGATATTCTTGAGGCTTTGACCTTGCATGAGTTCTATTGCATTGGATCAAAGATAAAAGAAGTCACGCCAGAATCTGTACGCGAGTTTTTATTGGCGCGATATAACGAAAAACTAGCTAATAAATTTAAGCCAGAGTACTTGTTCAATACCCTAGTGACCTAAGCAAATCTGAATCAAGTAAGCCAGCATAAGGTTTCATCTCAAGAGTACGAATATCTTTTCTGCTTGGATTTGATGGATCAATGATGCCGCGATTAAGTCGATGCATCAAAAGCAAATCAAATATGTTTTTGCTTTCTGGCACTGCGCCTAAACCTTGACCAGGCACGCCTAATGGATATGCACTATGACCTGACTGCATGATTAATGGCTGATCTGGAAATACTTGACCTACATTCAAAATGCTTGCATCTGGCAAATTCAATTGATTAGGGTCTGCAATAGCAAGTCTGGCTTCACCAATACTCAAACCGCCCTCACTTCTAAACTCTTTATCAAGCAATGTTTTCTTCATCGACTTGCGTTTGCGATCTGATAAATTTCTAAATTGCTCAATGCTTTTTGGATCATCAATGCCAGCCCAATCAGGAATAAATCTATTCTTAATTTGTTTGTCAAGTCCTCTTTTTGTATCTCTGCCCATGACCGTCTGAGCATAAGACAACATTGTTTCGCCTGTCATATTTGCAAAGTCGCTACCTGATGGGGACATCACCCATGGAATGTACAAAGGGTCTTTCCCTGTTGTCTCTTTAAGCATTCCTGCCATTTTGTAAATATCGTTGGCTGGCTTTGTACCTGATGCCCAAACTTGACCAGGGTTTTCATACATATAAGGCTGACCACCTTGCAAGTACACCGGACGATTTAATGACACGCCATCAATGTCAGTCAATAAACCAGTTCTAGTCCTATCTGACATACTTGTGATGAATGGATAGTCTTGATAGTCGCCAAGGTTGATTTTTGGGATTTTGTAGTCGTAGATAGGAACAACAGTTGTTTGTAAATTTCTGAGTCTCTCTTGCTCTAGCTTCCTTGCGTCAAATCGAGGATCAAACACATTGTTGCCATACAGCATCTGGCTCCGAGTACCCTGCGACAAATCACCAAGCAGACCAGCGCCAAGCCCACCGCGCTCCATGGTGCGATTAACCATTGGCGTGATAGCACGTTCAGCGGCCATGCCAGTGCGTTCAGCTTGCGAGGCATAGGCTGCTCTAGGGATTGATGCCAGCGCCGCCACCTCGGGCAATATTGGCGGCAGCTTGCTTGCATCCAGCAGACCGCCAAGGCTTTGCAGCATCTGTGGTGCCACTTGGCCGCGAGGCTTATAGGTGTACTCCTGCATAAACCGGTTGGCCTCTTCCTCGGCAATACGGTTAGCCTCTCGCGTACCCAACTTACCGCTGGTGGCACCCTTGTACACGCCGTAAGGCATACCAAGCAAACCGGCCAGCGCACCGCTGCCAAGGGTTGCAGCAGTCTCTCCAGCGCCGGTTAGATAGTCAAGATAGGTCGCCATGATTACCTCGCTGTACGCATCTGAGCCGCGATGGGTTGGATTTGTTGGTCACTGTTTAAATTTAGCGCCGGGCGCAACTAAATAAGTGCCGCTACCATGTTCATCAGTCATTTCTATAGCTCTATAACCAAGATTTTTAGATACTTGACCTCTTAATCTTTGCGTTTCATTGTAAGCTTCAGAAGGCGAAATACGAAATAAATCTATAATTTTACTGTCATCAAGATTTTGCAAATCTTGTCCTGCATCACCAACAACAATATCATAAACTTCATCAAATAATTCTGGATTATTCTTTAAATCAGGACGCGCTTTTAATAATGCGTTTTTTGTTTTTTCATAGGGAATTTCATAGTTTAATTGGTAATGAGTTAGGATTTTATTTTTTGGAATATCAGTGAAATAAATTGTTCCATTTCCATGGGCTTGTGCTGATCTCAACTCGGAACTTCCAAAAACCCCACCATATACATCATTAGGATAATTTTCAGCCACCGAATAGGATGGTGAATTGTCAAAACTCCCCCTGTAAATTCTTACTTTTTCCATTGGTTTTATGCTATTTGATGCCGTATTTTTAGTCATATCTTCTAATATATCAGCATCACGCCCTCCTTGTGGCATTGCTTGAGGCTTAACCGCAAACAATGATGATCTTGGTTCAGCCAGCAAGCCAGGAAGACTTGGCTTACCCATCACAACATTTTTAGCCATGCGCTCGCCAACCATGCGTGCAATGCCTTTGCCAGCCTTGCCAACCATTGGCGCGAGTGGCGCAACATTCATCAGTGCATCAGCAGTCTCAGGCTTTAGCAATGGCACATTGGCGCGGCCAATGTTGGTGAGTGGCTCGCCATACGCCATGCGCTCTGTCGTTTTCGGAATGCCAGTAGATTCAAGCAGACCCGCCAACCCTTGCATCTGCTGCGATCTGCGCGGGTCTTTCATGTAATTGATACCGCCATACATGGCATCAGACAGCAAACCAAGCAATTGGTTTCGCGGTGTGGGTTGTAGGTTGTCTGCCATGATTATTGTCCTTGTACTGCACCAATTGCAGTGCCATAACCGAGTTGAGTTGCCTTATTACGCAATGACGTTGCCAGAGGCTGCACCTTGGTGATGTTCGCCTTTGCCATCATCATGGCGGCCAACTTAGGGTCAAGCATTGCCTGCACCAGCAGCTGCTGAATCTGCTCATCAGGTAACTTGTACAAGAAGTCCAAAGGACGTGTCATGGTTCGCAGTGTGGTGTTTGTCGCCATGGACTCGCTGAACACTCGCCCGATCAGGTTGCCCATGCTCATGTTCTTAAACGTGTCAGAGCCTGGCGCACGCACGCCTGGCGCAGTAGCCGCCATGCCACGGTTTATCTCGTCAATGATGTTGTCCAAGCGCGTCTGTGCCGGTACTGAGAGTTTCAGATCGAGTTCCTCGGCCTTGTTCGCCAGCTGGCGGCGCAGACTACCCGCGGCCAGCACCGGCTCTTGCGTCATCAGGTTGGGCTGGCCGGTGGTAACACGGCGCTCAATCTCTTGCAGCATCTTCATCTGGTCAATGGGGCCGGACATCTTGGAGTACTTGTCCATGTAGGCTTTGAAGCCAGGCGCTGATGCGTCAATCACGTCATCCACAGCTGCAATGACTTGCTTTAGCTGACCGCTTGCAAGTCGCAGGCTTGGATTCTCTTGGTTGTACTTACCCTGCGCGGCAGCCGCCAAGTCTTTGCGGATTTCGTACAACTCCATCGGAGACTTTGCTCGCGCAACCCGATCTGCTGCAAATTTCATTGCAGTTTCAACGTCCTGACGTACACCGACAGGACTCTTCATAACATTATTGATGGCCTGATTCACGACAAGGTTGATGCCGGTCTGGAATGTCTCAGGGTTGACCTCCACGCCCTCAAATGCAGCCTCACGCAGTGGCTTGGTGACTGCTGTGCGCTTTGCCTCGGCCAAAGGGACTGAGCCAGGCTTACCAGACAGACGGCGGTATGCGTCAAGCAGAGCCTGCTGGTTAGCAGACAGGCGTGTGGCAAATGCACCGGACTGATCCAGCGCCCTGATTGCAGTCTCTGCGGAGGCCAAGCCAGGGTCAAACGCCGTGGCTGAAGTCACCGGCTGCACGCCTGGCACAAGCGGCTCGGCGCGGCTTAGGTTTTGTTGCGCTCGTTCTGGATTTGTTGCAAGTCGATTAAGCAAACTGCCAATAATGGTTTCTCTGCCTGATTGCGTGAAAGGCTGCACTAAGGAAACAGGCGCAGATAAAGCGCGTTGCGTGGATGACAGGGTTGGACCGCCTGGTGCCACCATACCGGCCATCATTGCACCGCCTAATTGCGCGTAAGGAGGCGCACCACCCTCGCGCAATGAACCGCTAGCAAGCGTTGCTGCTGTGGCCGCCGAGGCTTGCGCTGTAGGGCTTGTAGCCAGCATCTTGAGGAATTCTTGCGCCGTCTGAGACTGCGCCGCAGGCAGTGCGCTTTTCGCCAGATTGGCAGCGCCAAACACGCCATAGCCAGCCGTTGACATATCCTGCACCACTCGCTCTTGCGCCGTCTGTGGCTCAGGCAAACCCATCGCTGAGAGCGTTCTAGGCACTGCCTGAGTCATTGTCGGCACATTGGTGCCTGCCGCCAGATTAAAGAAATTGACGGCAGGGTCAACCACCAGCGGCAGCATACCGCCAGCAGTCAATACAGACTGCGCCATCGGTCGTACAGACAAACCTATCTGGCGGCCAAGTTCATTAGGTTTAGGCAGTGACAGCCCAAAGAAAGAGTCATCTGCCTGGTTATCCATCATTGCCGCTGGCCCTGACAAATTCTGAATAGCCCGAATGATCTGCTCATCAGTCATAGTGGCCGGAAATGCAACCGGCCCAACATTTGGTACTTCTACAATTCTGTCAGCCATGATTGATCAATCCTCTACATATCGTGTGACACCGGTCTTATCGTCTATGACAAGTCTGCCTTTTTTTGCTTTTGCTGCACCATCCGCTGGCTTTTTCACCAATGATGGCAATGTTGCTGGCGCACCTAAAGCAGCGTCAAGATTCTTGAATCCATATTGACCTCCAAAGCCCTTGTATTCATCACGTTTTTGGTTGTAAGCCTGACCAGCCGCCGCATAAAGCTCTGCCGACAATTGCTTGAAGTCTTCGCGTTGTGTAGGTGTCAACTTCTCACCTGAGATTAAATTATTGAAATAATATTGCAACCTATCCATACGACCAGACGCAGCCATCGCAATACCCAATTCTGATTCACGCACAACAGAGCCAGGATCAAGCAGCTTCATAACCTTAGTAGCGCCAGCAACATCACCAATTGGAGTGCCTTGCGATAAAGATGAAATAACCTGACTATATGCAGTCTTCATGTCGCTGAAGTCTTTATAAATAGGCTCTGCTCTGAACGCCTTGGCTAAAGACATCTCATTCTCAAATCCCTTTTGACCGCCGGTCATATCAACAGTCACACTTGCTGCGGAAGAACGGCGCAAAGCCTTGACGTTTTCCAATGTGATTGGTGTATTTGTTGCCTTAAGCAATTGAATTTCGTTTGGCAAAGCCTCTGGCTTATCCAACTGGCGCAGATTCTCAAGAGTGATAGGCAAATTCAATGCCTTCAAATACTTAATCTTTTCTGGATCAGCCTCTGGCTTTTCAAGCAGGCGCAGATTCTCCAGCGTAGGTTTCATTCCAAGTTCAGCCAACAGCTTGGCTTTCTCTGTTGGCTGAGTCAGTTTCAGCATCTCAGGAATACCCTTTTCTGCCGGCAATGCAGCCAACATGGCGCGTTGCATTGGTGTCAATACTGATGCGCCACCAGTTGCAGTGCCATCAGACGGCATCGGCTGGCCGATCATTGCAGCACGTTCAACGGTTGGGCCAACTTGCATACCTGGCACTGACAAAGCCTGCTGTGGCGTGATCTCAGTACCAGCGGTAGGCTGACCCATCAAGAAGTTTTGATAGGACTCTTGTGCCGCCTGCGCTCTCTTAGCCTCATCCAGTTTCTGTCTTGCCATCAGCTGCTGAATAGCATTCTGCTGTGCGCCTTGATAACCGGCAGTGCCAGCTTGCAACGCGCTGCCCAATGCCTGACCTAGCGAAATGGGTTGTGCGCTTCTCCCGCTGGATTGAAGTAATGCGGCGGCTGCTTGCAGCATTCCTTGTTGTTGTATTTGCTTCTTTTGATCTTCACTCAGATAATCGTCAAAAACAGAGCCTCCACCACCAAACAATAAACCGCCCGTATTGTTTCCATATCCAGTAACTATAGGAAGTGGTATCTCGCGTCCAGCAACACCAGTTTCAGTATTCAAATTAACAGCCATTTTTCACCTCATCCTAAAAGTCCAATAACACCGCCAATTCCTGCCCCGACAGGGCCGCCAAGTTGATAACCAGCAGCAGCACCACCCAATGCTCCAGCAGCAGCATTTCTGTAATATGGCGTCTGAGTCTGTTGACCTAAATTCGGCAAACTCAAACTCAAACCGCCCTGTGCGATCTGCAACTGTTGCAAAGCCTGATTGCGAGCAGCATCCAACTGCGCTTGCTCTAATTGCTGACGCGCACCACCTAAACCCATTGCAGTCTGAGCGCCTTGCAAATTCATCCCGCGTGCAGCCTGCGCCAGCTGTGCAGACTGCAAATAACCTTGTTGGCGCATTTGAGCAGCAGCCTTAGCCGCAGTCTGTAATGCACCTTGGTTTGTCAAAGCGGATTGCACCCCATAGCGCGAACCACCAAATGCTTTGGCGGCTGTGGCTTGCTGTGCATCACGCATAACTTGCATCTGCCTTGCTTGCTCAATGTCGCCAAGCGTGCCTTGGATAACTTGTTGCTCGTATGGGTTTTGGAATTCTTGAATGCTTTGTGCATTGAAAGGAGTCAGTCCAATGTTGTACGCAGCTTCTTCGCCAGCTGTATACATAGGATTAAATCCAGCGAATTGCTGTCTTGGCAATTCTGCTGCCACACTTCTAGCTTGATCAAGATTCTGCAAATATGCACTCTTTAATTCAGGATCAATACTTGTACTGCTTGTACTTGTTCCACCTTTGCTCATATCTTTACTCCTTAAACCGTTTCGCCGTTTTCACGGATAAATTTTGTTTCTGTTCCCAATGTATCAAACAACTTCATCCAAAATCTTTCAAGTGGTTTGAATATCCAGCCCCATTTGTTCTCACCGTAATACCACTTGGCATAACAGACAGCAGGATCAGCAAAAGTCTTAACAACAAAAAAGCTAAACAACTTCGATTTACGCATCAGTGGAATAAAAACTTCAGCTAACTTATAGTAACCACGTTTATTTTTTTCTGTGACTTTTTCATCGCGGTATCGGCGCACAACTCTATCCATAGTTCCATCGCCATAGCGTGCTTCCAGCATGATGAAACAGCAACCGCCGCCACCGCCGCCGCCACCGCCACCGCTAGATGATGAAGTACTCTGACCAGAACTAGGCCCAGCGGTCATACCAGTACTTAGACCGCCCAGAGATGCGCCAGATGAAACACTGGTTGATCCAGCCGTTGTAGCGCCAGAACCTATGCCTATTCCAGTACCACCGCCGCCACCGCCGCTAGAAGATGTACTAGGGCTACCCAGAAGACCTAAAGGAGTTCCTGTCACTGTACTTTGACTTACTGGTGATGTAACAGCACCTAAATTACCTACAGGAACTCTAGTTGTTTCACCTTGACTTACTGGCGATGTACTAGGACTACCCAAAAGACCTAAAGGAACTCCAATTGCTTCACCTTGACTTACTGGTGATGTAACAGCACCTAAATTACCTACAGGAGTTCCTGTCACTGTACCTTGACTTACTGGCGATGTAACAGCATCAGTTGAAGTAGGACTAGTGGTTGCAGGAGGAAGCGCAGTACCTGTTGCTGTACCTTGAGTTACTGGCGATGTAACGGCTGTCTCTGCTGCATTATTATTTACGATATCTTGATATATTTTAACTAAATTAGGAGCCAATATTGCATTTATGATTTCTGCATTTTTTGATTGGAATGCAGCAAGTTCTGCTGGTGTCATGGCATCAAAGAATGCATTTATTCTTGCTTGTTCAGATGGATTTCTAGGACCGCCGCGAACATCAGTGATGTTGCTTAATTTAGACAACAAATCCTCAACACTACGCTGACGAAAAATGCCTGGTCGATAACCGCCAGAAGTTTCAAGCAAAGAATTTAATTGCTGATTACTTGTTGCCTGATAAGCCTTCATCTGCTCCATAGCTTTTTGATATGGAGTTAAACCAGTTTCAAGCAGACCACCACGAAATTCTGGGGCTGGCAATGATGTCCAGCTTTTGCTTGCTAAATAATCTTCATAAGCCATTTACAAGTCCTTGCACAGAATGAACCATTTTGGTTCGTATCCCTCGTCCTTTAAAAATGTTCTCTCCCAGCCTTTACGGCCAGCTAGAGACACTCGGCTGCAACCTATGCTCTTACCCCATTGCTCGATCAAAGGTCGCATCAATCGGAGTTCATCTAGGTCGCCGCCAGCGAGGAAATAGTGCAAGTCCTTCAACTGCGGGTAGACAATGATCTCAGTCACTACTGCTGAATATTTACCAGGCCAGAGTTGAAACTGACCTCGCTTGATACCTTCAGCAATATCCTCAATTTTGTGAGTACCGCCAGAGTATTCTAAGGCCGCAGCCACATGATGGCGCAACCTTTCAAAATCCTCCTCGTCACTCAACGCTTACCCATTGTTACAACATCAAATCTATTAACGCCCACACGCCAATCTTCCAGCACTAATCCGGTGTACTTAACCTTCACCTGACGGCCAGAAAACCGGACATCAGTTGGCTGTGCAGCTGGATACGGCCCATGAGTCGTTTCAGTTGATGTCGGATACATCCGAGACTTAAAACTAATCTGCACCTCACCCAGCGTCTGCTCATCGGGTATTACTTGACGCACTGACATGATGTTTTCACCAACGCCAATCTCGTATGGTCCAGATTCAGCATAGACAGAGCCGCCGTCATAGGCAAAGCCCACCTCATGCTCGTAGATAAAGCCTGATGCATCCACCATGATGGGATTGTTAAATACGCCTCGATCAGTGCCAGCAGTGCGCCCCATTACGCCAATATTCCAATGATTCTCGCGGTAGTTGTAGGTGACATAGGAGTCAACCTCATTGCTGGCGTTGGATGGGTAGAACCACCAGACTTCACCATACTTGCTGTTGTGGACAGCGTAAACCTTACTAGCCTGGTTGTAGTTCAGATTCTGAAAGACATAGTCCGAGACATCGCACTTCAAAGGCTTAACGTAGCCGTCAAATATCCAGAAGCCTGATTGACTCATCCATAACGCGGTGCTGTCTATGGCCGCCACAGCTTGCGCTGAGATGACTCCGCATCCTGATGCCACGCGCTCAAAGACGTAGACATAGGGTTGACCGACATAGTTAGCGGTATGCACGTCAACGTCAGTGAACAGCAGATTGATGCCCCTGACGCGCTTTCCGCATTTCAGTGTGCCACTGCTGCTGATCTCAAAGTCGCCAGCTTGATTGGTGGCTGCCGCCGTCCATGTCGTATTGTCTTCCTGATCTGACCACTTCACCAGACGCGGGTTGCTGGAGGCACCCAAAGCAAACAGAAAGCGTTCAGCGGTGGAGAGCAAGGCAGAGCAGCCGGTTGGTGCGTTGGTGATCACAGCGGCCAGCGTAGGCGTTGTGAATCCAAGCTGCCACTCGTACAGCTTGCCATCAGCATCTGAGCAGCCGACAAGGTACTCACCCCATGTGTCTAGACTCCAAGTGGTCGCCGGATCAATTTCACCGGTATCTGGACGCGAAACACCATAAGCAAATGAACCATAGAAGTTGTATCCATAGCCTGTTTTATTTGTTGCGTCAGTACGTCCAGCGGTGAATCCTGTAGGTGTAACCTCTTTCAGGACAGCGTTTTCACTCATGACGTACAGCTTTGTGCTTGTACCCATGGCGATGTATCGCTCGCCAGCATTTGTCTTCCAAGTCAAAAGTCCACGGCATTTACCGGTCATGGCTGTCTCTGACTTCTTGCGCCAGCCGCCAATGGGACGCAAAGTGTTTTCGTACCAGCGCACAAGGTTTGCGTCAAACCATCTACCGGCAGACTGATACTCAGTGCCGTTGCGGTAAACGCCTGGTGGAATTTTTAAGGGTATGAGTGCCATGGCTTGATTATGCGGTTTCTGTTGACAGATTGGACACGAATGTGAGAGTGGCAATCACTGATGGCACTGCCGGTCTGGTCGGTGAACTGCTGGCCGCATAGTGTTCAATCTGCACGCCAACATCTGTTGGCCGCCACATGATCTCCACATAGTCATTGGCCGCCAGACTTACAAAG
>Ga0209768_10002239_pt1 | contig 12056 bp, 9 predicted proteins | sample LauGreSBDMM110SD_3_FD_187564 | JGI IMG/M metagenome (GOLD analysis project Ga0209768, IMG submission 187564) | Freshwater lake microbial communities from Lake Michigan, USA - Sp13.BD.MM110.SD (SPAdes) (version 2) | ecosystem: Environmental > Aquatic > Freshwater > Lake | place: Lake Michigan... | reverse complement strand
GGCAACCCTACAGCACGGTTGCAACTTGGTATATTTGGCGGTCTCTCGACCCCGTACCGGTCGAGTATTGAGCTAGATAAAGGAGGCCCATTTTGGCCAAGCGCACATTCCTAGACTTTGAGCAGCCGGTGGCTGAACTTGAAGGCAAAATTGAAGAACTTCGCTATGTGCAAAGCGAATCAGCCGTTGACATTTCAGAAGAAATTGATCAGCTCAGTAAAAAGAGCCAACAGCTGACCAAAGACATTTACTCAGACTTGACGGCCTGGCAAATTACCAAAATCGCCCGTCATCCTGAGCGTCCTTACACTCTGGATTACATCCGCGAAATTTTCACAGATTTTGTAGAGATGCACGGCGACCGACACTTTGCTGACGACTTGTCAATTGTGGGGGGCTTGGCCCGCTTCAATGGATCGCCCTGCATGGTGCTCGGTCATCAAAAGGGACGTGATACCAAAGAGCGTACGCAGCGCAACTTTGGCATGAGCAAGCCAGAAGGCTATCGGAAAGCTTTGCGCCTCATGAAAACAGCCGAGAAATTCAAACTGCCCGTATTCACGTTTGTTGATACGCCTGGCGCTTACCCGGGCATTGATGCCGAAGAGCGCAGTCAGTCAGAGGCCATCGGTCGCAACATTTTTGAAATGGCGCAACTTGAAGTGCCCATCATCACCACCATCATCGGTGAAGGTGGCTCTGGCGGCGCATTGGCCATCTCTGTGGCCGATTCAGTGCTCATGCTTCAGTACTCTGTTTATTCAGTCATCAGTCCAGAAGGTTGTGCCTCCATTTTGTGGAAAACCTCTGACAAAGCAGAAGAAGCGGCTGAGGCGCTTGGCATTACTGCCCACCGTTTAAAAGCTTTGAATTTGGTCGATAAAATTGTGAACGAGCCAGTTGGCGGTGCGCATCGAGACCCCGCACAAATGGCCGCATTTTTGAAGCGTGCTTTGGGAGATGCGTGGCGTCAGGTCACCGATTTGAAACCCAAAGAGTTGGTCGACCGTCGCTACGAGCGTTTGCAAAGCTATGGCCGTTTCACAGACACCAAAGCAGGCAAATAATTCTTCGCTTGCGGGTGCTGGCTTGCTTGCGCCCAGCTTTCAGCCTGAGCTCCCTTTGGCCGTCGCCTTCAGTGGTGGTGCAGATTCCACCGCTTTGCTAGTGGCTTGTGTCAGGCAATGGCCAGGGCAGGTGAGGGCTATTCATATTCACCATGGTTTGCAAGCGGCTGCTGATGGCTTTGCAAGCCACTGCCAAGCTTTGTGTGAACAACTGCAAGTGCACCTGGTGCTTTGCAAAGTCAACGCCAAAAATGAATCAGGTCAGAGCCCTGAAGACGCTGCCAGAAAGGCGCGTTATACCGCTCTAAGTGAAGCTGTTCACGCGCATCCTTCATTGCATGGCGTGAAAGACATCGCAGTGGCACAGCATGCCGATGATCAAGTGGAGACTTTGCTGCTGGCTTTGTCGCGCGGTGCTGGATTGCCAGGCTTGGCCAGCATGCCTTCGAAATGGGTGAGAGATGGTTTGCGTTGGCATCGGCCTTTGTTAAGTGTGCCTGGGGCTAAATTGCGCGAATACCTTACTCAGTTGGAGGTCACTTGGGTAGAAGACCCCACCAACCAAGATGAGAAATTCACCCGCAACCGAATTCGTGCGCAATTGTTGCCTGCTTTGGAACGTGCTTTTCCCCAATTCAGAGACACCTTTTCAAGGAGCGCTTCGCACGCAGCTGAAGCACAAGAAATTTTGAACGAGGTGGCCGCGGCCGACTTGTCTTTCCTAATGGCGTCAGGTGGGCTAAACATCAAGGCCTTGCAGCAACTCAGTCCAGCCAGGCAGTCTTTGGTGCTTCGGCATTGGCTGAAGGTGCACCACCAAACCACGCCGAGCGCCGTGCAAATGAGTGAGCTGTTGTCGCAAATTGCGGCCTGCACCACGCGGGGCCATCAGTTGCGATTGAAGGTGGGGCGGGGGTATGCGCTCAGAGAGGGTCAGGTTTTGACCTGGTCCTGTTCTGATTAGCCGCTTCAATCTCTCCTAAGCTAGGGTTCTCCCGAGTACAATCGATAGGCTTTGCTGGAATTTCCCTTTTATAACTTCTAAAAATGGCACTGATCGTTCAAAAATACGGCGGCACTTCCATGGGCTCAACTGAGCGCATTCGAAATGTGGCCAAACGCGTCGCCAAATGGGCTAGGGCGGGCCATCAAGTGGTGGTGGTGCCAAGCGCCATGAGCGGCGAAACCAATCGTCTGTTGGGTTTGGCCAAAGAGTTGGCGCCAGCCAAAACAGACGGGGCCTATGACCGCGAACTCGACATGTTGGCGTCAACAGGCGAGCAAGCATCTTCGGCCTTGCTGGCCATCGCTTTGCAGTCTGAGGGTATGGAGTCGGTCAGCTATGCCGGCTGGCAAGTGCCCATCAAGACCAACAGTGCTTTCACCAAAGCCCGCATTGAATCGATCGACGATGCGCGCGTACGAAAAGACTTGGCCGCTGGCCGTGTGGTCATCGTGACGGGCTTCCAAGGTGTAGACCCAGATGGCAATATCACCACATTGGGCCGAGGTGGTTCAGACACCTCGGCAGTTGCTGTAGCTGCGGCCATGAAAGCTGCCGAGTGCCTGATTTACACCGATGTGGATGGCGTTTACACCACCGATCCACGGGTGGTGCCTGAGGCCCGTCGCTTGAAAACAGTGAGCTTTGAGGAGATGCTGGAAATGGCGTCTCTTGGCTCTAAAGTTTTGCAAATACGCTCTGTTGAATTTGCGGGCAAATACAAAGTACCTATGCGTGTGCTGTCTAGCTTCACACCATGGGACATTGACATTCATGAAGAAGCCAAATCTGGCACGCTGATCACTTTTGAGGAAGACGAAAAAATGGAACAAGCCGTAGTCTCCGGAATTGCATTCAACCGCGATGAAGCCAAAATTTCTGTATTGGGCGTGCCTGACAAACCAGGCATTGCGTACCAAATTTTGGGAGCAGTGGCCGACGCCAACATTGAGGTTGACGTGATCATTCAAAACCTGAGCAAGGATGGTAAAACCGACTTCAGCTTCACAGTGCACCGCAATGATTTTGCGCGAACCATGGACCTGCTGAAGGAAAAAGTGCTTCCGGCTTTGGGCGCTTCCGAGGTAAGTGGCGATGCCAAAATTTGTAAAGTGTCTATCGTGGGCATTGGCATGCGAAGCCATGTGGGCATTGCCAGCAAAATGTTCCGGTCTTTGAGCGAAGAGGGCATCAACATTCAGATGATTTCTACGTCTGAAATTAAAACCTCTGTGGTAATTGACGAAAAATATATGGAATTGGCGGTGCGGGCCTTGCACAAAGCTTTTGATTTAGACCAAGCCTGATATAATTTTTGTTGCTGGAATCGTGACCGAGTGGCCGAAGGTGCTCCCCTGCTAAGGGAGTATAGGGTGTAGAGCCTTATCGAGAGTTCGAATCTCTCCGATTCCGCCAGCTAAGTTTAAAAAGCCGTTGATTTACAACGGCTTTTTTCATTTTATGCGCTGGCCATGAGCGCTTCGTCGAAGATTGCCACTGCACGAGTCCATCCCGCCGATGCGCCACGAATTTTGTGGGGAAAGCAGCTGATGTAAAAACCTGTAGGCGGCAGTACTTCCAAGTTGTGCAATTTTTCTATATGGCAGTAGCCAATATCGCGCCCCGCTTTATGGCCTTCCCAGATCAGGGAGGCATCTTTCGTTTCGCCATATTTCTGTGCTGTGTGAACAAACGGGGCATCCCAACTCCATGCATCAGTGCCGGTGAGGCGCACGCCTCTCTCGAGCAAATACATGGTGGCTTCATAGCCCATGCCGCAACCACTGGCGACGTAATTAGGTTGGCCATAGCGTTTGCCCGCAGCTGTGTTGACAATGACAATTTCCAGTGGTTTCAGTGTGTGATCGATGCGTTTGAGTTCGGCCTCTACATCCGCAGCAGTGACCACATAACCATCGGCAAAGTGGCGAAAGTCCAGTTTCACGCCAGGTTGAAAACACCACTCTAATGGCACATCGTGAATAGCAATGGCGGGTTTTTTCTCGCCCAATGCTTTGTCCATAGTGGAGTGAAAGTGGTAAGGCGCATCCAAGTGCGTACCGTTGTGGGTGGAGAGTTGAACCAGCTCTACGGCCCAACCTTCACCATCGGGCAAGTCTTCTTTTTTGAGGCCCGGGAAAAAGGGTTCAATTTGTTCGTAGGTGTTTTCGTGCGTGAAATATTCAATTTTCGGCGCAAAGGCGGGCGGATCGCTCAATACGTCGTTTTCTAGAAAGATGGACAGGTCAACAAATTTACGGGACATCTGAGGCTCCTTTTGAATGAATGGGTGAATTACAGATTCAGGGATGTTGCTACTTGAGCAACCAGTGTTCAAGAACCGCAAGCAATGCATTGCTGAAAAAACTCAATGCGTTCAGCAACACATTACCAGCAAATTAGCTTGCTCTAAACCGATATCTCAGCGGCTTTACATTTGAATAGTCGGGCGCTTTACGCGGCTACCGTTAGACAATCATTGATTTGCACAATGCGCTAGTATGATGCCCATTCGACAACCTGTCCCCTGAAATTCTGAGGAGATTTCCCTTGAAACACCCCCCCCAACGTCGCAGCCTCATTCAACTGACCCTTGGTGCGGTAAGCGCTTGTGCCTTCGGCCTGTCAACATGGGCTGTTCATGCAGAAACTTGGCCCACTAAACCCGTGAAGGTGGTGGTGCCTGCTCCGGCGGGCAGTTCTTTGGACGTCATCGTTCGCGGTATGGCCGACACACTGCGCACCCGTTGGGGCCAACCCCTGGTGGTTGAAAACAGGCCAGGTGCCGGCGGCACCATTGGCATGGACGTTGTGGCCAAAGCTGCACCTGATGGGTACACCTTGGGAATTGGTTTCAATGGCCCTATTGCTTTTGGCCCCTTCATGTTCAAGAAAATGCCTTATGACCCTGTCAAGGATTTGATCCCTGTCATCTTGACCACGTCTCAGCCTAATGTGTTGGCCATTCCAGCCAATCACCCAGCCAATAATGTGAAAGAGTTTGTCGCTTGGGCCAAATCGCAAGGCGATAAGGTGAGTTATGCATCGGTGGGGCAGGGCAGTTCTTCGCATTTGTCGATGGAGTTGTTGAAGGCCACAGCGGGATTTGAAGCTACACATGTTCCTTTCAATGGTTCGCCGCCAGCTGCCTTGTCGGTGGCGCAAAATGAAACGCAAGCATTGCTCACGGTGGAGCCTGCGCTGCTTTCCTTGGTTCAAGGCGGGCGTCTGAAATTATTGGCGGTGACCAGCCTACAGCGCTTGCCAGCCAGACCAGAGTTACCTACTGTTGCTGAGGCCGGTTACGCAGGCTTTGATGCCTTGGCATGGAACGGTTTGTTTGCACCGGCCGGCACACCAGTCGAGACCATCAATCGCATCAATGCAGACATCAATGCGGCCATGGCAGATACAGCCTTTCGTCAAAACATGCTCAAGCAAGGATTGATCATTGGCGGCGGAACCCCTGCCAGCTTTAAAAGTTTCATTGAAAGTGAAACACGCAAATGGGGCGTGATCATCAACAAGGTTGGTATCAAAATCGATTGATGCACAACTCAAAATTTTGCATCTGGGCTCTGAGGGTTTGGTTGCTCAGCTTATTGCTTATCCTGCAGGGTTGTGCCAGTCACACACGAAGTATGGCAGACAGCATCAGGCCAAGCAGTAAAAAATTTCATGATCCATCCTGTCAACGGTCATTCCAGTTGGCGCCTTTGCACGATGACATACGCTTATCGCGCTCCCTTGCTACCCCGCCTCTCTTGTTGGCGGGTGGCGTAGCTATTTTATTGCCCGTCTTGGGCGTGAACATGGTCCTTGACGCGATCGACCAAGCAGATGCTTCCTATGTATCTGAGGTGTGTGGAGGGTTTGCAACGCCTGTGCAAAATATTTTAGAAAAAGTCTTATTAGGTGCTGGTTTTAGTTTTTTACCACCACTTTCAAAGTAGGAGCCAATTAACGAATCACTGTCTTCAGTGCTTTTGGAATGACCAAAATTTGAAACGAATGCGCATTTCCCAAGGTTCAGCCATTGGCCGCCCCATTAAAAGCCTTGGCAGCATCAGCAGGAGTTGCAGTCGATTGAATTGCCAAGCGATCACCAAGTTCAATTGACCATTGAATGTCAATGCCTTATCAAGTGAATTTAGAATGTTCCAAATAGATTGATCTTTCGTCTAACAGGAAAACACATGGCCTTCCCGCAAAACTTGTCTTATCAATGCATGAGATTGCCTGCTTCTTTTTTGATGGTATTGGCCGTTGCTGCACAGGCTCAAACGCCCCCTGCCAACCCTTCAACGCCAACCAGTGGGTCGCCAGCGAGCAGTGCGCCTTCGCCAACTGTCACACCGCCTTCGGCCCCTGGTGCTTTGCGTCCCATGAAAGACATTCTGAAAGATGCCAAGTCAATTCCTGGCTTTTTCACCTTGCATCAAAAAGACGAAAAGGTCTGGCTTGAAATATTGCCCTCGCAATTGGGCAAGCCCTTCTTTTTTTCGTACAACGTGCCGCGATCTATTGGCGAACGCGGTTTGTATGGCAGTCAAATGGGGGGCTCCAAATTGGTGGAGTTTCAAAAGATAGGCAATCAAGTTCAATTGATTGCCAAGAACACACAGTTTTTTGCAAAAGAGGGTACACCTCAGGCTCAGTTTGTAGCGGAGTCTTTTTCTGACAGCTTGATGGGCAGCGCAGCTTTGGTGTCTGCGCCACATCCCGAAACCAAATCCATATTGATTGAAGCTAACACACTGTTGTTTTCAGACATTCCTGGTTATCAGACACGTTTAGAAGCTTCGTTTCGAATGCCATTTGCGCTAGACACCCGAAATACATCATTTGCCACCGTCAAGAGTTCAGAAACCTTGACAGGTTTGGAGGTGAAAGCTCACTTTGCAGTCTCCAAGTTGTCGGCGCCTCCAATGGTGCCTTCGCAGGTGCCCACAACGCCGCCACCCAGCACCACGCCCGATCCACGCAGCCTTTTTGTTTCTTTCTATTACAGCTTTATGCCATTGCCAGTGCCCATGGCTATACGAATGGCAGACGAGCGAGTGGGGTTTTTTACAGTGGCCCGCACAGACTACACCACTGATTTGAACGTCAAGCCTAAAACACATTTGCTCAAACGTTGGCGCTTAGAGAAAAAAGACTCAGGGGCTGCTGTTTCAGAACCCAAAGAGCCTGTTGTTTATTGGCTCGATAAAAACATTCCTGAAAAATACCGCGATTCAGTCATGCAAGGCGTTTTGGAATGGAACAAAGCGTTTGAAAAAGCAGGATTTAAAAATGCTTTGGTGGTCAAGCAGCAGCAAGCCACTGACGATTTCAATAACATGGATGCGCGTCACACTTCCATTCGTTGGTTCACAGGTGCCGATGTAGGCTTTGCGATTGGTCCTTCGCAGGCCGATCCTCGCACGGGTGAAATATTAGACGCTGACATTGGCATGTCAGACGTGTTTGCCAGGGGCGCTAGGCGGACTGTGATTGAAGACATGTTGCGAGTACGCAGCAATGATGGAGAAATATGTGAGCATGCACAAGAAGCCGCTGAAGAGTTGAATTACGCGCTTGATTTATTAGAGGCCAGAGGCCTAGAGTTGGACAGCCCCAAAGCCGACGCATTGGCGCAAGCCTATGTGAAGGACATCATCATGCACGAGGTAGGACATACTTTGGGTCTGCGCCACAACTTCCGCGCCTCCACTGTTTATGATTTAAAACAACTTCAAGATCCAAGCTTTACCAAATTGAACGGCATTGCGTCTTCGGTCATGGATTACAACCCCTTCAATATTTCGCCCAAAGGAGAAATACAGGGCGAATACGTCATGTCAACATTGGGCGCTTATGACTACTGGGCCATTGAGTATGGTTACAAGCAGTTTGAAGCGGGTCATGAAGCACAGGGCCTGGCACAAATTTTGGCCAAAGCCAATCAGCGGGAATTGCAGTTTGATACTGACGAGGATGCAGGCTTCGGTGCCATGGGTGGCATTGACCCCATGGTAAACCGTTTCGATTTGGGTTCTGATCCACTGGCTTATTACAAAAGACGAATGCAGCTTTCGCGCGAATTGTGGGAGCGATTGCAAAACTTGAACTTGGCCACTGGTGAGAGTTACGAACGGTTAACGCGCAGCTTCAGAAGTGGTTTCAGTCAATTGGCACGGGTTGCGCCTTTGGCGGCCAAATACATCGGTGGCGTGCATACACGCAGAGAACGTGCTGGCAACAATAGGCCTTTGTTTGAGCCTGTCAGTGCAGAGCTTCAACGCGAAGCACTTCAGCTCATGACCAAAGATTTTTTAGGGACTGACAGTTTTAAATTCAAACCTGAATTCATTGCACGCTTGGCCGTTGATCGATTAGAAAGCAGCAGTTTGCAAGGTGGTCTACAAACTTCGGTGGCCTCCTTGGTGGCGGGCGTACAAAAAGGTATTCTCGACCAAATTTATTCCCCTGCGGTAGCAACTCGATTGGCCGAGGTGGGCATGAAAGTGAATGATCCGAGAGAAACTTTGGGGTTGTCCGATGTTTATGATTCACTGCAAGATGCTATTTGGTCTGAAGCCAAAACGGGCCAAGAAACCAGTTTGATTCGGCGCAACTTACAGCGCGAACAACTGCGCCGCATGACCGATGTGTTGGTTAAACCCTCAGGCCCTTGGCCAGCCGACGCGCGAAGCATCCTGCGCGACAACGCACGCCAATTGTCTGTCTTGCTAAATAAGACGCTTGCCAAACCAGGCTTGTCCAAAACCACCCGTGCGCATTACGCAGATTCGCTCGACACTTTAAATGCAAGCCTGAAGGCCTCCATGCAAAGGGCTGCACCCTAAACGATCCGTGCTCTAAGTTTGTTGCCGATGGTGTTGGGTAAGGCTGCCGTGGCCGATTCGATCTCAGGCAACATTCACTCACTATTCCTTAGCCCCTAAGGCTATGGCCACCTCTTGACTTTTGGCAAGGAGGGTTGCGTTGGCTTGTGCAGCCTGCGTGGACGTAGCCCAGCCTTGCATGTGTTGTTCACTGATGGCTGCTAGCGCATCTATCCACATGGGCTCATCGTTCATGCAGGGAATGTAGTTAAAGATCTTGCCGCCCGCATGTAAAAACGCTTCGCGTCCTTCCATGCTAATTTCTTCCAATGTCTCTAGGCAGTCACCAGTAAATCCAGGGCACACCACATCCACACTTTGGGTGCCCGCTTGAGCCATCGCAATCAGTGTTGGCTCGGTGTAGGGCTCTAACCATTTGGCTTTGCCAAATCGAGATTGGAATGTGACTTTGTACTGATCCTTGGTCAGGCCTAATTTTTCAGCCAAGAGACGGCCTGTTTTGTAGCATTCGCAATGATAGGGATCACCGAGTTGCAACGTCCGTTCAGGCACACCATGAAAGCTCATGACAAGTTGTTCTGCCCGGCCATGTGTTGCCCAATTTTTTTGAATGCCCGCAGCCAAAGCTTGGATGTAGCCATCGTGGTCGTGATAGTGATTCACAAAGCGAAACTCTGGCAAATTTCGCGTTTTTAAACCCCAGCGATACACGGCATCAAAAACGGGTGCGGTAGTTGTTGCGCTGTATTGAGGGTAGGCGGTTAACATCAAAATACGTGTGACTCCTACTTCTCGCAATGCAGTCAATTGAGACTCGATGCTGGGTTGACCATAGGTCATGGCGTACTTGACGACCACTTCATGGCCATCTGCTTTTAATTTTTCCGCCAAACCCAAAGCTTGTTTTTCAGTCCACACCCGCAATGGGGAGCCTTCTGAAGTCCAAATACTGGCGTATTTGGCAGCAGATTTGGCAGGCCGAATCCGCAAAATAATGCCATGCAGAATGAGCCACCAAATGACTCTGGGAATTTCGACCACGCGCGAATCACCCAGGAACTGGGCTAAATATTGGCGCAACGCGGGTGCTGTGGGCTCTTTGGGGGTGCCTAGGTTGCAATACAGGACTGCTGTCTTTGCAGCTTGTCCATGTTGGTAAGGGGGTTCTTTTTGAAATGCCATGCGTTATTCTCTCCCACCATGATCGACTTTTCAAAAATTAAAGCCATCTCCCTAGATTTAGATGACACTTTGTGGCCCGTTTGGCCCACGATTGGTCGGGCCGAGGAGACCTTGGCGCTGTGGTTGGCCGAAAAAGCACCTGGAACAGTGCCCTTGTGTGCTGTTCCGGGATATCAACGCCAAATTCGCGAGGCCATGCCGACGCTGCGGCCAGATTTGGGCAATGATTTGTCCGCCTTAAGGCGTGAAGCCATCCGGGTGTTGCTCGAAAGAGCAGGGGAGGATCCCGGTTTAGCCGAACCAGCCTTTGAGGTCTTTTTTGAGGCCCGACAAAAAGTCATTTTTTTTGAAGATGCGCTTTCGACCTTGGACTTTCTAAAATCCAGATACCCCATGGTGGCGCTTTCAAATGGCAATGCTGATATCCAAAAAGTTGGATTGAGCGGCTACTTTGTTGCAGCTTTTAACCCCATTAACCTCGGCGTGGGAAAGCCTGACCCCAGAATGTTTCATGCGGGTGCTCAAGCCTTGGGCGTGTTGCCCGAAGAAATTCTGCACATTGGCGATGATCCTGATCTGGATGTGTTGGCTGCACAGCGTGCAGGCCTGCAAGCAGTTTGGCTAAACCGTGAAGAAAAATTGTGGGCCCATGAAGTTCACCCAGCCCCATTCACGGTCTCCAGTTTGAAGATACTTTGTGATGTTTGGCCAAATTGAGTGGAATGGACAAATTGAATATTCAAGGCACTGCTTGAATGCCTGAAATGATGGCGCCTTCTAGGGTTGCAGGGTAGGGTCCTTCAACATAGTCGCCACACACCGTGATGCCTTGGCAAGGTGTTGCGCTGGGTCTTTTTAAATTGGGGATGCAGGCAAAAGTCGCTCTTTTCTCAACCACGGTTTGAATCACTTTGAAGGCCTCAATGCCCAAAGCGTCTTGGCTAAGCTGGTGCAAAAGAGCGCTCAATTGCCCCATCACTTGATGTGTCACATCTTCTTTGCTTAGCTTGTTGGCACTGACAACGAAGGCCAATAAACCGGGCGTACAGGCTTCGTTGTAAATTTGACCGCGGTCAAAAGCAAACTGAGCAGGAGAGCCTTGAGTGGCTCTGAGTGCCAACATCGGCTGTGGTAATTTGAAATCTAAAGGTCCTTGAACATAAACCGTGGCAATGGTTTCGTGCTTCAATTGATTGGCAGAAGCTGACCATGCAGAGTTGAATGTTTCAAGTAGATGCGCTGCATCCCATGCTGGCGTTGCAATCACCAGATGGTCAAACCTGTCATCCCCTAGTTGCCAACGCTTGGCATCATTGGGGTTGTTGCCTAAATCAACAATGTTGTCGATCCTTTGGCCAGATTGGCAGGAGACTTTATTTTTTTCAAGCCACTTGATGGCCGCATGTGGAAAAAGTTCCCCCAAGTCCAGCCTGGGAAGCAACAGATCAGAACTTCCAACAGGTCCAAAAAGCGCGTCTTTCATGATGCGCAAAAAAACCTTGCCACTGGCTTCATAGGCCGGTGTATTGAGGGCAGAGACGCACAAAGGTTCCATCAAATCCTGCCAAACAGTGGGCGTCATATTCTGGCAAAGATCGGCCACCGTAAGATGCGCTGCACATTCAAAGTTCATGGCTTTCCATTGCCATGCAGTTTTCATAAGCTGCCACTTGTCAACAGCGCGCCAACAAGAATTCAAGACAATGCCCTGCAACAGATTGATGGGAAACGACTTGTTGGGAAGCGACAGTCCTGAGCCATCGGCATATCTTAAATCTAGGGGTTTTCGCCAAAATGCTTTTTCTAAATTGATACCCACGATTTGCATCATTGACAAGGTCTGTTGATAAGCACCAATCAGGATGTGTTGCCCATTGTCCAGGGCGGGGTAATTTTCAGAATTTATTTGAATTGAACGTGCACGGCCTCCCCAAAATTTGCTGGCTTCTAGCA
>Ga0209768_10002238_pt1 | contig 12056 bp, 11 predicted proteins | sample LauGreSBDMM110SD_3_FD_187564 | JGI IMG/M metagenome (GOLD analysis project Ga0209768, IMG submission 187564) | Freshwater lake microbial communities from Lake Michigan, USA - Sp13.BD.MM110.SD (SPAdes) (version 2) | ecosystem: Environmental > Aquatic > Freshwater > Lake | place: Lake Michigan... | reverse complement strand
GCGTAGCGACGTTGGATCTAGAGCCCCTGTTAGAGAAGTTCCCAAAATATTTGCCAGCGTTGTCAATATATTTAAACCTTGGCCTAGCACCCAAGTAAGTGAAGTTAGCGCTGCCGTGTTTCGAAGCGCTTTTGCAGATTTAGATAATTTACCGGCGTCATCGATTAAGAAGAATGCCATCGCCAATAAGAGGCCAACGGTTGCAAAACTTGCGGTAAGTGAAATGAACTTACCAACTGTGGTCAACGAGGCAATCAGTGGACCAGCAGAAGTTGGATCTGCTGCCAGAAAGATCATCTCTCTTTAAATATCTTTCGAGCGTAAAGTGCAAGCGTGACTAGTACAACAAAGGAGAGAACAAGTAATCCAATAACAAAGAGATTGGTTCCAAAATCACTTCCCTCAGCTTTTGCCGGCGTTGAAGGCACAACCTCCTCCGGTGTAGAAATAGATGTCGAGGAGAAATTAAAATTAAATGAACCGACCAGTGGAACATCCATTTCAGAGAGGATGTTGTAGCTAACTTTATAAGAACCTGATTCGGTGATTGGTTTCATCCCAATAATGATCTCGTTTTCTGCAACGGTGAGCGTTCCATCATCAACGCGACGTCCAGCGGGGTCAGTAACTGTTATTTCATTTCCCATATCCATCGGCGTAATCTCAACAGTAATTGTGACTGCACTCGGTGCAACTTTTAACGTTGCTCCTGCGATTGGAGATGTTGCAACAAGTGAATTAGCCAGGGCGGGACCTGCCATAAATACAGAAATGCCAATTGCGCCAATAAGTGCCGCAATACGCTTCACTTTAAACCTGCCTTCGCTGCGAGAGTGGTCTCAATTCGCCTCTATAGTCTCACTTCCTTAGACTGATCCACTAGTCCCCAGGGATGTGATTTAGGAAAGGAGTGAGCACAAGTGCCTACATATCAATACCAATGTTCTGCCTGTGAACACGCCTTCGAAGCCTTTCAAAGCTTTTCTGAAGATCCCCTGACTGTTTGCCCAGAATGTAAGGGCGAAGTTCGCAAAGTTTATTCAGCAGTCGGAGTCGTATTTAAGGGATCAGGTTTTTATAAAACTGATTCAGCAACAAAACCTGCAGCACCTGTAACTCCTGCAAAATCAGATTAATTAATCGTCGTGATGGGGCGGTTTATCGCCCTTAATTTCATCTTCTCTTCGTCGCGCATCACTTTGATCTTCGCGCGGATCACTTTCGTCCTGTGTGGTTGCTGGGAAAAGTTCACTCACGATCGACTTTACCCCTCAATCTTAAATACCAATTTGCCTAACTAAGGATGATCCTACAGAATTAAACAGTGTTTGAACGCCTAGGCCATCTATTAGTCCGCCGCAGTAAAGTGGTCTTAATTGTATTTACGGTCACGATTCTGGCCGCGGGTGGAATTGGCTCACTCGCCTTTGGAAAACTTGATTCAGGTGGTTACTCAGATCTATCGAGTGAATCGGCAAAAGCTGCAACTTATCTAACAGAGAAATTTGGCGTGGTCGAACCGGTTGCTGTTCTTGTGGTCGATACCGGTGATAAAGCGGTCGATGATCCGCAAATTTCACAGGCTGCAATCGCACTTGAAAAGAAGCTTTCACAAGTACCCGGCGTATCTAAAACACTTTCTTTCTGGTCAACCGGCGGCGCTGCGAGTATGAAATCAACTGATGGAAAGGCTGCCTTCCTCTTTGCGTATGCAAGTTTAAAGTCAAATGATTTTGGTCAACTTGGGGAAATTGGTAAAGAAATTCAAAGTAAGTTTGATGGCGTTAACGGAGATCTCACTGTTTACGCATCTGGTACTGGGGTTATTACCTATGCCATCAACCATAAAATAGAAAAAGACTTGTTGTTGGCTGAATCAATCGCGATTCCTTTGACCTTCTTGCTGTTGGCTTTTGTATTTGGCGCACTTGTTGCTTCAGCAATGCCGCTGGTAGTTGGTGTTAGCGCGATTCTGGGCGCGTTCCTTATTATTTATATTTTTACGCTCTTTACCAATGTCAGCATTTTTGCGCTGAATTTAATTACCGGCCTTGGCCTCGGACTTGGTATTGATTATGCGCTTTTGATGGTCAACCGTTTTCGCGAAGAGTTACACGGTGGAAAGAGCGTTGAAGATTCAGTCGTAGCAACAGTAAATTCTGCCGGCAAAACGGTCTTCTATTCTGGTCTCACAGTTCTAGTAACTTTAAGTGCGCTTATATTCTTCCCGCTCGATTTCTTAAAGTCTTTTGGTTATGCCGGTGTTAGCGTTGTTTCACTCGCCGTAATCGGTGCGCTTGTTCCACTTCCTGCGATTATGGCGCTCTTGGGACATAAAATTGATAAAGGTGTAGTGCGCAAATCAGGAATCACACCAAAAGAAGATGGACGTTGGGCGCACACCGCTCGAAATGTTATGCGCCGTCCCGTTCCGGTTGTTATTGGTTCATTACTTGTCTTAGGTATCTTTGCCGCGCCAATTACTAACATTGCATTTGCCCAAGTTGATTCCAGGGTTCTGCCAAAGAGTGATCCCGCTGCCATTGGTTCTGCAAAAATTCTGGAAAGATTCGATGGCTTTGAAGGAAGTCCAATTGAGGTAGTAGTTCCCAATGGAGTTGGCAAAGAAGTGCAAGTGAGTGCTTACCTTGCAGAAGTTCAAAAAGTTGATGGCATTGCCCGCATATCTCCGATTGAAACTTACGGAAATGATTTACGAATTCAAGTTATCCCATCGAAGGGATCGCGCACATTAGCTGCTGAGAAAATAATCCACGACATTCGCGATATTCCTAAGCCCGCCGGAACGTTAATTGGCGGTGCAGCAGCGGACTTCACTGATGCACAAGATGGCATTGCGCGCACACTTCCTTGGGCTTTGGGATGGATCGCCTTCTGGGTAATGATTCTTATCTTTATATTTACCGGTTCGATAATTCTGCCAATAAAGGCTGTCCTGCTAAATGGACTTTCGTTGGTGGCAACCCTTGGTGTAATCACGTGGGTATTTATTGATGGAAATCTAAAGTGGCTCCTTGGTGATTTCACAGTAACTGGTGCGCTAGACACTGGCACGGTAATCCTTGTTGCAGTTGTTGTATTCGGACTTTCCATGGACTACGAACTATTCTTGCTCTCACGAATTCGTGAAGAACACATGGCAGGCAAGAGCAATATCGAATCTGTTGCTGTTGGTCTGCAACGCTCTGCGCGCATAATCACCGCAGCAGCCTTGCTCTTAGCCGTGGTCTTCGCCGCTTTCATGATCAGTGGAGTTACATCCATCAAGATGATGGGCTTCGGAGTTTCTTTCGCAGTGTTACTTGATGCGACGTTAATCCGCGCCTTGTTAGTTCCTGCCTTGATGCGCTTATTCGGCGAAAGTAATTGGTGGGCTCCAAAGCCGTTACGTCGCTTCACTATTACGCATTAATTTCTATATAAAGGGCGCTGCCTCTATCCTTTAGGTATGGATCTCATCGCAACTCTGCAATGTGCGGATCAACCTGGCATTGTCCATGCGATGACGAGCGCGGTTCTTAACTGCGGCGGAAACATTATTGAGAATCAGCAATACACAGATCACACAACAAATACTTTTGTAATGCGCACTCGCTTTGAAACCTCACAAGGCATGGCAGTAGCCCAAACTAGCCTCAACGGTGAGCTAGGAAAGTTCGCACCAGCACTTCATATCCGTGAAACTGCCAATAAGCCACGCGCGCTGATCTTGGTCACCAAAGAGAGCCACTGCTTACGAGATTTGATGTATTTGCTCGAACTCGGCGAACTGCCTATTCAAATACCAATAGTTGTTTCCAACCGTGAAGATCTCAAGCAACTCGTTGAATCACACGGAATTCCATTTATGTATCTGCCAATTGATGCTGGCAACAAGGCAGCACAAGAGAAGGTTTTGATTGCTAAGGTAAAAGAACTCGAAATAGATTTCGTCGTCTTGGCGCGTTATATGCAGATTCTATCCGCTGATTTTTGCAACGCAATGCCAGGCAAAATTATTAATATTCATCACTCATTCTTGCCGGGATTTAAAGGTGCAAAGCCTTACCACCAAGCGCACGAGCGCGGTGTAAAGATCATTGGTGCAACTGCGCACTTTGTAACCGCTGATTTAGATGAAGGCCCAATCATTGAGCAAGATGTTGCTCACGTGACACATTCATCGACACCAGATGAATTAATCGCACTTGGCCGAGATATCGAGCGCCGTGTTCTTGCAAAGGCAGTAAAACTCTATGCCGAAGATCGCATATTTATTGTTGGACAACGCACAATTATTTTTAGTTAATTTTAAGGAATTGTGTCCCCGGCGGGAGTTGAACCTGCGACCTACCGCTTAGGAGGCGGTTGCTCTATCCACTGAGCTACGGGGACTTACGGGAAAACTAATTTAACTTGGCAAAGGTTATCTCTATCGCTAACCTAGGTGTAACACGCTCAATATCGATCGTGCGGATTACAGAACGAAAGGCCACCCATGAAAGCGCTCGTTATCGGCGCAGGCGGAGTTGGCAGGGCAATTGCAAATATCGCATCGCGACGTCCATTTATTACCTCAATGGTTATTGCAGATCGCCACCTGTCGCGCGCAGAAGAAGCAGTCGTAAGAGTAAAAGACCCTCGTTTTTCTGCGGCTGAGGTAAACGCGGCTGAGCTTGAAGATATTCGTGCACTAATTCGCAAAGCCAATCCAGATATCGTAATAAACGCTGTAGATCCACGCTTTGTTATGCCAATCTTTTTGGCTTGCGAAATTGAAAACAAGAATTACATGGATATGGCGATGTCCTTATCTCGCCCTCATCCACATTATCCAAACTCTGAAACTGGCGTAAAGCTGGGCGATGAACAGTTCGCACGCGATTGGAACTGGTGCGAAAGAGGAACTTACGCAATCGTTGGTATGGGTATTGAACCTGGAATGAGCGATGTCTTTGCAAAGTATGCATCTGAACATCTCTTCTCGCGTATCGATGAAATCACTGTTCTCGATGGTTCTAATTTAGTAGTTGAAGGAGCTGATTTCGCTCCATCATTTTCTATCTGGACAACAATTGAAGAGTGTTTGAATCCTCCTTTGGTTTGGGAAGATGGTCGTGGCTGGTTCACCACTGAGCCATTTAGTGAACTCGAAGTCTTTGATTTCCCAGAAGGAATCGGACCTGTTGAATGCGTAAATGTGGAACACGAGGAAGTTGTGCTGATTCCACAGAAAGTTGATGCCAAGAAAGTAAATTTCAAGTATGGGCTTGGTGCGCAATTCATAACGACGTTAAAGACAATTCATATGCTCGGTTTAGATCGCAAAGAAACGGTCGAAGTTCAAGGTCACTCCGTGTCACCGCGAGATTTGTTGGCGGCATCACTGCCTGATCCGGCCACACTTGGTTCGCGCATGAAAGGTAAAACTTGTGCAGGAACTTTGGTTAAAGGACTTGATAAAAGTGGTAAACCATATGCCTGCTACATTTATAACGTCGTAGATAACGAATGGTCAATGGCAAATTACGGTGACCAAGCAGTTGTGTGGCAGACCGCGATCAATCCAGTAATTGCCATGGAGTTATTACATAACGGTACTTGGAAGCCTGAAGGCGTCAATGGCCCTGAGTGGTTTGCAGCTAAGCCGTTCCTGGAACTACTAGAAGAATATGGAACTACTTGGCATATTCGCGAGGAATCGAGCACAGGAATCTCAATTGAGGAGTTAGCCATCTAAGAAATGGTGAACTTAAATGGCTAAGGAAGTTCACTTTGATGTAGTCGTCATTGGTTCGGGTTTTGGTGGATCGGTTACCGCTCTGAGATTGCGCGAAAAAGGCTATTCGGTTGCGGTTCTAGAAGCAGGAAAGAGATTTGCGGATAAGGACTTCCCTAAGACTTCTTGGAGAGTAAATAAGTTTCTATTTGCGCCACAACTCGGCTGTTACGGAATTCAGCGAATTCATTTCCTTCCAGATGTTCTGGTGCTCTCTGGTGCAGGTGTAGGTGGCGGTTCTTTGGTTTATGCAAATACTTTGTATCAACCGGGTGATAAATATTTTCAAGATCCACAATGGGCGCAGATAACTGATTGGAAGCGCGAACTAGAGCCTTGGTATGACCAAGCACGCCGCATGTTGGGAGTAGAAGAGAATCCTTATTTCTCGCCCAGTGATGCTGCGATGAAAGTTGCCGCAGAGAAAATGGGCGTTGCTGACACATTTAAAATGGCGCCACTCGGTATTTATTTTGGAAAAGGTGAAGGTAAGCCAGCGAGTGATCCGTACTTCGGCGGCAAAGGTCCAGATCGAGTTGGCTGCACAAATTGCGGTGAATGTATGACTGGTTGTCGCCACAACGCGAAGAACACCTTGCCAAAGAATTATTTGGGGTTGGCTGAAGGTGCGGGCGCGAAAGTATTTCCGATGACAACAGTCACTGAATTTTCCGAACGCAGTGATGGTAAATGGGAAGTAAAAACTGTTAAGACTGATAGCTGGGACGGATCTCGCGGCACAACATTTATTGCGACAGATCTGGTTGTTGCAGCCGGCACATTTAATACCCAAAAACTCCTGCATAAGATGAAGCGAAAGAATCTGCCTAATCTCTCCGATCGATTAGGAGAACTCTCGCGCACAAATAGCGAAGCGCTAACTGGTGCGCTGATGAATAGCCGAGAGATAGATTTCAGCCGCGGCGCAGCGATTACATCTTCTTTCTTCCCCGATGAACATACCCACGTAGAACCAGTGCGTTATGGCAAAGGCAGCAACTTTATGGGGCTGCTGCAAACGATAATGACCGATGGATATACCGGAAAAGAACGGCGCAGGCATTGGTTAAAGCAATTTATTGCTCGGCCATCTTTATTGGCACGAATTATAAATGTGCGGCACTGGAGTGAGAAAACAGTTATCGCACTTGTTATGCAGGATGTGGACTCTTCAGTCACGGTAAAGGGCAAGCGCGGCATCTTTGGCTTTAAGTTAACGTCTAAGAACAACAGCGATCACCCGAATGCGACTTATATTCCTGCTGCCAACGAGGCGGTGCGCCATGTTGCTAATGAATACGGCGGAATTGCTGGTGGACACATTGGCGATCTAATCAGCGCACCATTTACTGCGCATTTTGTTGGCGGATGTGTAATCGGCGCGGATGTGAAATCTGGTGTGATCGATGCCTACCATCGCGCCTTTAATTATCCGACTTTGCATGTCGTCGATGGTTCAACGATTACAGCAAACTTGGGAGTTAATCCATCTCTGACAATTACTGCTCAGGCAGAGCGCGCAATGTCACTTTGGCCAAATAAGGGCGAAATAGAAGAACGTCCCACACAAAGTGATCCGTACAAGTATCTTCAGCCAATTAAACCTAACTATCCGGTTGTGCCCGTCGGTGCACACGGCGAACTTAGATAGCGGAGGCATAATGAAAAAGTGGGCTCTAGTTACTGGCGCTACCGCTGGAATTGGCGAGAGTTTTACGCGCTTACTTGCCGCCGAAGGATTTAATTTGGTTTTGGTCGCGCGTGATGAAGTCAGGCTTAACGAGCGCGCCGCTGGGTTGAAAGAAAAATACGGTGCAGATTCAATTGTGATCGTTGCAGATTTAGCAACTGAGTCAGGTTGTTCCAAGGTTGAAGATTTCATCGCAGGCAATGAAGTTGAAGTCTTGATCAACAACGCTGGCTTCGGAATCAATAAGCTCTTCACAATGAGTGACTTGGCTAAGGAAGAAGAGGTTCTAAAAGTTTTGGTTCGTACCCCAATGAGGCTGATGCACGTTGCACTTCCTAAGATGAAAGAACGTAACTCAGGAGTGGTAATCAATGTTTCATCGGTTGCAAGTTTTATTGCCGGCGGTGCCTACAGCGCTTCCAAGTCATATCTAACTGTCTTGTCTGAATCTTTACATACCGAACTATCTGCTACGAATATTAAGGTTTCAGCGCTTTGCCCGGGATTTACCCGAACTGAATTTCATCAACGAGGCAGAATGAAAATGGCCGGCCTTCCAAAATTTATGTGGCTTAATTCTGATGCTTTGGTGGCTAAAGCTTGGAAAGATGCTGTTTCAGGAAAACCTGTATCCATACCTGGATGGCAGTACAAACTTCTAGTTGGAATTATTTCTCTTATGCCAAGGTCGTTAGTCAGGCGTCTCGGAATGAACCTGCGAGTTAAGCAGAGGTAATTCACACGATTTTCACTGCTTGCTTCCTTAATATGGGCCTCACTGTTCGGTAATATTGGTCCATAATCAATGGAGGTTTTCATGTTTCGCAAGGTTCTCGTCGTACTCGGTGCCGCAGCTCTAGTTGCTGCCTCAATCACCTCCGTGCCAGCAAGTGCCGCGACCAAGATCAGTAACGGCGTCTCCTGCAAAAAAGCAGGTGCGACTACCAAGGTAAGCGGTTCTACTTACAAGTGCGCAAAGAATCCGATAGTAAAGAATGCAAAATTAACTTGGTTATCACTTGACTGCCTTAACACTGCAACGACATATAAAAAGGCATTGGCAAACTTGCCAAAAATCAAGTCAGCAACCGACTTAACAGTTGCCAAACTAGATTCCGATATTGCGAAGCAAACCGTGCAAGATGAAAAAGCAGCTAAGTTGATCCCGGAATACCGCGCAAAGGTTGAATCCTATACAGCGATGGTTACAGTGTTAAAGGCAGATACCGCGAATTTAGTTAAGAATAAGAAAGCAATCGATAACTTTAATTCTGCTATTCGTAATTACGATGCCGCAATAAAGGCCTACACAACTGTTGGCCGACAGAGTGATCGAAGCAAGAAAGCCCGCGCGCAAGCCATTACCCAATACGAGAACTCAAAGACCGATATTGAGACTTCACTCAGCATGGCTAAGTTGATTTGCACCAAGGGGTTTTAACTCACCCAAGTCTGAGGCTTCCCCTATTAATCTGTGAGGTTAACTTCCCTTAACTTTTGTTGGTGATAGTTCACCGAATTGCTAAGTGGCTTCCGGCTCTTTTATTAGTTGCGCATATTTTGATCCGAGCATTTTTCTCTGAACCTTCTATAGCCAAAGATTTAATATTTTATAACGCGATAGTAATAGTTCTTTTAATCGCGCTCTTTCAAGCACCGCTGCATAACGACCCGCTTGCTGTTGCATTTTTAACACTCGCAACCGCATCTTGGGGTATCGGATCAATTACATCTAGTCTGAGTCAATTTTTTAACTTTAACGCTCACGAGCAATTAGTTTCCAATGTTGCATATTCTGCGTTCTATCCATTCGCCTTTATCGCTATACCAAGGGCGATCGGCAGGGCAAAACGGATGCAATCCATTGAACTATTGGATTCGGCAATTTTTGGTCTGGGATTTACCTCGATTATTGCTGCGCTATTGCTAAAGAAATTAGTAGGGGATTCGGGCTTGGGATTCTTTTTCTCGGTTCTATTTTCCATATGCGATATTGCATTGATGGTGATAATTATTGCGAGTGCCGCGCGCTCTAAAATTTCATTGCGGTTGACCTTGATCATCACCGGAGTTCTTACCTTTACCTTGACTGATTTTTACTATTTGTGGTCACAGATTGAAGGCAGCTATCAATTTGGACAGTTAAGCGATGAGGGGTGGTTGATTGGATTAGTTCTAATCTCGCTCTCTCTTTGGTACCTGCCAAATGAAAGCAAATCTCAAGGAAAGATCCAGCCCGCTTTGATTGCAATTTCAATCTTTATAAGTCCAGCGTTGCTGTCGGCAATTGCTATCCGCCCTGATTATTTTCCGACTTATGTGGTTCTTCCGACGATTGCAACGCTCTTACTGGCATTTATTCGAATGACCTTAGTCATCCGCCAAGCCAACACTTTGGGAGAAGAGAAGGTTCTGGCGCGCACCGATGAGCTAACCGGTTTGCCTAATCGACGCAGGTTAATTGCAGAACTATCAACCTTTAGCGAAGTAGAAGGAGCCTTACTCCTTTTGGATTTAGATGGATTTAAACCAGTAAATGATCTTTACGGGCATGAAATGGGCGATCGCATATTGCGCCAAGTTGCGCAACGTTTTAGCCGTTCCCTTCCGAGCGGTGCCATCCTGGCCAGATTAGGTGGTGATGAGTTTGGCGTAATTGCTGCAGGTAGCGATGATGCAACTTTGGAGTTAGCTAGCGCTTTGAAAGCGACTTTGAGTTATCCATTTATTATTGATGGCAAATCAATTTCTATCGGAGTCAGCATCGGTCATGTTCGAAATGACGGTAAAGGAGATTTGCTGCATCGGGCAGATTTAGCGATGTATGAAGAAAAGCGCACTAACGCGGAAGCTCGGGCTTATCTGCCTTAATCTCTTGCAATCGCGCCAAGGATTCCAACCTTTCGAGCGCATGATCGACTATTCGTTCGCAATAACCTTTTGAATAACCATCAAGATATAGCCACGGTTCGTGAATTTCATTCGCTGATAAGTGAGCTAGTTCAGGGACGTACTTGCGGATGTAATCTCCATTTTCATCAAAGCGTTTACCTTGTTCAATGGGATTAAAGACGCGGTAATACGGTGAAGCATCTGTGCCGCTACCGGCGGTCCATTGCCAGCCGTGAGCGTTGGAGGCAACATCGTAATCAACTAAATGTTCTGCGAAGAAACGCTCGCCGAGTTGCCATTCGAGGTGCAAATCTTTTACCAGGAATGAAGCCACAACCATACGGGTGCGATTGTGCATCCATCCCTCAACAACTAATTGACGCATAGCAGCATCGACAAATGGGTATCCGGTCTTGCCTTCGCACCAGGCTTGAAACTGCGCACCAGGCTTGTCGTATCTCATCTGGCTAAAGCGAGGTGCGTAATACTCTGTATCGGTATTTGGATTATTGAATAGAACATCGGCATAAAATTCGCGCCAGGCGATCTCTTTCCGGAAAGTATCGTGCGCTTTACTTTCCCCAAGATTTGCCAAAAGGGTTCGTGGATGTACCTCACCAAACTTTAGATATGTACTCATTTTTGAAGTTCCATCAATAGCGGCAAGGTTTCTATTCTCGTCGTAACTATCTAGGCCGTTCTTTGAGAAAGACTTAAATCGCACAAGTGCAGCTGCTTCTCCGGCTTCAATAACTTGCACTCCATCGGGCGCTTTAAAGTCAGGAAAATTTCTATATTTATCTGGTGGCATTGGTGCGCTTATCTTGCTTGGAGTTTTCGCTGGTGCACGCCAGCCATGCTTTAACCAAGCGCGATAGAACGGTGTGTAGACGCGATAGGGCGTCGCATCGCTCTCTTTAATTACACGCCCTGGCTTTACCGCATAAGGACTTCCGGTTCTTATCAGTTTGATACCAGCGGATTCAACTCGAGCATCTCTTTCTGCGCCATATCTTTCATATTCATCTGAGATATGGATTTCGCTAATTTGATACAAGTCAATTAGTTCTTGCAGAATAACGATTTGATCGCCCTCAATGATGTGTAATTTATTTCCAAGTGATTGATCAAGTGCTCGTAATGATTGCCCCATATAAGCCAGTAACTTCTCGCCTGCTTCTGCGATTTGTGATTTATCTAGAATAAATAACGGAATAACTTCGTCACTTGATTCCATCGCGGCTAAGAGCGCAGGGTTATCGCCAATACGTAGATCTCTACGAAACCAAATTATGTTTCGACGCGGAACAGACATTGCACTATTGTCGCACTATGGAGTTGGTTAAGAGATATCAGATTCGCGGGGTGCCAGGTGAGGTATCGCGCTTTGATTTCGGCGGCCGAACCGTTGAATTATGGTCACCGCAGGAGCCAAGCGGCCATCTGCTAATCGCGCACGATGGCCAAAATGTCTTCGATGGCAAGACCTCAACATTTCGCGGCAAGACCTGGGAGATGGCCCAACACGCTTTTAAAGTCAGCCACGAGATTGGAATTACACCCCCGGTAATCATTGCAGTTTGGCATGGCTCTACAAAGGCCGATCCGATGGGAAGAGCAAAAGATCTCTCCCCCCAACAATTCTTTCAAGAAGATGTGCCGGTAAACCTGCCCAACATTTCAAAATCAGATTTG
>Ga0209768_10002232_pt1 | contig 12075 bp, 9 predicted proteins | sample LauGreSBDMM110SD_3_FD_187564 | JGI IMG/M metagenome (GOLD analysis project Ga0209768, IMG submission 187564) | Freshwater lake microbial communities from Lake Michigan, USA - Sp13.BD.MM110.SD (SPAdes) (version 2) | ecosystem: Environmental > Aquatic > Freshwater > Lake | place: Lake Michigan... | reverse complement strand
AGCAACGTGGAGGTGATCGCGGGAACCCCCGGCGATCCGGCGTTGCCCGCGGCCAGTATCGACGTGGCGCTGATGATTCACATGTATCACGAGATCAGTGATCCGTACGCCCTGCTGTATCGGCTCGCGACGGCGTTCCGCGCCGGAGGGCGGTTGGCGATTCTCGATCAGGACGCCCCGACCGACCGACATGGCACCCCGCCGCGGCTGCTCATCTGTGAACTCGGCGCCGTGGGCTACAGCCGTGTGCGCCGCGATGACATGCCCGATGGCGCCTACGTGATCACCTTCCGCGCCCCCGACGCCGGCAGCCGCCCGCGCGACGCCGCCGATGTCCGCGCACGGGTCGTCGCCGCCAACTGCCGGCCGTAGCAGACCGCCGCGGTTGGTGTGAGTTCAGCGCGCCTTCACCGCTAGCTGCCCGCAACCGGCCGCAATGTCGATCCCGCGCCGCTGGCGCACCGTACTCGGCAGCGCGAACTCCTCCGCCAGCAGCTGCTGAAAGCGGGTCGCCGCCTCGGTGCGCGTGGGCGCGCCGTCGTAGCCCGTGGTCGGATTGAGCGGAATGAGGTTCACGTGCGCCGGCAACCCGCGCAGCAGCACACCCACGGCGCGCGCCTGATCCACGCCGTCGTTCCGCCCCTCGATCAATGTCCACTCGTAAAAGATGCGGCGGCCGGTCGTCGCACTGTACGTACGGCACGCGTCCATCAGTTCGTCGAGCGGCCACTTGCGCGCGGAGGGCACCAGCGCCGCCCGCTCGTCCTGCGTGGCCGCGTGAAGCGAGACCGCCAGATGCACCGGACGCTGTTCCGCGGCCATGCGAAGAATGCCCGGTACGACACCCACGGTGCTCAGTGTGATGCGATCGGCGGCGAGCGCCGGACCGTGGGGATCGAGCAGAATGTCGATCGCCTGCATCACCGCGTCGTAGTTGTGCAACGGCTCGCCCATCCCCATCAGCACCAGGTTACGCAGGCGAGTGCCGAGCCCATGGCGCGTCTGGCGGGCCATCGCGCCGGCGGGCGCCTCGCGCCGCAGCACGCGCGCCACATGCACGGCCTGCGCCACGATCTCCCCCGGTGTGAGATGACGCGTGTACCCCATCTGTCCCGTCGCACAAAAGACGCACCCCATGGCGCAGCCAACCTGTGAGCTCACGCAGGCCGTAACGCGCCCCGTAAACTTCATCAGCACGGTCTCGATAGTGGCGGCGTCCGGGAGCGACAGCAGATACTTTCGCGTAAAGCCATCGCTCGACGCTGTCTCGAGCGTCGTGGGCAGGACGCCCAGTGTTGTTTCCGCTCGCAGACGCACCGCCAACGCGGGCAACAGCTCGGGCATATCGTCAAGCGACGACACGAGGTCGATGTACAGATACCTCCACAGCCGATTGGCATGCACGGGCTTGAGGCCCCAGTGCACCAACTGCTGCTGCAGCTCAGCGCGCGTGAGGCTGTAGAGATCGCGTGGCGAGGAGATGTCGGGCAAGCCCATGAGGGTCAGCGCGCCACCCGTTTCCGTGCGCTCTCCAGCCAGTTCAACACGATCGTCAGGTCGGTCGACCCACCGGCGTTGCGCACCATGAGAAAGTGACGGCCGTCCTTCGCGACATCGTAGTTCGCATGAATGCCACCCGGAGCGACGTCAGCGGTGAGGACGCGCTCGCGTGCGGACACCGTGACGCCGCTGCTCACGCTGAGGGTGGCGGCCATCAGATCGTTGCCGTTGAGATAGAACAGGCGTCGCCCGTCGGGCGACCAGACGGGTTCCGTGCCGCCGCCGGCAGAGATCTGCGTGCGGCCACCGGGACCGGGGAAGGGACGCACGAACACCTCCGGCGCGCCTGACTCGTTGGATACATACGTGACCCAGCGGCCGTCGGGTGAAAAGCGCGGCATGGTCTCGTCGGCGGGCGTGACCTCGAATGGCTTGGGAGTCGTGTCGCCCCGCAGCGCGCGATACCAGATATCGCGACCGGTGGTGTCAGCGACTGACCGATAAATCAGCGACGCCCCGTCGGGGGAGACCATACCCTCGGCAATCAGTCGCTGCGAACCGGCGCCGGTCTGCAGAGGTTCTGGCGGACCGCTTCGATCGTATGGCTGCCACCACAGCTCCTCGCGACGGTCGTCGTAAAAACGACGAAAAATGACTCTCGTGCCGTCGGGGCTCCACTCCGGTCGATCAGACACCGTGTCACCGGTCAGCCGCGTGGTGGTGCCGGCGGCGATGTCGATGATGTTGACGCGAGAGTTGACGCCCATGCCGATCCGTTCCGAGGCAGCCACGGCCACGCGCTTGCCGTCGGGCGAAAGGCGCGGGAACATCATGTTCAACGCGCCGCTCGCCTCGGTAATGGGCGTGCCGACGCCTCGCTCATCGACGAGATCGAGCTGCGTGCGCGAGTCTCCGGTGAACATCAGCAGTGTGCCATTCGCCGAGAGCGCGGCCGCAGAGCCGGTTATGAGGCCGCTCTCCAGCGTCGTGGCCGGCCCAAGGGTTTGCGCGCGCAGATCAACCCTGGCGGCCATGAGCTTCTGGTCGGCGGTCACGAAAAAGAGCAGATCGCCGTCAAGTCCCACGATGGCTTGAGCGGCCACGCCGAGATCCTTCACTTCCCCCCCGGTCACCGGCAGCATGTACGCGTTCGGGCCGGCGACAAAGAGGTGGCGTCCATCAGGACTCAGCACCGGCCTCTGCGAGCAGCGACAGGGCTTGCCTCCGCGCAACACAGCCACGCGCTGCGCATCGCCACCATTCGCCGGAATGAGTAGCACACCATACGGGCCGAAAGACGCCACAATGGTGTTCGTCGACCAGGAAATACCGGAAAAGAGAAGCTTGGCCAGATCGGGCGGCAGCGTGATGTCAGAAACACCGCTGCCATCAATAACGACGCGCTTGATGCCGCCGGTGCCGGTCTGCACCGCCAACTCGCGGCCATCGGGAGACAGCGCGAAGAAACGCACGTCTTCGGTGCCAGGTAACGGCTTGGCGAGGAGGCTGCCAACCTCCTGCACATGTATGCGAGTGGCGCTGCCATCCCGGGCGAAGAACGCGATGCGGCGCCCGTCGCCGGAGATGGCGTTCCCGAAGCGGCGTCCGGTGGCGAGCCCACCGGCTGCGGGCTTCACGACAAAGCGCATGGGCGCGCCGTTCGTCCGCGGCCCGGTACGTGTGGCCTGCCACGCCACGACCGCCAGCGACGCCGCGAGCGCCGCCGCATACGGCAACGGCGACGCATACCACGCGCGGCGCGACGAGGCGCGCGCCACGGGCGCCGCCATGCCGGCCACGGTGAACGTGGCATTCCCCAGCGCATCGGCGAACTGCTTCGCGCTGTCGAATCGATCGGCCGGCAGCTTCTCGAGTGCCTTCGCGAGCGCCGCGACCACATTGGGCGCCACGTTCTTGCGGAAGTCACTCACCGGGCGCGCGGTCTCGGTGATGATGCGCATGATCACCTGCTGCGCTGCGCCGCCGACGTGCGGCGGCTGACCCGCGAGCATCTCGTACAGCACACTGGCGATGCTGTACACATCCGACCTCGGCGACAGCTCCTTTTCGGCCGTCGCCTGCTCGGGGCTCATGTAGTGCGGTGTACCGAGCGAGAGCCCGGTTTCCGTCATGCGTCCACCGGCAGCCGCACTCACCGCAAGCGCGATCCCGAAGTCCATGACCATCGCCCGGCCATCGTGCAGCAGTACGTTCTCCGGCTTGATGTCGCGATGGATGATGCCGCGGCGATGTGCGTAGTCGAGCGCCTCGGCGACCTCGCGAGCGAGGCGGATGGACTCATCGACGCCGAACTGTGTTTCGCGATTGAGCTTGTCGCGAATCGTCTCGCCTTCGATGTACGGCATGACGTAGTACAGGAACCCGTCGGCCGTGCCGCTATCGAAGAGCGGCAGAATGTGCGGATGCTGCAGGCTGGCCGTGGTGCGGATCTCCACCACGAACCGCTCGGCGCCGAGCACCGCGGCCAGTTCGGGCTTGAGCACCTTGATCGCGACCTTGCGATCGTGCTTCTCGTCGTGTGCGAGGTAGACCGTGGCCATGCCCCCCGCGCCGAGCGGGCGCTCGAGGCGATAGCGGCCGGCAAGCGCGGCGGACAAACGGTCGAAGGGGTCAGCGGACATGACCTAAGGGTACCTGCGCCCCGTGTTCACGGCGAGTGTCGGGGCGGCCGAGGGTGTCCCAGCCCCCGCGTACCACGATCCATCCGCCGCAAGCCGGCTTACGAGCGCACCAGCTTCTTGTACTTGATCCGCGTCGGCATATCCGCATCCGGGCCCTTCCGGCGCTTCAGGTCTTCAATGTACGCGCCGTAGTTCCCCTCAAACCACACCGTCTCCGAATCGCCTTCGAACGCCAGAATGTGCGTCGCCACGCGATCCAGGAACCAGCGATCGTGGGAGATGATCACCGCACAGCCGGAGAAATCCAGCACCGCATCTTCCAGCGCGCGCAGCGTATCGACGTCGAGATCGTTCGTCGGTTCGTCGAGCAGCAGCAGATTGCCACCCTGCAGCACCGTCTTCGCGAGGTGCAACCGATTGCGCTCACCACCGCTCAGGTTCGCCACCAGCTTCTGCTGATCGGCGCCCTTGAAGTTGAAGCTGGCGGCATATGCGCGGGAATTCATTTCCCGCTTGCCCACCGTAATCGACTCGCGTCCGCCGGAGATCTCTTCCCAGAGCGTGCGCTTCCCCTCGAGCGTGCGCGACTGATCCTGATACGAGATTTCGACCGTCTCGCCAATCTTGAGCGCGCCACCGTCGGGCGTTTCGAGCCCGTTGATCATGCGGAACAGCGTGGTCTTACCGGCGCCGTTGGGGCCGATGATGCCCACGATGCCGGCACGCGGCAGATCGAACGACAGATTGTCGAACAGCAGCTTATCGCCGTACGACTTTTTCAGCCCCTTGGAAATCACCACGTCGTTACCGAGGCGCGGCGCCGGCGGAATCACGATTTCGTTCTGCATCGCGCGATCCTGCTGCGCTTCGCTGGCCAAGTCCTCATACGCGGTCAAACGGGCCTTGTTCTTGGCCTGACGCGCGCGCGGCGACATGCGCACCCACTCGAGTTCGCGCTGCAACGTTTTCTGACGCGTGCTCGCGTGCTTTTCTTCGAGCGCCATGCGGGCCTGCTTCTGCTCCAGCCAGCCGGAGTAGTTGCCCTCGTACGGCACGCCTTTGCCGCGATCCAGCTCGAGGATCCACTTCGCCACGTTGTCGAGGAAGTATCGATCGTGGGTGATAGCGACCACGGTGCCGGTGTAGCGCTCAAGATGATGCTCCAGCCACGCCACGCTTTCGGCGTCGAGATGGTTGGTGGGCTCGTCCAGCAACAGCATGTCCGGCTCTTCCAACAAAATCTTGCACAGCGCCACGCGACGCTTCTCACCACCCGACAGCTTGGTGACGTCGGCATCGCCCGGCGGTAGGCGCAGCGCGTCCATGGCCACGTCGATCTTGTTGTCGAGGTTCCACAGGTCGTGCTGATCGATGTACTCCTGCAGCTTCCCCTGACGGGCGATCAACGCGTCGAAGTCGGCATCGGGCTCGGCGAACTTGAGCGAGATGTCGTTGAACTCGTTCAGCGCATCACGTTGGGCTTTCACCGCGAGTTCCACGTTGCCGCGCACGTCGAGCGTGGTGTCGAGCTCGGGCTCCTGCGCCAGATAGCCGATGCGCGTGCCCTTGTGAGCCCACGCCTCACCCTGAAACTCGGTATCGACACCCGCCATGATGCGCAACAGCGACGACTTACCGGCGCCGTTCGGGCCGAGCACACCGATCTTCGCGCCAGGATAGAACGACAACCAAATGTCGTCGAGGATGATGCGCGAAGGCGGAACCACCTTGCGCAGCGCCTTCATGACGTAAATAAACTGCGGAGCCATATGTTGTGCCGAAACCGAAAAGCGGAAGAGAACGAGCAGCGCGAAACGCCGAAGCCGGACGGATGTCGAAAACTACCTAGATCGCCTCGGGTTCCAGAGTGCGCTCCACCACCTTCCCGTCCACCCGGCTCACGTAATAGCACTTGGCGGCCGGGCGGGTGTGCACCACACGCTTCACCGCCGTCTCCTCGAAGTAGATGCCGGCGTCGTTGTCGCAGGCGTAGCCAGGCTTCATCTCGCCCGACCCGATCAGCTTCTGGTACAGCGGACGACGCCCCGGCTCCGCATCGTAGTGGGGCGAATGACTGCCCGGAATGAAGCCCAGGCACTGCACCGTCGACAACACCTTGGGGCGCGAGTCGGTCGTGCCTTCGTCGAACCAGCAGAGTGACCCCGCGCTCGCCCCGCCAAGCACAATGCCACGATCCCAGGCCTGCCGCAGGAGCACATCGATTCCCTGGGCCTTCCAGATGGCCTGCTGATTGAGCGTATTGCCACCAGACGCCACGATGCCGTCCATCGAGAGCAATACCTCATCCCAGCCCAGCGCCTGCGAGGTACTGGCGATGAACATGTTCTGGACATGCGCTTCCACGTTCAACGGCGCGCAGGCCTTGAACCAGTTCAACGCCGACGCGTCGCGATCGGCCGACGCGGTGGGTAGGTACAACAAGCGCGGACGCGGCTTGCCGGTGAGCTGCGCCATGTAGCGGATGAACGCCGTGCCGAAGCCACCGCCCGCGATCAGGATCTTTCGCGTGGCGCGCTCGGTGCGCATCGGCGCCACCGGCATGCCGTCCACATAGGTCGACATATCCTGATTCGAGGGCTCGCCGCCGCTCATCGAGGTCGCCAACGCACCCGCCGTACCTAACGCTGTCGTCACCAGAAACTCCCGTCGAATCATGTTGTGCTCCGTTATGGATGTGAGCCGCTGCAGTGGTTGCTACTTCTTGATCAGCACGTCGGTCATCTTGCGCACCGGGCTCACATACGCGCTGACCACGCTCTCGTTCCCATCGGCACCGATCGCCGCCACGCCGAACACGTAGTCGTCGATCGACACATTTGGCAGGAGCATCTTCGTCACGTCACCCACCACCTGCGACTTCTGCCAGTCGTTGGTCCACGCCTCGCGCCAGTACACGCGGTACGCCACCGCGCCCGCCGACGGCTGCCACTGCAAGCTGGCGTCGTAGCCCGACGTGCCGCGCCCGATCGTGGCCGATCCGCCATTAGTCGTCACGCGCGGAGCCGGCGGGGCGAGCGCCACCGAGGCCGCTGACGCCGCGTTCACCCGCGCATTCTGTGCGAGATAGCGAAAGTCCATCCCTTCGAGCTTGTCGTCGGGGGAGTGCTGCCGCTCGTAGTTCTCGTTCGCTTCACGAAACACGATCGACGGAAAGTCGTTGGCCGTGAACGACGAGTGATCGCTGCCACGACCGAAGCGATCTTCGCGCGCCATCAAGCGAATGGTGTGCGACGGCACATAGGTGCCCGCCACGCGCTGCACGTAGCGCGCCAGCGACCGGTTGGGCGAGTCCTCGGGGCCCAGCGAATAAATCTTCACGCTCTCGCCGTCCACGATGCCGTTGCCACCGAGGCTGCTGCCCACGATGTCGTTGTTGAAGTTCGCTTCCACCACGGCCTTCGCGTTACGCAGCGCCGTGGCATGCGCCATCGAGCCGATCAGCCCCTGCTCTTCACCCGCCCACGTCACGAACACCAGCGTCGCATCGAACTCGATCCCACTCTCGGCGAACACGCGCGCCAGCTCCATCGTGAGCGACGTGCCACTGCCGTCGTCATTCGCCCCCGGCGCATCGGCATCGTTGTTGATCGTGGGACGCACCAACGGCGCGCTCGGCGCACCCGGTGCCGCACCGGCCGCGGTCGCCGTGGCATCGGCACCGGCGGGACGACGCGAGTTCACCGTGTCGTAGTGACCGGTGATGTACACCCGACGCGCACTCTTGCCCGGCAGCACCGCCACCACGTTCACCAACTCCACCTCGCGCGTAATGCGCCCCTGCTGGGCCAGCATATGGCGGTCGTACGACACCTGCAGCTTGGGACTCATGCGCGTGAACTCGCCGTAAATCCAGCGCCGCGCCGCGCCGATACCGCGCGTGGTGGACACGGTGTCAGACAGCGTAGAGCGCGTGCCGAAGCCGGCCAGCGTGGTCGCGGTGGCCTGCAGCCGCGACTGCGACACCGACGCCACCAGCTTCTCGATGCGCGGGTCAGCATCGGGGCGGATCATGCCCTGCGCCCCCAGTGCAGCCGGGACCGGAAACGCGGCCGTGGTGGCGACGGAGAGCAGAACGGGCAGGACAAGCCGGCGGGTCAGGCGCATGGGATCCGGAGCGACGGGAAGGGACGAGGAACGCGGGGATGTGTGTCGACAACGCAGGACTGCTACAGTATGCTGTCCGCACGCCGTTCGGGCACGTCTCCGCCACCTTAAACCGCTCCGCCATGCCTCGCTGCGCCCCGTTGGTGGCCGTCGGTCGCGCCGCGGACCACCCGCTACGACGGACCCTGCTGGCGATGGCCCTGCTGCTCGGCGTCACATCGGCGTCCCCCCTGCGAGCCCAGTCGACGGCCACTCCCTCGCCCTTACCGACCCCGCGCACGTCGGTGACGGAATCACCCGCCGTCCGCGCGTGTGTCGATGCGGCAGGGACAGGCGCTGGCGACGTGTCTGGATCGACGCTGATCGCCGACGCCCGCACCGGCGCCCTCGTGGCCGGCCGCGCGGAACGCGTGGACCGTCCACTGATCCCGGCCTCGACCTTCAAGATCATCAGCGCCCTGGTCGCGCTCGAAACGGGCGTGATCACCGACGCGCAGACGGTCATTCCCTGGGACAGCGTCGTCCGCGACCGCCCGGAGATCAACCGCGATCTCGATCTCCAGACCGCGTTTCGCCTGTCGGCCGTGCCGCATTTTCAGTCGCTGGTGCGACGCATCGGGTCGATGCGGATGCAGCAGGCGCTCGATACGATCGGGTACGGCAACCGGAACATCGGTGGCGGCATCGACCAGTTCTGGCTCACCGGCGCGCTGCGCATCTCGCCCCGCGGGCAGGTGGCGGTACTTACCCGACTGCTGCACGACGACCTCCCCGTCTCGCGCCGCAGCATGGCGATCGTCCGAGCGATGATGGTGAACGAAGTCACCGCCACCTACACCATCCGGGCTAAGACGGGACTGACCACGCCTCCCGGGTCGGAGACGGTGGGATGGTGGGTGGGGTGGGTGGAACGCGGCCCAGCCGTGCACGTGTTCGCGACCGCCCTCGTAGCGGCCGCGCCGACGGCGGGCTTCAATGCGCAGCGGCTCGCGGTGTCTCGCTGCGCACTGCAGGCGCTCTCGATACTATCCGACGGGCCACCGTAACGGCCGATCAAGAAGGCCTCCCACATTCGCGAGGGAAGGAACACCCCCGTCCATTCTGCCGTATCTTCCCCTACATGCCTGCCCTCCTCCTGCAAATCGCCGACGTTACCGCGCAGCTCTCGTCGAACCCCGCCGCCGCGCTCCCGCTGCTCTTCGGAGCGGGCGTCCTGACGTCGCTCACGCCCTGCGTCTACCCGATGATTCCGATTACCGCCGCGATCGTGGGTGGACAGTCATCATCGGAACAATCAGGCGCCACAATAGCGTCAAAGTGGCGCCCACTCGGCCTTTCGCTCACCTATGTGTTCGGACTGGCCACCGTTTACGCCGGTCTCGGACTCCTCGCCGGCCTCACCGGCACCATGTTCGGCACGGTCTCGGCCAACCCGTGGGCCTACTTCGCCATGGCGAACCTGCTCATGCTGGCCGCCCTGTCCATGTTCGACGTCATCCCTGTCCGCGTCCCCACCGCCATCCTGCAGCGCGCCGCCAACGCCGGAACCGGTGGACGCGTCGCCGGTGCGTTCATCATGGGCGCCGCCTCCGGCCTCGTGGCCGCCCCCTGCTCCGCCCCGGTCATGGCCGCCGTCCTCACCTGGGTCTCCACCACCGGCTCCGCCCTGCTCGGCTTTCTCTACCTGTTCACCTTCTCGCTGGGCATGTGCACGCTCTTGGTCGTCGTCGGCCTCTCCGCGGGCTCGCTATCGCGATTGCCGCGCGCCGGTGCATGGATGCTCACGGTCAAAAAGGTCTTCGCCTTCGTCATGCTCGGCATGGCGGAGTACTACCTGGTGAAGATGGGGCAGGTCTTTTTTTAACAGCGACGTAGGGGCTTTGGGGTACGGGGGCGGGAGGACAAACGCCCCGCGTCGCCTCGTACGCCCCACCCCTTACTCCATACTCCACACTTGGCCGCTATGAGATCCTTCCGCGCCCTCCGCCTCGCCCTCACCGCCCTCGCCCTCACCGCCACCCCCGCGATGGCCCAGGACCTGGGCATCGCGGTCGGCGAAATGGCCCCGGCCGGCCCCCTCCAAACGCTCGACGGCAAAACCGTCGATCTCTCCGCCTACCTCGGCAAAACACCCGTGGTGCTCGAGTTCTGGGCGACGTGGTGCGGCAACTGCAAGCAGCTCGAGCCCGCGATGCGCGCCGCCATGGCCAAGCACGGGGCGCAGGTGAAGTTCGTGACCGTCGCCGTGTCGGTGAACCAGTCGATCGAACGCGTAAAGGGCTGGCAGAAGGCCAACAAGCTCGGCGGCGAGTTGTTGTACGACAAACAGGGGACCGTGAGCGGCGCCTACGACGTGCCGGCCACCAGCTATGTCGTGGTCGTGGACAAGACGGGGAAAATCGTCTACACCGGTGTCGGCGGCACGCAGAATCTCGACGCAGCAATCAAGAGGGCATTCTAAACATGTCATACCGTCAACTCGCCGCGTTGCTGGCGTCGTGCGTCCTGGCCCCGGCCATCATCGCGGGGTGCGCCACACAGTCCACCGATCAGGTCGCCGCCAATTCGGCCACCCCATCGCTCGCCAGCTACTTCGATACCACCGGACGCACCGACACTTATGCGGGCGGCGTGCGGATGATTCCGATCACGACGCCCAAGGGCACGTTCAACGTGTGGACGAAGCGCGTCGGCAATAACCCCACGATCAAACTGTTGCTGTTGCACGGCGGGCCCGGCGTCACGCACGAGTACTTCGAAGCCGCCGACGCGTATCTCCCCGCCGCCGGCGTCGAGTACTACTACTACGACCAGCTCGGCTCGTACAACAGCGACCAGCCCAAGGACTCATCGCTCTGGAATACCGAGCGCTTTGTGGAAGAAGTCGAGCAGGTGCGGATCGCCCTCGGACTCGACAGCACCAACTTCTATGTGCTGGGCCACTCGTGGGGCGGCATTCTCGCCACCGAGTACGCACTCAAGTACGGCCAGAACCTGAAGGGCATCATCATCTCGAACATGATGGCGAGCATTCCGGCGTACAATCGCTATGCTGACAGCGTGCTCATGCCCGCCATGAATCAGCAGGTGCTGGCCGAAGTGAAGGCCATCGAAGCGAAAAAGGATTATGCCAATCCGCGCTACATGGAGCTGCTCATTCCCAATCACTACGAGCAGCACATTCTGCGCAAACCTGCCGCGCAGTGGCCGGAGCCGGTGAACCGCGCCTTCAAGCACATGAACCCCGACATCTACATCCCGATGCAGGGGCCGAGCGAACTCGGGGCCAGCGGTAAACTCGTGAACTGGGATCGCACCGCCGATATCAAGAACATCACGGTGCCAACGCTCGTCATCGCCGGCACCTACGACACCATGGATCCGAAACACATGGAGTGGATGTCGACGCAGTTCCCCAAGGGCCGCTATCTGCTCTGCCCTAACGCCGGGCACATGGCGATGTACGACGACGGCCCCACGTACTTTGGCGGTCTGATCACGTTCATGAACGACGTCGCCGGCGGCACGTTCACGAAGTAGACGAGGCCCGGGCGTTGGGCGACCGCTAAACCCTACGCCCGGTGCGTCGCCACCACCTCAGTGATGGCCGACGCCATGTCCGCCACGAGGTGGTCGATCTGCGCGGCGTGCGTCCGGAAGCTCAGCACGCACACCCGACCCACATAGCGACCGCCCGCCACCGCGCCGCTGATCATCACGCGCCCGCGCTGCGACGTAGCCGCCATCAGGTCGCGGGTGGCCGCGTCTTCCTGCGCCAACGTGGCACCGAGCCAGGTGAGGTGAAACG
>Ga0209768_10002231_pt1 | contig 12077 bp, 14 predicted proteins | sample LauGreSBDMM110SD_3_FD_187564 | JGI IMG/M metagenome (GOLD analysis project Ga0209768, IMG submission 187564) | Freshwater lake microbial communities from Lake Michigan, USA - Sp13.BD.MM110.SD (SPAdes) (version 2) | ecosystem: Environmental > Aquatic > Freshwater > Lake | place: Lake Michigan... | reverse complement strand
GAATCTGCGCCTTTATTTTCTTTAACAATATCTCCGACTATTAGCGGCATTTCAAGAGCCTTGAACCCAGTCTGCTTAGCTCCAATGTCTGTTTTTAGCTCACCGCATGCTCCCGAACCATGTCTTATTGTGTCATTTACAGTTCGTATTATTTTGAGATCATGTCCTATTACTGCAGCTATAGGAACACCACTAGCATCTTTTGGTACAACATTATAAACAATATTACTTAACTGTAATTCAGCATCTGCCAAATTTGATTTATTTTTAGGGTAGATCTTTGTAGCTGTTCCTTCAGCAGGAGTAGGATTTCCTTCACTATCAAATTTTTTGTCAAACACACAGCCGTCTGATCCATCTCCTACAGAGATACCACCTATTAATTTTTTTCCCATATGTTATTATTATATGTATATTTTATAGACGTAATATGTGATAACTCAACTTTCATTCCATCAATTAGAGTATCTATAAAATTTGATGAAAATGAATGTACTTTATCGTTTACATCAAACCATGTTGATTTCCAAAATCCATTCTCATGTTTTACAATAACAACATACCGCCCATTCTTTAGTTCATCATTGGCCATCAATTGTTCAATTAGAGCATTCATTAAAAAATAGTAATAATTAATTATATAGTCCATTTTAAATCTTGCGCTTTTGGGTAATAAGCCTTCCTTTTTTACCACACGTAAACTTTTTCAATGTACGACCACGTTTTTGGACAACGGATTTTACACAGATTGCAATTGCACCCTTTTCAGAAATACCGCGAGCTCTCACTGCCTTAATACAATTGCAAAATCGGTTCTTCAAAGTTGCCATTATTAACTAGCTCGTGAATTTTGCTTCCACATCGTTTTGCAATTTACACACTTATACATCCAAACAAGTTCTTCAGAGTTTAGTTCAATTGCAACTACATCTGGCTCGGGACCATCTTTGTCTTGCGAAGGGCAGTCTTTGTTACGACATATAACATTCGTCAAATGATCGAGAGTACGATCGTGCTCAATATAGTCGTTTACTGCAAATGTAGATGTCTTATCTTGTTGTAGTATGTGTTCGTAAACTACCGGATTTTTACCAGTGATCTCACGCTTGAACGTACATTCGGGCTTGTGACACTTTTCGTATGCAACATTTTTACCATCCACAACTTCCTCTTCAATCTGATAGAGACAGCTGCGACACGAAGGACAGAACTTTAGAGGCATTCTTGCTTTGTATATCAGGATCAATTCTAAATGCGTTTTCGTTCAAAATGGATTGGTTCAAGGAAAATAATCCAAGATCAACATACGATGGCATCGAAAAGTGGTCTACGTGAATTTCTCGAGAACCATAAGGCTGACGGGGTTTGGACTCACACGTCGCTAGCCGGAGGTAAATATTTCGTTGGCGAAGATGCTATTACCCAATTTTATGAGCTATATGCAGAAGCGATTCTCGATCAGGACAAGCAGTATTTAACAGAGAGATCTACAGATATTGGTCCTCTTCGAATTGATTTTGATTTCATCTATCCCGCCGATATTAAGACTCATCTCCATACTCAGGATCAAGTTGTCAAATTTACATCTGAGTATCTGAAGATGATGGGCGATTATTTGGAACTTCCTCCTAACTTCGACGTCTATGTCATGGAGAAGCGTAAGCCTACATTTGACTCAAAGAATAATCGTATGAAGTCTGGTATCCATATGGTTGTACCTGCAATATGTAGTCATAAATTTGTTGAACAACGTGTACGTCGTGCGCTTGTGAAGCGTATGGACGAGTTCTTTCCCGGTCTTCCTCTCAATGAGCCATGGGAGAAGGTATATGACGAGGCAGTTGTGAATCGTTCTGGTCCTTGGACGATGTACGGCTCTCGAAAGAATGATCCTAATGCTCTCCCATATTTGACTGCATATGTGCTCGAATGCTCGGAGGATGAAATCAAAATTAAAAACGACGTTCCTCAAATTTCTCTAGATTTGCTCAAAACTCTTTCTCTTCGCCGGGATGATAAGGATGAGACTCCGATGACCGAAGAGGGTAAGAAACTTTATGAGGGAATTAAAGAGCAACCGCAGGTGCGAATTTCAGGTGGACGTGCTGTAACACCTGGTCGCGGACGTCCGTCGGTTCGAGGTGAAAAAGCTACGTCTCGCGGCTCGTCTCCCAACGGTCGCATCTTTGTGATGCTTGATCCTGATCGCAAGGAATACCTTAAGAAGCATGTGATGAACTTGAATGTATCTAGGTGTGAAGGTTATGAACAGTGGGTACAGGTTGCAATCTGCCTTCACAATATTCACCCCGATTTGCTTGACGTCTTTCTAGATTTTAGCTCACAGGACGAGAAAAAGTACAATGAGGCAGATTGTATTCAGAAGTGGAATGGTCTAACTTTCCGCAACGATGGTGATCGACTTGGAGAAGGAACGCTTCGGTATTGGTCCCGTGAAGATGATCGTGAAGGATATGATGAAATTGAATCAGGCAATGTAGATCGTCTAGTGCTAGCAGCGTGTTCTCAAACAGAGCACGACGCTGCATGCGTAATTCATGCAAAGTTTCGTGATAACTATAAATGTTCCGATTTTCGTAACAATGTTTGGTATCGTTGGTCAGGACACATTTGGAAGGAGAATGATTCGGGTGTAGATCTGCTTCTTAAACTTTCAAAGCAAATTGCAAAGCTATTCTTCGAGCGCATGACACTTACTACAAATGAAATGAACAATCGTGGTCTAACTGAATGCGCAGGAGACGGAAAGGGAGAATGTGGTGTTTGCGAATTTTGTAAACTTGATACTCAGCGCAATGGGTTGAATAAAGTTTATATGAATTTGAAGAAGACCGGATTCAAGGCAAATGTTATGAAGGAATGCAAAGAGCTATTCTTCGATGAGGACTTTACAAAGAAAGTAGATGCAAACAAGGACTTGATTGCATTTAACAATGGTGTATTTGATTTGGTGAAAATGGAGCTTCGCGATGGTAAGCCGGAAGATTATATCTCGTTCTCAACTGAAATTGATTATGATCCGGAAAAGCCGTATTACGAGTATGCTGTCTGGCCTGCAATTGATAAGTTTATTAAACAAGTTCTACCTGATGTAGAAGTGCGTGAGTATTTTATGAAGCATTTGGCGACTTGTTTGATCGGTGGTAATCCTGCTCAGAAGTTTCACATTCTCACTGGATCTGGTTCTAACGGTAAGTCGATGATTATGAATCTACTTTCCAAAGCTCTTGGAGATTACGCATGTACTGTTCCGATCTCTTTGTTTACTCAGAAGCGAAAGGGATCAGGTTCAGCTGCTCCAGAAGTCATTCGTCTTAAGGGCCGTCGTTTTGTAACAATGCAGGAACCGGATGAGGCAATTGCTCTCAATACTGGACTCATGAAAGAGATTACTTCTGGAGAGAAGATGTATGCACGCGATCTATTTAAGTCTGGTTGTGAGTTTGAAGTTCTTGCCAAGTTTCACCTTGCGTGTAACGATAAGCCAAAAATTAATACGACAGATGGAGGTACTTGGCGTCGTCTGATGGTTATTAACTTTGTGTCCAAGTTTGTTGTAACTCCTCACGCAGCAAATGAGTTTCCTTTGGATGAGTCAATTCAGAACCTAGTTAATTCAAAGGATTGGGCAACTCCATTTCTGAACTATATGGTTACAATTTTGAAAGAAGAGAAGGGTCTACGTAAACTTGCTGCACCTGCAAAGGTTATGGAATATACATCTGATTACCGCAATGAGAACGATGGTATTGCCCGATTTATTGCAGAGAAGATTTCTCCTCTGGGTGAAGGTGAAGAACCAATTAGTGTCGATAAGGCTACACTCAAGCGTGTATTTAAACAGTGGAAAGAAGAGAGTGATCAACGTGTGTTGACCCCTCTCGACATGGAGAAACGTATTGTAAGTTTGTATGGTGCTTGTCCTAAAGGAGGTTGGGTAAACTTTAAACTTGAAATTTAATGCTTGCGACCACCGCGGCGCGTCTTGCGACCCTTGCGTCCCTTACGCGTACGACGACGGCCACCTCCGGATGTAACACCAGCATCTTCTGGCGCAACACCAGAGGGGGGAGCAGTGGCGGATGACGCACCAGGAACTATGCTAGTTACTGCTTTTTTTGCACCTTCAACCGCGTCTGCAATTGCACCGGTAGCTTGTTGGTATGCTGTAGGCTGAGATGAAGGTACTGATGCCGAAAGTCCCATTCTTATTTAGTTAGAAACACTTTTTACTTGCGAGACACTAGAGGAGCATACGCGCGGATATAAGGGTAGACCACGCTTACGACCATCAAACTTACGAAGAGATGGATTGTTGCGGCAAGAGCGTCACCAACCGGTAGCGTAAAAGGACCAGCCTGGACCGTGAACGTGCTTAGTGACTTCTGAGCACCAGGAAAGAGAGGGGCAAAAAGCGGCGTAACTAGATCACGCGTAATTGCCTTAAAGAAATCTGAAAGTGCAAAACCAATGTACACGGCAAGAGATAGCGTAAGTAGTTCGCTCATTTTACAAATATAGTTAGAAACTTTTTCACGGTAAGAAGTAGTGATGGACACTCGTTACTGGGGTCCGAGTGGATGGCAATTATTCCATCTGGTTGCGTTCAAATCAGAACACCCTGAAGATGTTCTTATGCAGATGAAGGATGTATTACCGTGTAAGTTCTGTCGAGCAAGTACGACTCAGTTTGTTCACGATCATCCTCTCCGCGGTGATCCTGGTAAATGGATGTACGAAATTCACAATATGGTAAATCACAAGTTACGGTCACAATGCAAAGATGATCCTAACGTGATCAATCCTGGGCCCGATCCTTCGTTTGAATCAGTGAAAGAGTATTATATGAATTTGAAGCCAAGTCAAATTCCGGGACGTGATTTTCTATTTTCAATTGCTATAAATTATCCGGATAAGCCCGAAGAGACTGATATGGCAAACCAGCGCACATTTATACAAAAATTAAGTAGCCAGTTTCCATTTTATTCGTTTGAGGATTATTTAAAACAACATCCAGTTGAGCTACAAAGCAAAAAGACTTACATGAAATGGATGTATGGATTATTTAAATATTTAGCACCTAAGTTTCACACAACGCTTCCTTCGTTCAAAGGATATGTTATGAGAGCAATGTACTACAAAAGCGGATGTGCAAAAAAATCATATCGTGGAAAGACGTGTCGCAGAACACCCAGCGGACATTACACAAAGGTTCGCGACAATCGTAAAACACAACGAGTTGCACATTTACCGCTGCTTGGTCTTTAGCGACTTGCGTCTCTCAGACTGAATTTTTTCCATATTTCGAACATGTTTTGAACTGTAAGGACCGCCTTTCTTTTCTTTGTCGGTCTTTTTAGTTTCACGTCGTGTTAGTGGGGGATCCATTGATGTTTCTGTTTATTATTAATGATGGTTTGATCCATTTTAATGCATTTCAATTAAAAACAAAAATGCCGTCTTTTCATATTTTAATAGCAACAGTAGGTCGTGATGTATTACAAAGAATGCTTGATACCATTCTTCCTTATTTAACAGAAATTGATCACTTAACGATTGTATTTGATGGCGTTGAACCAACAAATATAAACGTGGAAACAAAAGGACACGTACATATTCATTCTGAGCCGATTGCTCTTGGATTCTGGGGTCACGGAATTCGCAATAAGTATGCTTCTCTTCTAGAGAAAACCGATTTTGTTATGCATGCGGACGATGACGATGGTTACGCTACTGATGCGTTTTCTGTTCTTAGAAATATTTGTATTGATAATGAAACCCTTTATATTGGAAAAATGAAAAATTTTGATGAGAGGATTCTTCCAACAAACGATAAAATTGTAATAGCTGATATTGGAACCCCTTGTGGAATTATTCCATATGAACTAAACAAAAAGGCAACATGGGCAGAGTATTACGGCGGAGATGGTTCATTTTATATTGAAATTTCGAAGTATGTGGCTAATATTGTTTTTTTTAATAATATTATCTATAATGTTAGATCTATTTCATAATAAAAAAGTTGTCGGTACTCTATTGACCGAGCAATTCTCCATAGAAAGCTCGCAAATTCTTCGGATCGTTATCGTCATCATCCGGACGACACATACGCAGCATCGTCATGATAAGAGAATCCGGATCTCTTAGCTTTCCTGAAGCCTGGATCTTTTTGTAGTTATTCTTCAGTTGATTTACGTCACCCTCCAAGATCCACTTAGAAATAAGTGCGTCGGTTAGGTTAGGCATTTTAACAGGTTGTATTCGTTGATTCTTTGATCCTTATTCATCCGTTTTGCTAATTTCACCACCAGCAATACGTCGTTTCATAGTATGGTGGCGTTTTAAAGATACAATGCGGCCAGCAGTATTCTTTAGTAAATCTTCTTTTCTTAGACCACCAACTGTTTGTTCTGCAGATCCATTAAAGACCTTTCGACGAGATCCAACGCGTTGTGTTTTATGATTTGGCATTCTTTATATATTACAAATGTCTTTTTACATAAATTTAGACTCGAGAGAAGACCGTAGAGAAGAATTTGAAGAGGAATGCAAAAAAATGAATTTACAAGTTGAACGATTTTCAGCAATTAAAACTTTTCCAGGCGGAATTGGATGCACTGAATCACATCTTAACGTACTAAAAAAAGCTCGTGATTTAAAGCTAGAATCGGTTATAATCTTTGAAGATGATTTTCAGTTTTTAATTAGTCGTGAAGAATATGACCAAATTCTATTAAATCTTCCTACCAATTATGATGTCGTTATGTTATCTTATAATATAAAACAATCCGAACCTTTTAATGAAATGTTTGGGAAAGTACTTGAAGTACAAACTACAAGTGGTTATATTGTTCATTCTCGTTGTTATGAAAAAATAATTAATAGAGTAGAAGAAGGATTGCGTTTATTTAAATTATATTCATCCGATCATCATAGCTATATACTTGATCAGTATTGGAAACCATTACAGCCCATTTCAAATTGGTATTATTCATTAAAACGTGTTGGAAAACAAAGACCCGGTTTTAGCAATATAATGAAGGCGTATATCGATTATGACTGTTAGTTAACACTTTAGACTAACGCGTTGTGTTTTAGACGTTGGTATTCTTTATATATTATAAATGTCTTTCTATATCAATTTAGACTCGAGAGAAGACCGTAGAGAACAATTTGAAGAGGAATGTAAAAAAATGAATATCAATGTTGAACGATTTTCAGCAATTAAAAATGAAAAAGGAGGTATAGGTTGCACTGAATCACATCTTAACGTACTAAAAAAAGCTCGTGATTTAAAGTTGGATTCGGTTATAATCTTTGAAGATGATTTTCAATTTTTAATTAGTCGTGAAGAATATGATCAGATTTTATCTAATCTTCCTGACAACTATGATGTAGTTATGTTATCATATGGTCTAAAATATTTCAAACCTTTTAATGAAATGTTTGGGAAAGTACTTGAAGCACAAACTGCTAGCGGTTATATTGTTCATTCGCGATTTTATGAAAAATTAATTAACAGGCTAGAAGAAGGATTGCGTTTATTTAAATTATATCCATACATTGATCCCGTCTATGATAAATATATAAACGATCAGTATTGGAAACCATTACAGCCCATTTCAAATTGGTATTATTCATTAAAACGAGTGGGTCTACAGCGCCCAAGTTTTAGTAATTTAACTAATGATTATGTTGATTATGGCTGTTAATCATAAACAGGTGTACCTGTATGTGTAACCATCCAATAATTACCACACTGCTTGATATCTTTCTGCAAATCTGATGAATAATATCCAAGAAATAAACATGAGAAATCATAGACTTTATTTTTCATTTCTTCATACTTTTCTTGAAGGTACGCAGGGGTTATTTCTGAGTAATCGTCGGTGTATAAAATAGGACAGCCTTTATACTTTTCCTCAATCAGAGGATTTCTTTCAATAATAGGAATACATCCTGCAATAAGTGCTTCGTAGTGACGGTGGCAATCTATACCATTTCCCTCCGGAGATATTACAAATTTAAAATTAGGAAGTGATGAATAAAAAGTTGCAGGATTGATATAACTATTATAAATTCCATTTGATGAAAGCGTCTTAAGAATTGTTCTCCGGTTTTTTCCGGTTGGGCGGCGTGATAGATCGGTTGTATCCCGAAGTGCACAAAGAACAGTTTGCGAATGATTGCCAAACTGAATTAAGGTTCCTTTTGGAGATTCAACTGGGTATGTAAAATGCATTCCAATTGGAAACGGCATCCACGCATCGTCAGCTTTCATCGATGATGCTTGAATAATTAAACTTCTAGGATCTTTAAAAATCCTTTGCCAATCAAGTAGATTTATCTCATACTTAAAAAAGTTACCGATAAAGTGATTAATTAGTTCACTGGGCATACTTTCATATTTATCATGATTCTGTTTCCAATAAGATCCTTCGTGTACTCTATGTTCATATTCCATACCATCAACTATAAATAAAGTTGCATTCATCTTGAACAATGAATATAACGAAAAGTATAGAGAGTCGGATGTTCCAACTCTGTCGCAAAATCCGTCTGAATTGATATCAAATAAAGATAAAAACTCTTTTGAAATAATAAGATTCATCACATTTAAACACGTCTCAATTTTTGGGTAATGGTATTTAACATTGCTACGCGTGATGGGTATATTCATCCATCCGGTGAAATCAAAGCATGGTTTTGCACGCGATGGTATAAACATAGATCTAAACGGAACCTTTTTATTTGATATAAATTTATTGAATGCTTTGAAGTACTCAATATCTGCAAAGTTATCACTGTCTAAGATAGCTATAAATTTTGACGTAGCATATGATGCAGCTCTAAATTTATTTTTAAGTACCCCAAGACGAGTTTCATTCTTATAGACTCGTAACTTTGGATGAGAAAATGTAGACATGATTTCCTCGTAATCTTCACCAGTCTCATCCGTAATTACAAGTTCGCTGACGTAGGGATTTTCAAGATATTTAGGAATAGACTCTTTCAAAAATGAAAAACGACGCATAGTTGGAATACATACGCTAATAGTGATTGGTGTAACAATTAGCATATTATTATCATGCGGGTTACCACCATATAGCCGACGAAGTGAAAATATGCGACCAGGATGCATATTTTCCCAGTCTTTAATCTTTTGCTCGAAACAAAAAAGATCAACGCCAGCGATATCTTCTATAATATAGATTCCCGAGGATTTTAGTTTATGTATACTGTTTTCGAACAAAGTAACATTCGCCTCGAACGTATGAAGACCATCGTCAATTATAATATCCATGTCTGGTAGAGAATTCCACATAGAATTTATCACTGTCGGGTTTATCTGGTCACAGTATGTAGTATGTATACGATCCTCTTCAAATAAGATCCCCTTATCGATGTCTGCACCATAAATCATAGAATTTTTAAAGTAATCCTTCCACCATCTAAGCGACGCACCTGGACGGCCATTGGGTCCCATATGAGACAGAAAAGATGTATTGTTAGTTCCAAGACCCATTTCAAAAACACTAAGAGACTGGTCAGTCATATCTTTGAATAGCTCATGATAGACTTCTGTGTATGTATGGTGAGTTGTATTACCTACACGCGGACCCTTATCGCTTCCGTACTTGTCCATCAGCGGACAAAGCAGGTTACTCATTTTTTATACTAAAGAAAAGTTTAATCTATAAATAACTAATCTCCTAGAACTATATAATTTTCTTAATTTAAACAAGCTAAGAATAGAAAGAGAAATGGATATTTTCAATTTCATTAAAAATTTAGATGTAAATACATTTATTGAAATTGGTATGCATTTTGGTGAGGATACTGTAAAGTTTCGTACCATGCATCCAAACGCACATATCGTAGGATTTGAACCTGACCCTCGTAATATTAAGATTATTCAAGATACTGGACTAGATAAGATATGCGAATTCTACCCCGTTGCACTCTCAAATAAGAATGAGGAGAGGGAGTTCTTTATGTCGTCTGGTAAAGTAACGTTCGATTTAGATAAACAACATAGTGATAATGATTGGTCATCGTCTTCATCTCTTAAACGCCCAACCGGTCATTTAGATGTTCATCGATGGATTACATTTCCCACCACATCAATTGTAAAATGTGTCCAACTAGATGACGTAGAAAGTATTAAAAATAAAACAATTGATTTTATTTGGGCTGATGTTCAAGGCGCCGAAGATATTGTATTTTCAGGTGCTAACGATACTCTAAAACGTACTCGATATGTATATACAGAGTACGCAGCAGGCTTATACGAAGGACAGCTAAACCGTGATCAACTACTCAAACTATTTGGAAGTGATTGGTCAGTTGTTCATGACTTTGGTAGCGATATTCTACTGAAGAACGTTAATAATGTTTAAGAAAAAATTCAAGATCTTCTTAAAAACAGTATAAACACTATTTATTAATAAGCATAATAATATGTTAGGAGTTATTCTACAGGGTGGACTGGGTAATCAATTATTTCAACTTGCAGCAGCTGAAACAATTGCTTCCGAAACAGACCGAAAAGTATATCTTTTAAATAAAAATAGCCCGAATACGGTTCATTCAACTTCTAATTATTATTTAAGTATTTTTTCAAAGTTTTTAGACTGTCCTATTATTGAACAACCGTATGCTATAGTAGATGAACCATCATTCAAAAAACAGGACTGGAATAAATTAATACCGGAAGGTCCTGTTTGTTTACAGGGTTATTTTCAAAATTGGAGATACATATCAGCTGATTTTATAAGTAAACTTATATTACCAGAATGTTCTCCAATTGATGGAGCGTTTATTCACATTCGTGGAGGCGATTACGTAAATAATTATTTTCATCATGTTGATCTAACATCGTACTATGAAAAAGCAGTTGGCTATTTTCCAACTGATACACATTTCTATATTTTTACAAATGATGTGCAATATGCAAAAACATTTACATTCTTATCAAAAATAAATCATACATTTGTAAATGAAGACGAACTTATGTCAGTAACTATGATGTCTAAATGCACTAAAGGTGGTGTTTGTGCCAACTCATCATTTTCATGGTGGGGATCGTTTTTAAACCCCAATAGAACGATTATAATGCCGAGCAGATGGTTTAATTCTTCAGATATGTGGATAGAAGGTTATTATTTTCCAGGTGTTATTAAAATTGATTTAGTGTAATCTTTTTACTATAAATCGCGATAATAAAGCCCTTCAATTGTCTTCATATCGGGATCAAACTTAGTTTCAAATTCACCGCCTTGTTGAATTTTAGTTCGCAGTTCTGCTAAGTTAAAATCATTTCCTTCGGTCCAAAACTTATTGCGTATTAGCATATCGAGAGTTAAATGACTTAAGTCATAACGACCATCAGGAACCCATCGTTTTGGTACATTATACTTAACCATAAGTGCTTCATATTCTTCTTTATTTAATAAAGGATCACGACGTGTAAAAACATCACCCTGATCGGCTAAGTCCTCTGACTCATAAAATACCACCTTACGGTTGTAATATATGGGTATGTTTAGCTTTTCAACGCGCATGCCATAATGGTAATCTTCACCCCCCATCGTGTTGCAAATCTCGTCATATCCATTTACGCTCAAAATTACTGAAAGAGGAGACGCAGAATAACCAAATAACTGACAACCTCCAATTCTTCTAAACTGATCTCCTTGGTTCCAGCGAGAATCGACCCCACTTTGCTCCGAGCGGCTTGATAAACGTTTACCATTTTCAACAACCATTTCCCATAACTTTTTGTAGCCAAATGATACAATAATTTTTTGGTTGGCACACTTTACTATTTCGTTAAAAGCACCTTCTTCCATAACACTTGTATCGTCAACAAATACTAAATAATCATACTTTGCATAACATATTCCTGTGTTTCTTGCAGACCCAGCTGAAAAATAATTTTTACTTGTCAATCTATATTTTCCTTGAACTGGATTTGGTTTTGAAGGAATGTGTATAAAATCAAGACGTTCGCGTACTATCTTTGAAAATAATTCTTTGCGAGTCTCATCAAATTG
>Ga0209768_10002228_pt1 | contig 12085 bp, 19 predicted proteins | sample LauGreSBDMM110SD_3_FD_187564 | JGI IMG/M metagenome (GOLD analysis project Ga0209768, IMG submission 187564) | Freshwater lake microbial communities from Lake Michigan, USA - Sp13.BD.MM110.SD (SPAdes) (version 2) | ecosystem: Environmental > Aquatic > Freshwater > Lake | place: Lake Michigan... | reverse complement strand
GTGACCTTGGCATTTTCTAACTTCCCAACGTCTGGCACTTATGGTTATATGAAGTTGCAATTCACAGTGACCAACGTGGCGTTCACGTTGGCCTTGCCTACGTCAGTTACTCTAGGACTCACAGGTATACAAGGTATCAGTCCAGGCACAGCAGGACAAGTAAACACCATCACATTTGGTGCCACTGGTGTGTTTGAATTTGGATTTGGCAGTTATGATGGTGGATCCACCATCACTGTGTTTGACTTGAATCGAGGGCTAACTTCTTTGGGCACCGGTGCTGTCACTGTGGGCAGTTTGACTGCCAGTAGTTTTGTCAGTGCTGTGGGCAACGTGATTGGTGGTAATGTCAATTCAGCAGGCCTAGCATCAATCACAGGCAATGTAACTGGTGGTAACATCAACTCAGGCGGCCTGGCAAGTATTACAGGCAATGTACAGGGAGGCAATCTACGCACAGTAGGATTAGTATCAGCCACGGGCAACGTCTCTGGCGGCAACATCAACGGTTTTGTAAGACCTACTGCAGGTACTGCAACAGTCCCTGCATTGAGTTTTGTCAGTGGCACAAATATGACCACTGCCGGTGCCGGCGCATTTGAGTATGATGGTGCTGCGTTTTATGCCACTCCCAGTGCCAGCAATCGAGGTGTGTTGGATACCACACATTTCATGGTGTTGGCAGTTGACTACATTGGCAGTGATTCGAGCACAGCACAAAAAGTTTTTAACTTGGGCACAGGTTCAGCCGGTGCAATCACATTGCCGGCCAGCACATCCTATTTCATGGAAGCCATCTATTATATCACACGATCAGTGGGATCAAACAGTCATAATTTGAGCACATTGTTTGCATTGGGCGCGGCGCTGACCGGTATCACATACACTGCTGATACCACCAGCACCACTGGTAACACCTTGGGTGCTGTGAGTAGAATATATGCTACAGCAGCCACAGCCGTAGCAGTGACTGGTGCAAGTGTATCTGCAACAGAAAACATCACAGTGGTCATACGAGGTATTGTGAGAACCAATACCAGCGCTACATTTACTCCACAAGTCAAATATGACTCTGCACCTGGTGGTGCACCAACATTCTTGGCCGGTAGTTTTATACGGTTGACTCCAATCGGTAGCAGTGCTGTGACTTTTGTGGGCAACTGGTAATCCAAACTCATTGACTTTGTTCAGCGGGTTGCGCTATAATACACTATGGAACATCCGCTGATAGGCTCACTCGACGAACAAACGCTGGAAGAACTCGGCAACAAAATCAGCGAACTGAGTAAAAAATTGGGCATTGCTGCCCGCACAGGAAATGGTCATTTGTGTAATCAAATACGCATGGCCATGGAAAACTATCAAAACATGTATCAGACCCGGTTGCAAGAGAGTTACAAAAAGGCTCAAGGCGACTCCAACTTTGACGACAAGATCAACATCCAATGAACGTTAGACTACAATACGACCTAGACTTCCTGGCCGGCATCTACTACGATGAACGCCTGCAACTCAACAGTTATTCCATCAGCATGAGTCTGCTGACCAAAACTACAGATGCACTCAACACCAACATTGCCATGGATCGACTCAAGATGTTCATGCATGGCGAACTAGCCAACACAGTGTTCATGAATCAAGCACTGCGAGAACGTGCAGAAATGCTGCAGATCATGGGAGTGAATGTGACTACATTGCCCGAAGAACCAGTAGACCAGATCGTGGGCATGATGTTATACTACAAGCTGAATGCCATCATGGAAGGGCGCATGACAGTGACACGATTGGATCTCATGAGTGCATTGGGCGACAGTGTTTGGTATCAACACGATGCTGACGAAGATGCACCAGGGCCATTCCGTGCCGAAGGGTGGTGGCATGAACCTACTGTTCAACATGATACTGTGGCTGTGGGAGATATGGGAGACAATGTGGTCAAAGTTGTGCCCAATGCCTGGATTGAATACGGACTGATGTGGCCCGAAAACACACCCGAACCCACTGCCAACACTGTGGTGTTTGCTAACTTCTCAAAAAATGAAGACTGATCAATACGGACAAATCATCTACAACGAGAGTGATCTTGTGAGCATGATCATGCGTGATGCCACTATAGAAAGCCTGACGGGCATGTTGGTTGAGCCAGGTGTGAATTTAGAAACAGCATCGGCGTACCTGGAACAAGTGCCTGAGCTGATTGAGTGGCTATTCACAGACTCAGACATGACTGTGGCAGAGTTTGATGCAGTGAAGCAGAACTCATGGCACATGCCTGACGAATACAAGCACATGGACATTGCCGAACACATTCTAAGCCTGTGCGACTCAGATGCTCGACTACAACGCTGTGGTCAAGAGCTTTTGCTGTTTCAAGAACGCAACTTGTTTGATTTGTTGCGCTATCTCAAATATCTTGTGGATACATTACGTGCCAACCACATGATATGGGGAGTAGGCCGCGGGTCCAGTGTGGCCAGTTACGTGTTGTATCTCTTGGGTGTGCATAGAATTGATTCAATGTTCTATGATTTAGATCCCAATGAGTTCCTACGTTAAATATAATTTTAGGAGAATAGAATGACCAAAGACATATACAAAAGTTCTAGAGGCAAATCAGTAGACATGGGCGCACTGCGTTTGAAAAACGAAAAAGAACGTGCAGTAGGCAATATGAAAGTCAATGCACGAGGTGATGCAGTGGATGATAAAAATCAGTCAGTTCACAGCAAACCACAACAGGTTCACAAACAATACCAACAGCAAGTTCAGGCCAAAACATCTTCACATAAATGGGACTTAGATTGATGAAGGCAGCATACTCAGCACACAAAATCACACGTGAACAATTTCGCGCACTCAACGATTCAGTAATTGTGGAAGACATGGAATTTGATGTTAGGATCACGCAAACTGGTCTTATCTTGCCCAACGACAATGGCAAGAGTTTGGGCATTCGTCCGCGCTGGGGTCGAGTGTATGCTGTTGGCCCAGAGCAAACAGATGTACAGGTGGGCGAATGGGTGTGTGTGGCACACGGACGCTGGACACGTGGCCTGGACATTGAAGATGGCGATGTCAAACGTACCGTGCGCAAAATTGATCCCAAAGACATCTTGCTATCAGCAGACGAACGACCCAACGATCTTACATTTTCAGATGCCATTCATATTGAGAAAAAAGAAAGATGATCAAAACCTGGAACGCCGATCAGATCATCAGCCAATGCCAGCAGATGTATTTTGGTGCCAATGATCCACATGTGACAGGTTGGGTAAACTGGCCTTGCAAACAAGACCTGTATCGTGTAAAATTTGCTGTGGATGAGATGCTGGCAAAAACCAGCCGATTCAGCGGCGAAGATGAGTGGCTGCTGGAACAAGAGCAAGACAAAATGTGGAAACGATTAACGTCAAGGTAAAACATGAAAGAGTTATGGACAGAGAAGTATCGCCCCGACACATTGGTGGACTACGTGTTTCGAGATCAAGCACAGCGGGAACAAGTAGAAGGTTGGGTCCGTTCTGGCGCAATACCGCACTTGTTGTTTTCAGGATCGCCTGGTGTAGGTAAGACTACATTGGCCCGGATCTTGATTCATGAACTGGGTATTGATCCTTTTGATGTGATGGAAATCAATGCATCAAGAGAAAACAACATTGACACCATTCGAGCCAAGATTACAGGCTTTGTGCAGACCATGCCATTTGGTGATTTTAAAATTGTGCTATTAGATGAAGCAGATTACATCACCCCCAATGGGCAAGCGGCTTTGCGTGGTGTGATGGAAACTTATTCCAGCACAGCTAGATTTATTCTCACTTGTAACTATCCCAATCGTGTTATTCCAGCACTGCACAGTAGATGTCAAGGCTTTCATATTGAGCGTGTAGACGTAACTGAGTTCACTGCTAGAATGGCCACCATACTTGTGACGGAGAGTGTGGAGTTTGATTTGGATACCTTGGACAGTTATGTCAAGGCCACGTATCCAGACCTGCGCAAGTGTATCAACTTGTGTCAAATGAACACCGTGGATGGACGGTTATCAGCACCACATGGTGACGAAGGTGGAGCAACTTCAGATTACTTGTTGAGTGCTGTGGACATGTTCAAACGTGGCAAAATAAGAGAAGCTAGAACATTGTTGTGCCAAAATGTACGCAGTGAGGACATGGAAGCATTGTTCCGTTGGATGTACGACAACTTGGATTTGTGGGGTACAACTCCTGAACGTCAAGACCAAGCCATCATAATCATACGAAACAGCGCAGCCAATGCCAGTCTTGTGGCAGATCACGAAATTAACTTGAGCGCAACTATTGTGGAACTGTGCGGCATCAAATGAGATACTTACTTTTGACCTATTACAAAAAACCCGATGGTAAAATTGACGAAGTTATGGCTGTGAGCAAAAATTTAAAAATGCGTGATCATCAAACTTGCAATGTTATACTTGACTTTAAAAAATTACAAGTTATCAAAGCTGGCATGGCAGGTACTGATGTACCAAAAGATTTTGACCGAATTGCCGGTTACTATCATCAACATTATGCCTCTACAATAGAACGATTGTTCAAAGAGAATGGATACGAAGTTGAAGTCAACACACAAAAAGAACCTGATCCTAGTTGACGCTGATGGCGTGTTGCTTGATTGGGAATACGCATTTTCAATCTGGATGGAAGAACATGGATTTGTCAAACAAGATGGGCACCAATTTGAATATGACATTGGTGTTCGGTATGGCATAGATCGTGAACAGGGTAAGAAACTGATCACCATGTTCAACGAATCAGCCGCAATTGGATTCTTGCCTCCGCTACGTGACGCCATGTACTATGTAAAACGACTACATGAAGAACATGGATATGTGTTTCACTGCATCACCAGTTTGAGTACAGATGTCAATGCTGGCCGCCTGAGAGAAATGAACCTGCAGAAGTTGTTTGGTAAAACTGCATTTACAGGTGTAACTTGTTTGGCCACTGGTGCAGATAAACACTCGGCCTTGGCGCCTTACACCAATTCTTTTCTATGGTGGATTGAAGACAAACCAGAAAATGCTGACTTGGGTCATGATCTGGGCTTAAGGAGTATATTAATGGAACACGGGCACAACATGCATCATGAGTGCCCGTACCCTGTGGTTAAAAATTGGCGGGAAATCTACGCAATAATCACCTCCTAAACCGCGTAGAGTTTCAACACTGACCCAATGATGCTGTGGCGTTGCACGTCACGAGTTTGCATTTCGCACACAGCAATTCCTGCCACTGACGTTTGAGTCAGTCGCGCACATAGATCCAACAAGCCGTTGTCTCCTTGAGCACGGTCTGCTTGATCCACATCTCCTGTGATCACTATCTTGGAATGTTGTCCAATGCGTGTCATCAGCATCTTGACCTGTGCTGGTGTTGCATTCTGCATTTCGTCTGCGATGATCCACGAATTTTTGAAGGTCCGGCCTCTCATGTATGCCAGAGGAGATATTTCCAGAATCTGATCTTCAATCATGGCCAAGATGTCTTGTGGCCTATAGTATTCACGCATGACGTCCAGTAACGGACGAGTCCAAGGTTCCATTTTGGCAACCAAATTGCCGGGCAGAAAGCCATGACTCTCACCCTCCACCCCCACTGCGGGTCTTGTCAGCACTATTCGATCGCATACTCCTTCTCTGAGATTCTTAACAGCAGCCAGCATTGCCAGGTACGTTTTACCTGTTCCAGCGGGACCTGCTGTGACTACAATGTGTTGATCCGGATCTTGCAAGGCCATGACCAAGCGTTCTTGATTTCGTGTGCGAGGGATCAAGTCAATGCGTCGAGGTTGTGCTCGCTGCGTTGAGTTAAAGGCTATGGTGTTTGCTACTTCCAGGTTCATACGTTTTTGTGCTTTTTGTGCTCGTTGTCTACTCAAGTGTTATTCTCCTAAGCCCTATAGGGCCAGGTATTTACGGCGGGAGATTTGGGGATAACGGAGTGGTATTTTGAAATACTTGGCCGCTAAATACTGACCAGGCGGCAACAAAGTACCATGACTCAAGTCTGTTGTACGTACTCAACAACTTTGGTAAATAATGCATTATGCAAACCAAAAACATTCACGGTATAAATGATAAGGAGCTGTTCAAAAATCACGAAGATTATTGGCAGGTCGCCTCTAACATCCGCGAAATATATATGTCGGACGGCAGCTTGACCACGCTGTTGGACTTTGAACGTGTGCTGGACGAGATGGATATCTACGCATTTCGAAACTGGGAAATTGGTGAACTGGTAGCAGGCCCAGACATTGGCAAATACACAGTGGGCGTGACCTTTATGTGGCCGGAAAAAATGATGCCCGACCCCAGAGGCGGCAAACGCCTGCTGCCATTTGATTGCAAAGTCACATACAAGCGACAAAAGATAAAAATTCCCATCCGCATCAACGATCCGTCAGATTACATTCCCGGCACCAAGAAAGCCAGGATTGTTGAAAAACCTGTGTGGCTGGTAGAGATAGTCATGCCCAAACGACTCATGAGTGAGATCCGTACAGGTGCTATTGAAATGGAAGATCAGGACATTGACCTGGATGAACTAGACGCAGCCTACGAGCAGGATCTAGACAAAGAAGACACACAAAGCGATGCAAAGGCCGAAAATGCACAACAAAACCTCGAACAACAACTCCAACCAGTCCCCGCTGCTTGAAGGGCTACAATATCGTGACCTAGAAGGCATGATGAAGCCCACCATTCACGTGGATGAGTTTTCTGGTAAAATGGGCGACGATGAAGACATCATTGTGCTCAGTTTTTTTGTGCGTGACAAACAAGCAGCCAAGGACCTGGTGGCATGGTTTGAAAAGGGCTATGACTTTGTGCTGGATGCTGACCGCTCGCCAGGAGAAATCAAACCGTCACGTTTTTTGGTATATGTGGAAATGCGTCGTCGCAGTGCCGCACCACAGTATGTGGCTGAACTGATAGATGACCTGGGCACACTCACAGAACACGAAAGTGACGACTGGGTCATGCGATACAATGGTCAAACACAGCCTTGGTCAGAAGAAACATTTGCTATGACTGTGCCACTCACACCCGATGAATATCGTCGCACACACGAATCAGATCTAAACGAATGGCGTACTGCTGCTGGTTTGCCTGTGAAACAAATTCACGAAACCAAGCCTGACATGCGGGCACTACAAGCCGCTGCTGGACTTATCTAACCCACTCGCAGTAGATTCTGTTGTTGGAATCTTGCTGTAGGTCGGCAACAGTAAATCCAAACTGATCAGCATATTGATGCAACAGTTCCGGAGTCCATGAAAAGAAATCAATTGCCTTACAATGTTCGTTGCCATGGTCCTGACGCCCTGGATTGCAACGCCAGTAGATTCTGGCATGTGGTGTTAGTAGATCGACCACATGACCAATTTGTCGTAAAATAGTCTCTTCCGAGCCAAAGTTTATGCTGCCCAGGCAAAATGCCACATTGAATTGAATGTTGCTCTTAAATTCTTCAATGGTACACTTGACATCTGCCGAATCAAACGCAGGATCAATTCCGGTCAAATTGGCAATACGTGCTTTGAATGGATTGGTGCCACATCCCACATCCAAAACTGATTCACTGAGTTTTATCTTTTGCAGCAATGCCCATCCAGAATACTCATATTGGTCTATGTTTGAATGCCAATGTGTGCTGAAATATTTGTCTAGTGACTGTTGATCCATATAATTAATTATACTCATGCTTCCCAATAGAATTTTCTTTACCGGTGTTCCCGGCTCCCGTTGGTCAGGGGTTGCTCAAACATTAGAGACCATACCTGGTTTCAACACGTCAGATCGCACACCGGCTCGTACTTACAATCATCATGCTTATTCTGGACATCAAGGTGCTTACTTTGGTTATGAAATGGAATTTGAACCACATGTGTTATGGACTGGTCCAGAATACATTGATCAAGCCTGGCTTGAACCCGGCGGCACAAGATTAGTCAAAAGCCACAACTGGACTGATAGATTTGATGACATTGAAAAACGCTATCCTGATGCGTGGATCATGTTGGTGTATCGACCAGACATGGCGTCATATGCCTGGTGGCACGAAGCCGGTGGGTTTCAAATCCAGTACCCTAATTATAGTTGGTACAAAGACAGTGCAGAAATGCTGCGTGAGATCACAAAACAAAACAAACGCATACTGGAATATGCTTGTAAAAACAACGCCACCTGGAGTTATTTTACTCCTGAGTGGGTTGAGAAAGAATTTGGACACTGTGTAGAAATTGCACGGACTTTTCCGGATGTTTTAGTAACGGTGATAAAATGAGAGATCATGTTTGGTATATCAAGTACGCCAGTGCCATCACAATCCTGTGTGCCATGGTGTTGCATGTGTTTGGCATCACGCCTTGGAACAGTTTTGTACAACTGATTGGAGCCTGTGGCTGGGTCTATGTGGGATACAAGTGGAATGAGCGGGCCTTGATGTTGAACTTTGTGCCACAGTTCTTCATTATCATACCAGCACTGGTGTACATATATTTTTTGAAATGAAACAACTTCTCCTACTCTTATTACTTGTTCCTGTTATGGTGTTAGCCTGGGAACCCACACGCCCAGTCACAGTAGTGATAGGCAATGCACCTGGTGCTGGCAATGAAATAGCATTTAGAAAGCTGTCGCAGATCATCAACCGCACCAACAAAAAAATTACATTTGTTGTGGAAAATCGTGCAGGTGCAGACAGTGTGATTGCCATGAATCACATGATGACTGTGGCACCTGACGGACACACCATCGCTGCTTTCAATCACATGAGTCAGTATGTCACACAAGACATTTGGCAGCGAGACATCAAGCGATATGAATACAACACATTTGAAGATGTGCTCACAATAGGCAAGAGTCCTTTAGTGCTGGTGGCCATCACTACCAGCAGTGTGAACACACCTGATGAGTTCGCCACACTGTTGCGTACCACACAGCATCCTGTGTTTGTGGCTGTGGGATCTGGTGCTCACAGAATCACCCTTGAATACTTGATGATGAAAACCCAGGGTAATCGCAACCTGGTAAAACACATACAATTCAACGGCCCTGCACAGGCCTTGCAAAGTGTGGCCAGCTCAGCCGGTGGCACAGAGTTTGGCATCATGCCCTTGGCTGTGGCTCGTCCGCTAATCGAAGCAGGCCGGGTCCGAGCCATTGGTATCACCGGAGATCGCAAGGTAGCACAAATGCCAAATATACCGCTATTACGACGAATTGCCCCAGGTATCAATGTGTTTGCGGCCTGGAATCTTGTGCTGCCCCCTCGTACAGAACGGACAATAGTGGACTATTATGCTGATTTATTTGCCCGGGCTATAAATACCACTGAATATCAAGAGTGGATGGATCAAAACTTGATATTCGTGGACAGTCGAGAGTTAGATCCAGATGGTTTAAGGCAACATGCCCAAGAACTGCGACAAACATTCCTACCCCTAGCAAACCAAATCAACCCCAACGAATAATATAAATATTCGTGTATCGATACACTTAAGGAGAATCCGATGGATGCAAAACAATTTGTTAAAAAACTAGTCGAAGACAATCAAGCATTGTTCCAGGCCAGTCAACACAACGTTAAAGAATATTTTGACAGCAAGCCTGCTCAAGAAGAACTGGTAGAGCACTTTGTGGGCCGCATGGTCAACGAGCGCATGAACATGGTTGAAATCAGCCAAGCCATTGCGCAGATGCCCGCTGACACCCCAACAGAAGAACTGGAAATGTTGACTCGTCAAGCACAAGACGAAGCCCGTCACTTTCGTATGGTCAAGGAAGTCATCGAGCACATGACTGGTCAGCCGCTAGACGTAGCCGCTGCCATCGCTGCTGAGGCTGCCAAACCCACTGCCAAAGGTGCTGGCTTGTTGGCCAAATACGAAGCCGAAACTGATCCTGTTGCATTGGCAGCATATCAGCTTGTAGCCGAAGGTCGTGCTGAAGCTGTTTGGAACCAAATGGCTGACTGCATTGAAGACGAGTTCATCTCTACTTCATATGCCAAAATTGCCAAAGACGAAGGCTTCCACGCCAACATTGGTGGTTGGAAATTGGAAAAATTGGTTCAAGACGAAGCCACACAACAACGTGTTGAAGACCTGGTTGCCAAAATGCGCCGTGACTTGTATGACATTTCATGCCGTAACACTACCACCGCTGCGGCAGGGAAGCAACTAGTGGCCGACGCCTACGGTTGGTAATGCAAATAGGACTCACACAACGAGTCCTGTTGCACCGAGATCGAGCGTATGATTCCTTGGAGCACTCGTGGTACGAGTATTTGCAGGGACATACGCTCATTCCAATTGCAAACAGACTTTGTTTACCATTTCCAAATATAGATCTATTGCTTGTCACAGGCGGTGATGATCATCCTGTACGAAATCAAATAGAACATGAACTGGTCGACAGCATGTTGTCTCAAAATCTTCCCATAATAGGCATTTGTCATGGATGTCAATTGTTGACAACAAAACTAGGCGGCTCAATTGTGCCTGTGGCGGATCATCAGGACAGTTATCATGAAGTGTTTTATCAAGATGAACCGCACTTGGTCAACAGTTATCATAATCTGCGTATAGAACAAGCGCCCGCCGGTGCAACAGTGTTGGCACGTGATCCTGATGGTCATGCAGAAGCTTGGATACTGGACCGTACGGCTGGTGTGATGTGGCATCCTGAACGCATGATACAGCCTTGGATCCCCCAAGAAATACAACGGTTATTATCTTGAATAGATTAATTTATTACCCCACCGGCAGTTATGGCACGTTTGTACAATGGTTGTGTAACACAGTCAACATCTCTGGACCAGAAGATCTACCATTTCATGCTGACGGCAACAGCCACAAGTATGTGTTGACTGATCAATATCGATTGTTGATATCAGAAAAGGATGAGCAAGAATTTGTTTCCGCACACAATCCCAATGTAGTTTCCTGCATTTGGCCCGTGGAAAACAATGGTCGTATGTTCAATCCCAACAACGAGTCAGACTTTTATTTTAAATTAAGTCAACAACATTTAACATACTTTGATCAGCCCAATATAAAAACACTGGTAATCTATCCAACTGAAAGCAGTAAAATTTGGTGGTACCACAATAATTGTAAAAAAGTATTTTACACTAAAGAAATGCACAGTAAAAAAATACAAAGTCAATATGCTGAAACTCCTTGGTTGACCTGTACAGATGTTGTGCAACGTGCTCGAATACAAATGAGTTATTATCAACATCGAACTTGGTATAAAATTCTATTGTTGAAATTTAAATGTGCCAACATTGATCAACTTAGAATTGGGCAATTGCGCCAGTTAATGGCGGTTGCTAGATATGAAGAAATGGTTGATTATCTCAGTCATTGGCAACTGTTGCCAACACAGTTTCCCAACATAAAGTTTGTGTCATTGGATCAACTGCGTGATCACACAAAAGATGCCATACAAGGCATACTCAAATATTTTAATGTAGAATCCAATGTGCCTTTGGATTTTGTAATAGATCACTGGACACCGTTGCAAACAACCTGCAACAGAGATGCAGAACACAGCAACATCATTAACTGCATAGTTAATGGTCAACACTGTGACTGGAGTGATCTAAATTTTGATTTGTTTGACGAAGTTTATTTGTACTACGCATTGAGATTTCAACACAATGTTGTATTAAACACAGACAGCTTAGACAAACTGCCTACCAACACACATGACCTATTGCTACTTCGATAAATATCAATATGTGGATTTTACACTTCTTACCTGACGCCGTAATTCTTTGGATCTGCAACATTGTGTTGTTGGCAGGTATTGCACTGACTGCAACAGCATTTTTTATCAAACGCATACCCGTCATCAACCAATATCGGATACCCGCACAAGTCCTGGGCATCGCACTGCTGGTCATAGGTGTGTACTGGCGTGGTGGCTATGCTATTGAACAAGAATGGCGTGAGCGTGTGGCGGCAGTAGAGGCCCGGGTAGCAGCGGCTGAAGCTGCCAGCCAGGAAGAGAACACAAAGATTGTGACAAAAGTTG
>Ga0209768_10002225_pt1 | contig 12091 bp, 8 predicted proteins | sample LauGreSBDMM110SD_3_FD_187564 | JGI IMG/M metagenome (GOLD analysis project Ga0209768, IMG submission 187564) | Freshwater lake microbial communities from Lake Michigan, USA - Sp13.BD.MM110.SD (SPAdes) (version 2) | ecosystem: Environmental > Aquatic > Freshwater > Lake | place: Lake Michigan... | reverse complement strand
TGCCGGTGACTTCGGGCAAGGCACCGCCGTCAGTTGCCACCAAGCAAATTCCGGTGCACATTGCTTCAATCGCGGGAAGGCTAAAACCTTCGTACAGCGAAGGAACAACAGCAAGTTCGGCTTCGGCATACAACTCAACAATGCGTTCATCCGTGACACCAGAAACGAATTGAATATGTGGTGCGAGGCCCAATTTGTCGATGAGGTCCATGCTTTTACCGGGCTTGGGCTTGCCGATAATCGTCAAAGTGACGTCGCGTTCGGTGCGGAGTTTTGCAACAGCCTCAAGAAGAAATGACAAGCCTTTCAAGGCAACGTCGGCAGATGCAGTGGTGATCAATCGACCAGGAATGCGCTTGACTTCGGGCTGTGGTTTGAACAAATCAGGATCGACACCAACCGGCACGAGGCGCATGCGATCGTACGAAACACCCATGTCGCCATGAATGTCCTTGATGCTGTTTTCGCTCACCACGACAATGCGTGGCATACGACTGGCAACTCGGCCTTGCATTTCGACGAATGAATAGAAACGTGACACGCCAAACTTCTTGTACCAATTAGGTGCGTGCTCCATTTCGAGGGCTCGGTCACGGGTAATGGGATGGTGCAACGTGACAACCGTTGGAATGAGTTTCTCGAGCGACAAGATGCCGTAGCCGAGACACTGGTTGTCGTGCACAAGATCGAATTCGCCAGTGCGTTGGGCGAGATGACGCTTGACGCGAGCGCTGAACGCTGCTGGTTCACCAAAGGTGCCAGTTAGGAATAGTCCGAGTTCGTAGAAATCTTCCCGAGTCTTCAGTTCCCAGATAGCGGGGAAGCGGAAGGGATAGTGATCGTTAATGAGGTCGAGGCTCGGCAACTTGGTGAGCTTGATGCGATCGTCTAAGACCGGGTACGGCTGACCACCAAAGACTTCAACCGAATGACCAAGGTCAACGAGGGCTTTGGTCAGGTGACGGGTGTAGACGCCTTGCCCACCGACATGGGGTTTGCCACGGTAGGTGAGGTAAGCGATCTTTAAAGGCCCATTGGGGTCGCGGGCGTCAGACATTTTTCCAATGCTACCGTCGGGTCACTTAGTGACCCCTTGTGACCCTCTGACCTGCGGTTTAACAACTATTTGTGCGATTGATCCGAGTTTCAGAAGTTGATGAAAACCCGTATATGTCGGTCGCCGTGACCTTGACGACCACTTGAGTCACCGTTTGCGGAATAGATGTCAGCGAAGTCACCCACACGCCTTTTCCTGAATCGTTCAGAGTTGCAGTCAGCGTTGCTGTCGGTGGTGTCGCCTGCGGATTGGTATAGGTGATTTTGGCGCTGACGCTTGCGAGTGAGCTTTCGTCGGTGATCGGAACCTGAATGTTGAGGCGAGAACACGCGAGCCCAGAGAAGTATGGGGTGAAGGTTCCGATCACTGGTGGCTGGCCAACGATTCCCGTCAGAGTCAGCGTTGTGTTTGGTGCGCCTCGGGTTTTGAGAGCTGCGAGAAGGTTGAATTCGCCTTCGGGGAGGGCGCTCGCCGAAGCGCGAGCAAAAGTTGCAGTCACCGTCAACGTTGCTCCAGCGCCGACCGACCCTGATGACGGGACGAATGTGAAAAAGCCCGATGATTCGGCGAGTGACCACATGACGGCAGTTGAGTTGTTATTAGTCAACTTCAATGAAGCGCGCACTCCGCGAGCGAAGTTGAGAATATTCGTTGATGTCACCAATGGACTGGTGTTACGTGCTGTTGTTGTGACAACGAGAGGTGGAGAGACCGCGGCAATCGATGTTTCTGATTCGGGGACATCGGTGCCTGGAGTGGTCGTTGGAGTTGTAGTTGGAGTTGGAGTTGGAGTTGGAGTTGTAGTTGGAGTTGTAGTTGGAGTTGTCGTCAGGCTCGAATCGACCATTGAAGACGTGGCGACTGAGTCTTCGGTAGGCGTTGATGTATCAACGACAATCGGGTCGGCTGATAACACGTCGCCATATTCATTGCCAGATTCTTTGCTTTGTTGGATCAAGACGAGGCCGGCGATGAGCAAGAGAACTGCAGCGGTTGAAGCGATAACTGCAACGGCGTGTCGTGAGATGCGTACCAGGCGCGGGAAACCATCGTTGCGATTGAGTTTGATGTGGTGCGAACGTTGCGACCCTCGCGAACCCTTGCTGGCATGAGTGTCGGCAGATTTTGACGGAGTAGGGATTGACTGGGTGGCTGCAAGAACCTTCTCGCGTAGGCCAAATGGCAACACAAAGACAGGCGCTGCTCCGAAGAGCGCAAGTGGTGCATACTTTGAACGGGTGCGCTCACAGATTGAACAGTCATCTATATGACGCGCGACGCGTTTGCGAATGAGAATACTGAACTCGCCGTTCCAGCCCGAGATGATCGTTGCGAGTTCGTTGCATTCTTTGCTACCCATTTTTGCAACCGTGAATGCACCGAGACTTTTCTCAATTCGATCACGCATGCGGTGCACGAGCGTGTAGCTCTGTTCGGGCGTGACTCCGAGCGCATCAGCGAGATCGGTGCCAGTAAGCCCTTGACGAACCGATAACTCAAGAACGAGTCGATCACGTTCATCGAGGCCAGCAGCTGCAGATCGAACAAGTTCGGCAAGTTCGTCATACGAAGCAGCAGCGCCATCGGCGTTGGGATCAAAAGCGGCCACGACGTCAGGTGTAGTTTCTGCTTGAAAGTCGGTAGGTGTTGCGCGCTTGCGCTTTTTGGTGCGTCGGTATACCTCGTTGCGAAGGACCGCATAGAGCCAGGGCTTCAGACGATCGGGATCGCGCAACTGGTTGAGTCGTTCGGCTGCAATACAAAAGACGTCTTGCACCATGTCGGCAGCATCGTGGCGATCGGAAAGCATCGCTGCTGCCGTGTCGTACAGGCCGGCAGCGTATTTGTCGTAGATCGACGCAAGCGCGGTTCGATCGCCATCCAAGTAGGCGGAAACAAGTTGGGCGTCGGCGGTCAGCGTGGTCATGCTTTCGTTCCCGCCAGTGAAAAGATCGCCCCATATGAGAGGTGAGTCGCGAATGGTCGGGCTCTGTCAAAAGTCTGCCTGAAGATTTCCTCAATGTCAGGTGATTTTTTGGACTTCAATCGTGAATTTCTTGGTGAACGCGGTGTTCGCCTGAAGTACGAATGGATCATCATTGATGCCATTGGGTGGTCCCGATTGGGGCTCTATGCAGGTCGCATGTGAAGGGAAGTCATACATCACCCAATGTGAACAATCGCTCGCAAGCGCAATGTGAATGCTTCCGATGTCAATTGTTAAGGGTTCCTCAGGATCACCCAGGCAGTCGTCAACTGAAGTTTTGGGTTGAGCGACTCGGCGAGAAGTTGCGATACCAGAACTATCTCGCTCGTACATTGCGCCAAAGTTCAGCGACGTTGCGTGAGGTTTAATAAACCACGGGTGCCAACCGACTTGTATAGGCATGGGATCGACTGCAAAAACTGTTAATTGCAATTCAAGACTTTGGTTAGTGACATGGACATGGTGTTGCACTTTGCCGGTAAGCGGCCAATTGTCACCGAGATCAATTTCGAGCAATGCCGAATTTGAAGTGACTTCAAGGGTTTTCCATGCTTGGTCAAAGACAGTGCCGTGAATTGAATGCGGCGGCATGTTTTGGCGAAGTGAAAACTGTTTGTCGTCAAAGTTGAGTAATGCACGACGAACCCGCCCGGCGTAGGGAACCATGGGGTAGCAGCCCCATGCCAGTGGATCATCCTGAGCGCTTCCAGCGATGAGGATCTCGTCACCAAAGGCCGAGAGCGAACCAATTCGGCCACCACATTCTGGGTACACCGATGTTTTGACATCGCCATTTGGTGACTGCAAAGTGATCACCCCTACATTGTGTCGCATCGCCGGCCACATTTATGACACGATCGTGATGTGCGTGCATTAGTACAACGGGTAGATCGAGCATCGGTTGATTCAACAGTCGATGGTGTCACAACCCGAGTCGGAGAAATTGGCCACGGTCTATTAGTGCTCGTTGGCGTGACTCATTCAGATACTGAGCAATCAGCGACCAAGTTGGCCGACAAAATTTGGAATCTGCGAATCATGAGCGACGCCGACGGAGTGATGAATCTTTCAGTGGCTGACACCACACAGAATGTTCTTGTGGTCAGTCAATTCACTTTGTATGGCGATACGAATAGCGGTCGACGACCGAGTTGGATTGAAGCCGCAAAACCAGAGCTGGCCGAACCTTTGGTGACAAAAGTGATCGAAGAATTGCGTCGCCTAGGGGCTCATGTCGAAACTGGTCGCTTTCGCACCGACATGAAGGTTGCGTTAGTGAACGATGGTCCGGTCACCGTGACGATCAATGTCTAGGGCGAGTTTTTGAACGATTGATCAATCCGATTAAAAAGACTAATGCCAAAAGGGCAATCCATGGCTTGTCGCCGAGTGCGACATAAAGAGTTTGACCACTGCGAATAGCGATATCACGTGAAATCACTTTTTGTTCACTTACTCCAGTGCGTTGGTAGACATTTCCTTCGGGATCGACGAATGCGCTGAAGCCAGTGGGGGATATTTGCACGACCCACCGACCCGTTTCAATTGCTCGCAACTTTGATGAAGCGACTTGCTGCGACTGCAGCACGGTCCAGGTGTAGCTCGAACCATTGGTCGGGTTGATGATGAGCCCAGCACCATTTTTGACGCCTTCGCGAGCTCGTCCGCCAAAGAAGACCTCCCACGAGATCACAACGCCAATTCGTTCGTTACCTTTTGCTGTAGGTACATCAAGAAAAGCTGGCTCGGTTCCGGCAAGAGCGTCACGAGGAACTTGATCAACGGGTGCACCGAGGGATTTTAGAAATGAACGCATCGGCATGTATTCGCCAAAAGGAACTCGGCGAACCTTGTCATATCGGCTGGTGGCTTCTGAATCAGTCGTCACGATGACTTGCGCATTGGTGAAATGCGCGCGGTTGACATCTTCGGTGATTCCGACGGCGAACGGTGCGTTGAGGCGGGAGGCTTCAGCGCCTATCTCGGCAAGTTCTTCGCTTGTTTCGAAATCTGCGACGTCAATGACGTTTTCTGGCCAAACAACTAAGTCAATCGGATTGTCATTGTTATTGATTGTTCGTGTGGCAGCGAGATGACGTTCGACGACATCTCGGGGATTGGTGTTGATCGCTCGTGTTCCTTGTGGGCCGCCACCTTGAACGGCCACGACATGAAAATCACGACCAGTATTTGATCCGCGAGGAGCGACATAACTGCCGACGAACACGAGGAGACAAAGGGCCCACAGCATGCGTCGATGTTGGTGGTCGACTGAAAAATCACGAGGACGTTTGGCGAGCAGTGCACCAACTTGCCACGTCAGCCATGACAACAAAATGACACCACCGATTGATGCCACCCTGTGCAACGGTCCACCGACTTGCGAGATTCCAAGGGTTGCCAGAGGTACGCCACCGAAGGGTGCACACATTCGCAAAACTTCGATCAGCATGTGGGCCGCTGGAGACAAGAAAAGAAATGAGCGATTGTTGTCGCCACGAATAACTGCGAGTGATACGAGTCCGTGAAGACTTGCGTACATCGCGACTCCGATGATGTAACCAGGAGCCGTTAAAAACCACATCCAAGCAAGCGCGGGGAAGAACCAGCCCAAGCCAAAGACAAAGCCGGTGGTAAAGCGTTGACGAGGTCCCGACGTTGTGAGTTCGAGCGAGGTGAACATTGCGAGACCAACGAACGCGAGGGGCCACCAGCCCCAAGGAGGCATTGATAATGCAACGAGCAAGCCCGAAATGAGCGTGCGCGCCAGTCGACGACGAGTCTTGTTTTTTGAACTCACACAGATTCTTCGCGGAGGTATTCGGCGAAAACAGCGATTCGTTGTTTGACCGAATAAGGTGGGTGGCAAGCAAACAATGTCAATGTTGCCGATTCTGTTTGATCGATAATCCAGACATCGGTCGGTTCGATGATTTGTGTGCCTGTGACGGCGTATACGAAAGTGCCATCGGCAGTCGTGACATAAACCTCGTCACCTGGAACCAATAAATCAATATTTCTGAACGGCTTCTGCTTGCTTGTTCGATGTCCGCCAAGGACGACGTTGCCAACACGTCCGGGCATCGCTGTTCCTGGCCAGTAACCAACACCTTTGTCAAGTGTCGGCAGAGTGACTCCTTTGAAGATGGGTTGCGTTAAAAGCAACGCAGGAATGACGAGTTCTCCGATGAGAATTTCTGGTTCAACGACATTTTCTGGGGGAATGGCTTCAGGAACCGGAAGCGATTCGTTCGGCGCAAGTGTGGGCGGGCCTGTGTAGACGATGGTTGTCGTTGTGCTCGTTGAAGTTGTAGCCGCAATCGTGGTGGTTGTTGCGAGTGAAGTCGAAGAAAACTCTGTGGCATTCTCGTCATTTGATCCGCAGCCACTGAGGGCTACGGCCGACATGAAGATGCCGAGGATTGCTGAGGCAATAACTGAACGAAAACGCACGTTCTTATTCTTGCAGGTGACTGAGGAATTCTGCAGTGCTTTGGGCCGTTTTTTCGGCCTGCGCAACACAAGCAGGGATTCCGATTCCGCGCCAACTTGCGCCAGAGACAAAAACTCCTGGTGCATCATGTGCCAATGAAGTTTCGACTGACTCAACGTATTTCATGTGACCAGGTCGGTATTGAGGAAACGCTTCGGGCCAACGCGTGATGCGAAAAACGTCGGGAGTAATCGAAGTCCGAGTATGACGACTGACTTCATCGATGACTTGTCGGACAATGCGTTCGTCATCCCATTCGTGAAGCAAGTCGTGAGTGGGGGCACCATCGCGACCAAGCGAAACGCGCAAAATCATTGAGCCGTCACTGGGCTTCCAGTGAGCCCACTTATTTGAACCAAAAGATGCTGCAGTGACGCGATCTTGATCTGGTTTGGGAACGAGGTAACCGCTGAGTCCGGCCAATTTCTGTAAATCGTTTTCGACTGTTTTTATTGTTGCCATTACTACCGATGAATGCTCGGCAGAACCCATTAACTTCGAGGCATCTTCACTGAGGGTTTGTAGCAACTTGGCCGAAGCGCGTGCCGGTGACGCAACGATGATGCAGTCGGCATGGAGTGAATTCGAAGATGACCCAGAGACGTCGACTGTGTAGCCATTGTCGGTGCGCGAAATACTTTGGACAGTTGTCGAAGTTGTGATGTGGCCACCTAATGCAATGATTGATTCATGCAACGAGTCGGTGAGTGTCGCTAATCCACTACGGGGAGTTTCAAAAATAGGAGTCGTTGTCTTGGGCGCACTTTTCATTTGCTTTCGTGCAGTTAACAAAACACTTCGTCCGGTTGCAAGAGCGGCCAGTTGGGGCATCATCGCCAAACTAAAATTGTTGGTGTCGGTGGCATAAATACTTCCCACCAAAGGATCAACGAGCAACTGTTGAACTTCTTTGCCAAATCGTTGGCGAATTAAATTGCCAATTGAATCTTTGTGATCACCGCTTGAAGGCAAGATTGGTTCGAGTCCAGCACGAATCTTGCCACGCCACGTCATGAGTCCGCTGCGAGCGAGAGACATGACGCCCGTTGGTACTCCGAGCATGAGTCCTTCGGGGATGGGATGAAGTTTCTTGTGCATGACCGCAGCGTGACCAACGGTTGGATGGGTGATGTCATCACCAAGGTGAAGCTCGCGCGCCAGAGCGACCGCTTGCGGTACTCGCGCTAAATAAGCATCGGGTCCTTCATCGACGCCAGCAATTCCGCCAAAAGGAGATGTGCGTATCTTCCCGCCAACAATTGAACTTGATTCAAGGACTGTGACATCAATGTCGGGACCGGTGTAGTCGGGTGAGGCCGAAATTTTGAGTAGCCGGTATGCGGCAGTGAGTCCTGTTACTCCGGCTCCGATGACAATGACGTGCTTCGGGCCTGAAGTTGAATTCATGACTGGGCGGAGACAACTCGTTGAGCGAGGGCTCGCATGATCGTCGCGTCATCGTTCACGCAACTTGTACGGTCGAAAGCCAAACCTTTATCTTCGGCATGTTTCTTTGCTTCGATATCAAGGTCGAAAAGAACCTCTAAGTGATCGGCGACAAATCCACAGGCACACACCACGACTCCCGATGCATTTTCGCTCGTCGCTAAGTCGTCAATGACTGCCAAAATGTCTGGACCAATCCAGGGTTCGGGAGTGCGACCCGCAGATTGCCAAGCGATTGACCATGACGACCATGAATCTAAACCGGCAGCGGCTGCAACGGCCTCGGCAGTTGAACGGAGTTCGTCGGGATATGGGTCGCCAGCATCAATGATTCGCTGAGGTAGTGAGTGCGCAGTGAAAAGAACTTTTGTATTGGCTGGCATGTCAGCAAGTCGCGAACGAAGATCGGCGGCCAAGAACTCGACAAAAGCGGGTTCGGTTGCCCAAGAATCAATTGATGTCACGGTGATGCCATGAGGCTCTGCGGCTTTTCGCGTGCGGTCCATGTACTGACCGATCGAGAATGATGAGTAGTGGGGAGCAAGCACAAGTCCGATGATGTGTTGGTAGCCGCTCGCAGCCAAATCGTTGACTGCAGTTTCAATCATGGGAGCAGCGTGCTTGAGCCCAAGGACAACGTCGTATCTATCTGGCGCAGTTTCGTTCAGGGCCACCTGCAACGCGTCGCGCTGTGCTTCGGTTCGCGCAGCGAGCGGAGAAATGCCACCGATGGCGTCGTAGCGTGCGACTAAATCGGCTAATTGTTCTGGAGTTGGAGCCCGACCGCGTCGAATGTCGGTGTAATAAGGCTCAATCTCGGCAGGCGTTCGCGGGGTGCCGTATGCCATTAAGAGAACTGCGGTTTTGGTGGTCATGATTTTTCTACTCGTGTCTTTTCGTGAACAAATGCAACAACATCTTCAAGAACTGCAGGATCGGTTGTGGGGTCGACGCCATGACCGAGGTTGAAGATATGTCCGGGATGATTGGCGTTGTCATCAAGTACGTGTTCGGCACCCTCGAGCGCCGCCTGTGAACCAGCCAAAACTAGGGCGGGATCAAGATTCCCTTGGACAACGAGATCGGTGCCCATACGTTTGCGAGCCGACTGAATAGGAGTTCGCCAGTCAAGTCCCATGATTCTGGGACCAGCTTCGTACATGGATTCAAGTAGGTGATCGCAACCAATACCGAAATGAATTCCGGCAACTTCGGGATGCAGCTCGCGTAGTTGTTGGAAAACCTTCTTGCTATGTGGCAAAACGAATTCGCGGTAGTCGGCGTTTGAAAGCGAACCAGCCCATGAATCGAACAATTGGAACGCCCGTGCACCAGCCGAAAGTTGAGCATCAATGAATGTGACCGAATGCTGGACGAGTCGATCCATAAGTTGGTGCCAGAGTTCTGGCTCAAGATGGATCATGCGCTTGGTGTTTTGATATGTGCGTGACGGTCGACCTTCAATGAGGTAGCTCGCAACGGTGAACGGCGCTCCGGCAAACGCGAGGAGCGGTACCGAAGTTGGCAGTTCAGCGACAAGAAGTTTGACGGTCTCAATCACGTATGAAACATCGTCAGCCTCAAGTGGTCGTAAGCGCTTGAGGTCGTCGGGTGAACGAAACGCATTTTCGGCAACAGGTCCGGTTCCGGGTGCGACGTCAATACCAAAACCAACCGCATGAGGTGGAACGACAATGTCGCTGTAGAGCACGGCGGCATCAACGCCGTAGCGGAGAAACGGTTGCAATGTGATCTCGGCCGACAGTGTCGGTTGTTTGATGGCTTCAAGAATGCTGCCACTGCCGCGAATCGCTTTGTACTCGGGAAGACTGCGTCCGGCTTGACGCATGAACCAAACCGGAGTGTGTAGATGTTTGCGGCCGTTCGCAGCCGCCAGGAATGGCGATTCAGCTGAAAGGTTGGGTGACGCAGACATCGTTTACGACGATATCCGTGACCTTGGTCTTGCACCTGATTCCAGGGGAACTAAACCGTGCAAAAAGGGGACTTGTGACACATTCTGCGGGTACTCGCACGCGTTTACTTGAGGCCGATTGATGGATGCTTCCAATTGCCAGGACGTAGCGATGCTTCGATGCGGGCAATGCGGGTTCTCGCCGGCGGGTGAGAAGAACTCACATCGCGCGGCCCAACAGTTTTCTTGAGCGCCGCCGACAACTGTCGGCCGTATCCCATGCGTACTACTCGCTGATCGGCTTGGAATTCTGCCGATCGCCCGACTGAGTTTCCGAGATAGCGCATCATCGAATATCCAGCACGAAAGAACCAAGAGAATGCATTGAAGATGAGGGCAATCGTTTGCCCGAGCAGGCGGGCTGCTTGAGAGCTTCGGGCAAAAGTTTGAGTTGCTGCCTTCGACACGTTGTGCATAAACGCGCCGATGCGTTCAAGTAAGTACACGGGCAACGTGAGCCATTGGCCGATCGTCAACGCGATGGTGTGTGAGCCAAGGTGGTGGCAGAGTTCATGGGCGAGAACTCCGCATAGCTCGTCGTGATTGAGTTCTTGAGTGGCAAATGATGTCACGACAACGAGATGTCCACCAGTAGCAAAAGCATTGAGGTCCTTGTCATCAACCACGCCAACGACAAAATGTCGATGGCGAAGATGCCAGGCCTGGGTGACCTCGTTGAAAGCCTTTTGCAATTTGGGAGCCTCGCGCGAATTGGGTTTACGAGCACCCACGAGCAAGGTGAGGACTCGACGCTGAAACGCCGGAATGAAGAGAATGAGCCCAGCCAAGAGGTATCCCAGGAGGACCTTCCAGAAGGCGACGCCGGTCATCCAGGTCAAAGGAAGCCAGAAAACGGTGATGGCCAAGGCCCATACGGGGGCAATGGCGACAACGGGCACGAAGGCGTAGAGCGCTGCTCGATCGAAGTCGCGGCGCCGTTTAGCGCTCTGACCTCGTCTTTCGTTCTCTTTCCATTGTGAAGACATGCGCTGCGGTCTTTCGTGGGGTCGGCGACAACGTGTGCGCCACATGAATCATGCCCGAAATCTGAGAAAGTTCGCTGACTTATTCAAGTTTGAGCTGTTATTGACCGAAAACAATGGGTCAAGCCATCTTCTGGGAGTTCATTCGTGACAAAAGTTCAAGCCAACAACACCGAGGTCGAGCGTCAAACGCATCACTCGGCTCGTTTGTTGCTTGACCTTGCCCGAACTCATGAAGCTACCGAACCTGAACGTTCTCGAATCCTTGTCCAACAGGCTCGGGCGTTGGCGCGTGCCAACCAAGATGCTGTTTGCGAAGCCGAATCGTTGTATCGATTGGCATCGTTGGCACACTACGACGGTCAACCAGGAGACGCTTTTGCTTTAGCAGTTGAAGCTCGCGATTATGCGATGGCACACGATGTTCCGCTTGTCGTTGCATGGTCATTAAGTCTGATCGGTTTGGTGCACAGTAATTCGGGAAACCACTCAGAGGCTTTGTCATGTTCGCTGCAGGCACTTGATTGTTATCGCGGAACTGGGCATCGTGTCGATGAAGGCAACATGCTCAACACAATTGCTTCGATTTACCACGAACTTGGTGACACTGATCGCGCAATCGTCAATTACGAAGCGGCAATGAACGCAAATGCCCAATTGAATCGCCCTGATTTTGATGCCATTACTTTGGCGAACGTTTCGTCGTTACGAGCAGAACGTGGTGAGTTTGATATTGCCATCGAGATTGGCGAACGCGCATTGGCGCTTTGCCGCGTTCATGCGGTTGGATTCTTGCCTGAAGTACTTGCTGCGCTCGCTGGTGCCTACGGCGGCCGCGGCGAATTTGATCAAGCCCGGACCTTATTGAACGCCGCATTAGCGATGCTCGATGCATCAAGTGTTTCATTCGATGACGCAGTTCGCTCAAGTGTCGAACTTGCCTTCGGTCGAGTCGAGTTGTCTGCGAAGAATGATGCTGAAGCGTTATCGCACTTTTGTCATGCACTCGGATTAGCAGAAGTGATCAATGCCAAGCCCATTGAATTCTCAGCACACTGCGCTTTGGCAGATTTGTATAAGGCAACGGGTCAGTTTGAAGAAGCCGTCTATCACCTAGAGAAAAAGTTTGCGATCAATCAGTCGATCTTCA
>Ga0209768_10002224_pt1 | contig 12094 bp, 11 predicted proteins | sample LauGreSBDMM110SD_3_FD_187564 | JGI IMG/M metagenome (GOLD analysis project Ga0209768, IMG submission 187564) | Freshwater lake microbial communities from Lake Michigan, USA - Sp13.BD.MM110.SD (SPAdes) (version 2) | ecosystem: Environmental > Aquatic > Freshwater > Lake | place: Lake Michigan... | reverse complement strand
GGTTCAGCGAACGTACCTGTTGAGCTTCCTCAGATGATCGCCATGGCCGGTGAAGGTCGTATCAACGTTGCAGATGTTGTTTCACATGTAACCGACATCAACGGCATTGAAGATGCATTTGAGCGTCTGCGTAAGGGCGATGGTGCTCGTACGTTGGTAATTCTTGATGAATCAATCGCTGGTTCACTAGAGGGAATAAAGAAGGCTTAAGTATGAATAAGGTCAGAGAGTTCTTTAACCAAGGAGGATTACTCCTCTTTGTACTCGGTCGCATAATTGCGGGTATACCGATCGTTCTTGCGCTCTCCGTCCTAGTCTTCCTGGCCACTCAAGCACTGCCTGGTGATGCAGCTGTTGCTTATCTAACTAACACCGCTACACCGGAGAGACTTGAAGCTATCCGGGAACAGCTACACCTAAACGATCCAATTTGGCAGCAGTACACACGGTGGGCATGGGATGCGCTCCACCTTGATTTTGGAATGACCTTAACGGGTGAATCAACAGTCAACGAACTTCTTTCAGAGCGAATCAAGAACACATTAATTCTGATGGCAACCTCGGGCATTGTTGCAATGCCGCTTTCAATTCTCATTGGTGTCATCGCCGCCGTGAGGAGAGGCAAAGCTTTCGACAACATCTCCTCTGTTATCACCTTAATCTTTGCTGCAATTCCAGAGTTTGTTGTCGCAATCATCATAATCTTCGTGCTTGCCACAAACGTCTTTCAAATCTTTCCTGCAATTTCATTTTTGGACCCAGGCACTTTGGCGTGGTCAGAGCCAATGTCGTTGGTTCTGCCAACCCTGACCCTTGTGTTAGCTGTTACTCCATATGTCTCTCGAATTATGCGCGGTTCAATGATTGAGGTCATGGAGTCTGAGTACATTCAAATGGCGCGGTTAAAGGGCTTGTCGGAGCGAACTGTAATTCTTCGTCACGCCCTACCAAATGCGATTGCGCCAACGATTCAAGTGATCGCCCTTCAGCTTGCTTGGCTTGCTGGCGGAGTCGTAGTGGTTGAGGCGGTATTTGCTTACCCTGGAATTGGAACAATCATGATTGAGTCTGTAAAGGGACAGGATCTGCCCGTTGTGCAGGCAATCACCTTAATGATTGCAACGTTGTATGTAACGCTAAATATCTTGGCTGATATTGGAACAATTCTTACTACGCCTCGACTTCGTACAAAGTATGCACGCAAAAATGATAATTCAGATGTTTTTGCTGCAATGGGAGGGGATGAGTAATGTCTAAGAATCTAAAACCTAAGTCTCAGCTGCGAGTTCTCTTGGCGCAGACTTTCAAAGAAAGACTTGCCAAAATTGGTGGAGTTATAGTCTTTGCAATCCTTGCTCTAGTTCTATTCGGACCCTTCTTTGCTCCTTACGCCTTTGACGAGTTCATCGATATGCCTAACGCACCAAGATCTAGCACCTTACTACTCGGTGCAGATGATTTAGGACGAGATGTTTTCTCTAGATTCCTAAATGGTGGTCGCTCAATTATCGGCCTCTCCTTTATTTCAACGGTACTCGGGGTTGGACTTGGACTCTTGATTGGACTCTTTGCCGCATCTGCAAAGCAGAGAACCGACAGCTTGATCATGCGTTTTAATGACATCTTGCTTGCCTTTCCTCAAATCGTCTTTGTACTTCTAGTTGTTTCGGGATTTGGCTCCAGTATCTTCTTAATTGCACTCGCTGTTGGATTTACCCACGCGCCACGTACCGCTCGAATAATTAGAGCAGCGGCCGCAGAGGTAATGGAGCGTGACTTTATTAAGGCTGCGATTGCGGTAGGAGAAAAACGCCATCGCATTATTCTCAGCGAACTTCTTCCAAACGTTACCTCTCCTCTGCTTGTTGAGTTTGGTCTACGTATGACTTATTCAATTGGACTCGTTGCAGCGGTCAGCTTCTTGGGACTTGGTCTTCAACCACCCGCAGCCGACTGGGGCTTAATGATTAATGAAAACCGTGGAGCCGTGACTGTGCAGCCGTGGGGTGTATTAACGCCAATCGCTGCAATCGCACTCTTCACAATTGGCGTCAACTTCATTACAGACTCCTTTGCAAAGGTTGCGATCGGCATTGATCGAAAGGGCAAAGAATGAGCGTTGTAAAGGTATCTAATGTAGACATCGCCATTACCCGTGGCGGTATTAAGATCGTTGAGAACATCTCCTTTGAAATCGCAGCTGGTGAAATCCTTGGTCTCGTTGGTGAGTCAGGTTCAGGTAAGACAACTGTTTCTATGGCCCTGCTTGGACACACACGTAAAGGTGCGGTCATTGAGGCTGGATCAATAGAAATCGATGGCCATCAAATCGTTGGTGCGGATGAGCTTGAGCTTCGCTCACTTCGCGGAGGAACTATCGCCTATGTTCCACAAGATCCAGGTACTGCGCTCAATCCAGGTCTTCGAATCTCCAAGCAGATCTTGGAGTCACTAGAAAAGCATCTTCCAGAGCAAGATCATGAAACTCATATGGCCCGTGTTCGTGAAATTCTCACAGAGGTTGCACTGCCATCAGATGCAGACTTCTTAAAGCGCTATCCCCATCAACTCTCTGGTGGACAGCAGCAACGCGTTGCAATCGCAATCGCATTTGCCTGTCGCCCAAAGGTTATTGTCTGCGATGAACCAACCACCGGTTTGGATGTAACGACGCAGTCAACCGTTCTGGCAACTATTCGCTCCCTATGCCGTGAGCACGGTGTTGCAGCACTTTATGTTTCCCACGATCTAGCCGTTGTTGCAGAGCTAGCGGACAAAGTTGCCGTTATGTATGCAGGTCATATCGTTGAAAATGGTGATCGAGATGAGGTCTTCTTCAACTCAGTGCACCCATATACACGCCGCTTAATTCGCGCCCTGCCAGATATCGCAGGTCGCAATCAGATTCTTGGTATCTCAGGTTATGCACCGATGCCTTGGGAGCGACCAACTGGTTGCGCCTTTGCTCCGCGATGTGAAGATGCTCAGGCGATCTGTTCACAAACCTCACCTGTTGTAACGCAGCTAAGTTCAACTCACAACGTCTCTTGTCATCGCCACAACGATGCAACAAAGATCGTTGCCACACCTCGAGAGGAGCGCCGCGCGGTTTCAGCAACCGATAGCCACCTTCTTTCAGTCAACGGCCTCAATGGTTACTACGGCTCCCGCCAGGTTCTCTTCGATACAAATATTCATATCGAACCAGGTGAGTGTGTCGCACTCGTTGGTGAGTCAGGCTCAGGAAAGACAACACTTTCTCGCTGTATCGGCGGACTCCATGATGATTACCAAGGAGATGTCACATTCTTCGGTAAGAAACTTGGCAAGCACGCGCTAGAGCGTCAAAAGGAGGAGCGTCGCGACATCCAGTACATCTTCCAGAGTCCTTACGCCTCAATCAACCCGCGCCGACCAATCGGTGCAACGATCTCTCGTCAACTTGAGCTCTTCTTTGGCATGAAGGGTAAAGAGGCGCAAAACCGCATCAACGAGCTTCTAGATTTAGTCTCACTCCCCCACGCAATCGTTACCTCTTTCCCAGATCAACTATCTGGTGGAGAGCGCCAACGTGTTGCGATTGCACGTGCTCTTGCAGCACAACCTAAGTTGATTGTCTGTGATGAGATCACATCAGCGCTGGATGTATCTGTTCAGGCATCTGTGATTGAAACTTTGAAGAAGCTCCAAGAGTCAACCTCTGTGGGACTTCTCTTTGTTACCCACAACCTTGCACTCACACGTACCATCGCCGATCGCGTAGCTGTTATGCGCAAGGGAACAATCGTTGAGTATGGCGGAATTGATGCCGTCTTTAATAGTCCGAAGGCGGAGTACACCGGCCGTCTATTGCAGCACACACCAAGTCTGAAATAGGAGCCAGCAAACAATGAAAACCTTCTCAAACGTCATCAACGGTAAGAGCGTTCCTGCAAAGAGCGGAAAAACCGTCAATGTTTATAACCCTGCAACAGGCCAGGTGTATGCAACCGCTCCAGAGTCCTCAGTTGAGGATGTTAATGAGGCGATGAAGGCTGCAGCCGATGCTTTTGTTCTCTGGAAAGAGACAACACCCTCTGAGCGCCAACGTGCACTGCTTCGTATCGCAGATGCAATGGAGGAGCGCATCGATGAGATAGTCGCTATCGAGTGCGAAAATACCGGTAAGCCAATCGGAGTAACTCGTTCAGATGAGCTACCACCAACGATTGATCACATCCGTTTCTTTGCAGGTGCAGCACGTAACCTTGAAGGCAAATCGGCTGGCGAGTATATGAAGGGGATGACCTCCTTTATCCGTCGCGAGCCAGTCGGTGTATGTGCGCAAATTACTCCGTGGAACTACCCATTGATGATGGCTGTATGGAAGTGGGCACCAGCGATTGCTGCTGGTAACACAGTTGTTTTAAAGCCAAGTACAACAACACCTGCATCAACTGTATGGATGGCAGAGCTTATGAATGAGTTCCTTCCTGCAGGTGTTATCAACATTATCTGCGGCGATCGCAACGCAGGTAAGGCGATGATTGAACATCCAGTTCCACAGATGGTCTCCATTACCGGCTCTGTCCGTGCAGGCATGGAGGTTGCAGCCTCTGCTTCAAAGGATGTAAAGCGCGTTCACCTTGAGCTAGGCGGAAAGGCTCCAGTAATCGTCTTTGATGATGCAGATCTAGAAGCTGCTGCCGCTGGAATCGCTATGGCTGGATTGTTTAACGCAGGACAGGACTGCACATCAGGTAACCGCGTACTTGTTCAAGAGGGCGTCTACGATAAGTTTGTAAAGATGCTTAGTAGCTATGTAAAGAGCTCCATCACAGTTGGAAACCCAGAAGAGGATGTCTTCATGGGGCCACTCAATAGCGCTGGACACTTTGATCGAGTTAAAGAGTTCATTGATAACGCACCAAGCCATGCCAAGATTCAAACTGGTGGAAAGCCGATTAACCGTCCAGGTTACTTCTTTGAGCCAACAGTTATCTCAGATCTAAGACAAAGCGATGAGCTCATTCAAGAAGAGGTCTTCGGTCCTGTTATCACTATGCAGAAGTTTTCAACCGAGGCTCAGGCACTTGAAATGGCAAACGATGTTCGCTTTGCACTCTCAGCCTCTGTGTGGACTAAGGATCACGGAACTGCAATGCGTGTGACTAAAGGGTTGGACTTTGGTGTTTGCTGGATCAACGCCCACATGCCATTTGTTGCAGAGATGCCACATGGTGGCTTCAAGCACTCAGGCTATGGAAAAGATCTTTCAGCGTACGGATTTGAAGACTACACACGCATTAAGCATGTGATGTCTAATATCAACTCCTAAGAAAGCAGATTACTTCTTAGCTAGAAGATCCATGTACTCGCTCACTGGTGTTGCAGCGAGCTTGTCGTAATCCAATGAGATTGCAAGGATTTCATCCTGCTGCTTCTTATCGTAGATACGAGCCAAGTTAATCTTGAACTTCTCGATAAGTAGCGGAATACCTTCCTTGCGGCGGCGAGCGTGTCCTACCGGATACTCAACAGCTACCTCTTCAAAGATACTTCCATCATTGAACTCAACTGTAACTGCGTTAGCAATAGAGCGCTTCTCTGGATCATGGTAGTCAGCTGTGTAACTTGTATCCTCAACGCAGACAATCTTTTCGCGCAGAGCATCGATGCGAGGGTCAGCTGCAATGTTGTCCTCATAATCCTTAGCTGTAAGTCGACCGAAGATCATTGGAACTGCAACCATGTACTGGATGCAGTGATCGCGATCTGCTGGGTTATTGAGTGGGCCCTTTTTGTCGATGATTCGAATACAGGCTTCATGTGTGCGGATTGTGACCTTCTTGATGTCTGCAGCGCTCTTTCCAGCGGCCTGCATCTGTCCATAGATTGTCATCGCAGCCTCAACAGCTGTTTGTGAGTGGAACTCTGCTGGGAATGAGATCTTAAAGAGAACATTCTCCATAACGTATGAACCGTATGGACGCTGGAACTTAAAGCTCTTGCCAGCGAAGGAGACGTCGTAGAAGCCCCAAGTCTTGGCCGTTAGCGCTGATGGGTAACCCATCTCACCGGTCTGAGCAATGAGAGCTAAACGAACTGCACGCGATGTTGCATCTCCTGCAGCCCAAGACTTACGTGAGCCCGCATTTGGGAAGTGACGGTATGTGCGAAGTGATTGACCATCAACCCATGCAAGTGAGACCGCAGCCAGGATTTGATCTCTGGTCAGACCCATCATCTGTGCAACAACAGCGGTAGATGCGACCTTAACTAGAACAACGTGATCTAAGCCAACCTTGTTAAATGAGTTTTCAAGAGCGATACAGCCTTGAATCTCATGCGCCTTAATCATCGCAGTTAGTACATCTTTAATCGTGAACTTCTTGCCTGATGTGCGTGATAGCCAATCTGCTGTTGCAAGGATTCCACCCAAGTTATCGGATGGATGGCCCCACTCAGCGGCAAGCCAGGTGTCATTAAAATCTAACCAGCGAATCATTGCGCCAATATTGAAAGCACCCTGTACTGGGTCAAGCACGTAGCTTGTTCCAGGAACCTTTACGCCGTTTGCGACGGTTACTCCAGGAGCAACAGGTCCAAGCAACTTCTTACAAGCATCGTATTCGAGAGCCTCTAGCCCACAACCAAGTGTGTCCATAAAACAGTTCCAAGCGGTCTCATATGCGACCGGAGACTTAATCTCATACTTCTCAACGTAATCAACGATATCGATGATCTCTTGATCGTATGGCTGGTTGGACTTGGTTATATGGCTAGACATTGCACCTATCGCTTCTCTATTGGGATGAACTGAAGATCTTCAGGACCTGTGTAGTTAGCACTTGGTCGGATAATTTTGTTATCGATGCGCTGTTCAATGACGTGAGCTGCCCACCCTGTTGTACGTGAGATAACAAATATTGGTGTAAAGAATGCGGTTGGGATCTTCATCTGGTTGTAAGCAACAGCTGAGAACCAATCAAGGTTTGGGAACATCTTCTTGATCTCCCACATCACAGACTCGATTCGAGCCGCTACGTCATAGAGCTTGGTGCTGCCCTCTGCCTTTGAAAGCTCAAGTGAGGTCGCTTTGATGATTTCATTGCGAGGATCTGAAACCGTATAGACAGGGTGTCCAAATCCAATGACAACCTCTTTATTCTCTACGCGCGCACGGATATCAGCCTCCGCGCTCTCAGGATCTGAGTATCGCTCTTGAATCTCAAGTGCGACCTCATTTGCGCCACCATGCTTTGGTCCGCGCAGCGCTCCGATGGCGCCTGTGATCGCTGAGTACATATCTGAACCAGTTCCTGCAATAACGCGGCTGGTAAATGTAGAGGCGTTGAACTCATGCTCTGCGTAGAGAATGAGTGAGGTGTGCATCGCCTTGACCCAAAGATCATTAGGTGGCGTTCCATGCAGCATGTGCAGGAAGTGACCGCCGATAGAGTCATCATTAGTCTCAATCTCAATACGCTTGCCGCTATTTGCAAAGTGGTACCAGTACACAAGCATCGAACCAAAGCATGCGATGAGCTTGTCTGCAATCTCTTTTGCCTGCGCTTCAGCGTGATCATTTCCTTCAGGTGTGACGCAACCCAGTGCTGAGACACCGGTGCGCATAACATCCATTGGGTGAGCGGTTGCAGGAATCTGTTCAAGAACCTTCTTAACCTGATCAGGTAGCCCCCGCAATGTCTTTAACTTCTTCTTATAAGAATCTAGTTGAGTTTGGGTTGGAAGAGAGCCGTGAATGAGTAGGTAGGCAACCTCTTCAAACTCACACTGATCAGCTAGATCTGCGATGTCATAGCCGCGGTAGTGAAGATCGTTACCGCTCTTGCCTACGCTACATAGCGCTGTGTTTCCCGCTGGAACCCCCGAGAGAGCGACAGACTTCTTTGGTTTGAACTCGACCATTATTGCTCTCCTTTTTTAAATCTCGAGAAGTGCTACTTGTCGCCAAGCATCTTGTCGAGGGCTTGCTCATAAGCATGGTAATTAATTCGATCGTATAGCTCTTCGCGGGTCTGCATAGTTCCAAGAACATTGGCCTGAGTTCCATCACGACGTATCGCCTCGTAAACGTTCTCAGCAGCCTTATTCATCGCTCGGAATGCAGAGAGTGGATAAAGAATCATCTTCGCACCACTTGCAGCCAGCTCATCACGGTTAAATAGCGGGGTCATTCCAAACTCGGTGATGTTGGCAAGAATTGGCTTTGAGATAGCGGATGAAAACTTCTTGTAATCCTCTAGGGTGCGAATCGCCTCTGGGAAGATTAAATCTGCTCCAGCTTCAATGTAAGCATGAACGCGATCGAGTGCCGCTTCAATTCCCTCGATAGCAATCGCATCTGTGCGCGCCATGATTTGAAAGTTTTCATCTGTTCGAGCATCGACGGCCGCCTTAATGCGATCGACCATCTCCTGCTTTGATACAACCTCTTTATTGGGACGGTGTCCACAACGCTTTGCGCCAACTTGATCCTCGATGTGCATCGCAGCGGCACCGGCCTTAATCAGATCCTTAGTCGTACGAGCGATATTGAAAGCAGATGAACCAAAGCCTGTATCCGCATCGACAAGTAGTGGGGTATCGCAGATATTGGTGATTCGGCGAACATCGGTTAGGACATCTTCTAGGGTTGTAATGCCAAGATCAGGCAATCCCATTGAGCCTGCAGCAACGCCGCCGCCAGAAAGGTAGATAGCCCTGTAGCCAGCGCGCTTTGCAAGAAGTGCGTGATTGGCGTTGATTGTTCCGATAATTTGTAGAGGAGATTCCTCAGCAAGTGCCTTTTTAAATGCGGCTCCAGCTGATTGTGTACTCACTCCCGAAGTCTATCCACCCCCATTTTCCATGCAACTACCGTTGCTTTTATGGCAACTTATGCAAGTAGTTGAAGTTTCAACTACTTCTGATATGCTCGCAACATGAAGATGCCAGCGCTCTACATCGGTCATGGGGCTCCCATGCTCCTCGATGATGCGCTGTGGACATCACAGCTGCAAGCAATCGCTGCAAAGATTGAGAAACCAAAAGCGATCTTGATTGTTTCAGCGCACTGGGAGTCAGCGCCAATTACCTTAAGTAATGCACAAGCAAACACTCCTCTTGTCTATGACTTTAGCGGCTTTAATCGCAAGTTTTATGAGATGACTTACAACTCCCCTGATGCAACCGCTCTTGCTGCAAAGATTGCAGCGATCATGCCAAAGGGTGAAACGGTTCATCAATCACAGCGCGGTCTCGATCACGGAGCTTGGGTCCCGCTTCGTGTGATGTATCCAGATGCAGATATCCCTGTTTTGCAAATGTCTATGCCAACTTCAGACCCAGGTTCCTTGATGGAGATCGGAAAGCGGTTGCAACCACTTCGAGATGAGGGCGTACTCATTATCGGATCAGGTTTTTTAACCCACGGTCTTCCATACTTGCGTGACTGGAGTATCGATGCTGTAGCTCCTACCTGGTCATCGGAGTTTGATCACTGGGCGGCGCAGGCGCTTGAAAAAGGTGACATCGACACCCTTGCTTCATATCGAGATCTTGCACCGGGTGTCCGCTACGCACACCCAACGGTTGAACACTTCACCCCACTCTTTATTACCTTAGGTGCAGCGACAGATACTTCGGCTGCACCACAAACCCTCATCGAGGGTTACTTCATGGGTCTTTCTAAGCGTTCAATCCTTGTTGCTTAACAACTCACTTCAAAGCTAAAAGTTCAAGTGCAGCTACTGCGCTATCAAAGCCCTTGTCCTCAATACTCTCTTTGCGGCCACATCGTGCAATCGCTTGGTCGAGGTTGTTGCACATCAAGACACCAAAACCAATGGGCTTCCCATACTTAAGGCTCACGCTCATGACGCCATCGGTAACGCCGCTACATACGTAATCAAAGTGCGGGGTTTCGCCTTGTAATACCAAGCCAACGGCAACGACAGCGTCAAAGCCCTTTTCAAAGGCGAACTGCGCAGCAAGCGGGATCTCAAAGGATCCTGGAACCATCATGACCTCTACCTGGGTAACTCCAGCCTTGGCGAGTGCGCGCTTTGCACCATCGATGAGGTCGTTGCAGATATCTAAGTGCCATGATGAAGAGATAATCGCAACCTTTGCCTGTGGTTGTTGTGTCAGACCAATCTGTGGCGCTGCTCCTGCCATTTACTTTCCCCCTCGTACATGTCCGAGTTTTACCTCTTTGGTGTGTAGATACTTCTCATTAAACTCATTGCTCTCTATCGCCAAAGAGCGACGTTCGACCTCGATGCCCTCGGAGGTAAGAGCCAAAACCTTTTGTGGGTTGTTTGTTAGCAAGGTAAGGCGCACAACGCCAAGGCTGTGCAGGATATCGACGGCATCGCTCCAGTCGCGAGCATCTATCTCGTGGCCAAGGTGCAGGTTAGCTTCGACTGTATCGAGCCCCTGATCCTGTAGTGCATACGCCTTAATCTTTTCACTCAGACCAATACCGCGGCCCTCGTGGTCGCGAAGGTAGATGATGTAACCAAATCCGTACTCGGCGATTGCGTGGATAGAGCGCTCTAACTGCTCGCCACAATCGCAGCGCTGCGAATGAACAACATCTCCTGTAAAGCACTCGCTATGAATGCGCACCAAAGGGGTTTTATCCGCTTTCCCAAATTTGAGTACAACATGTTCACGTTGATTGACTCCGCTATAGGTTGCGATCTCCCAAGCACCATCTCGAAGAGGAAGCTGCGCCCACTCAAAAGCCACTGGCTTTGTTTTTTCTGAAAGAAGCGCAGGCTGCGTACTTACATACTCACTTAACTGCGCAACGGTTATTAGATGCAACCCGTGCTCTTTAGCAAAGATCTCTAAATCAGGCATACGCGCCATCTCGCCATCTGGTCGCACGATCTCAGAGAGAAGTGAAAGGCTCTGCCCACCGACCGCTTGCGAAAGCGCAACACCGGCTTCGGTGTGCCCGGATCTCTCCTGTAATCCACCACTACGCGCGATCAGGGGAAAGACGTGGCCAGGTCGAATGAAATCCTCTGCAACGCTGTCGGTATTTGCAAGGGCTCGCACCGTTGCAGAACGCTCAGTTGCGCTGACACCTGTCGTCAAGCCATCCTTAAAATCAACGCTGACGGTAAATGCGGTACGGCGTGCATCCTGGTTGTTCTCAACCATTAGCGGAAGCTTGAGCTCACGTGCTCGGGCTCGTGTCATTGCAACGCAAAGAATTCCAGTTGTGTGCTTGACCATGAAGGCAATCTTTTGCGGCGTTGCAGCCTCGGCCAGCATCATTAAGTCGCCCTCGTTTTCACGGTTCTCATCATCGACAACGATGAGTAGCTCACCAGCTTTATAGGAAGCTAGCGCATCCTGCAGATTACTCATCTGCGCCACCTTTGCTCTTTAACATTATTCGCTCAACGTACTTTGCGAGAATATCGACCTCGATGTTGACTAAATCCCCGCCCTTTTTTGCAGAAAGGTTTGTCCGCTCAAGGGTCTCTGGAATCAACCATAGGGTCACCACATTTTTAGCATCATCGATCTCACCGACTGTTAATGAGACTCCATCGACGGCGATTGAGCCCTGATTAACGATGTACTTACCTAAATGATTAGGAATCTCGATATCAAAGCGAGCCCACTTCTCCCCTGGGGTAAGTGAAATTACCTTTGCTACTCCATCAACATGTCCTTGAACGATATGTCCGCCCATGCGTCCATCAACAACGGTGGCTAGCTCAAGGTTTACGGGGCTTTCTTCGCCAAGCTGTGAAAGTGAGGTCAGGTTCAAGGTTTGAATCATGACATCTGCGGTAAAGGTAGTTGGCGTAACTGAGGTTGCGGTCAAGCAGACGCCGTTAACAGCTACAGAGTCCCCCAGCTTAACTTGAGAGATAAGTGAGCCACCATCAATAGTAAAGATTGCAGAGCTCTCGCTCCTTTCAATCTTTATTACTTTTCCGAGTGCTTCTACTAACCCTGTAAACATTAGCGATCTCCCTTAACTAGGTAACGCGCCTTGATGTCATCGCCAACTCTTTCAACCTCTACTAGCTCCAACCTTGCTGCATTTGCAACGCCTGAAATACCCATATCTGCAATGAAGTTC
>Ga0209768_10002223_pt1 | contig 12101 bp, 8 predicted proteins | sample LauGreSBDMM110SD_3_FD_187564 | JGI IMG/M metagenome (GOLD analysis project Ga0209768, IMG submission 187564) | Freshwater lake microbial communities from Lake Michigan, USA - Sp13.BD.MM110.SD (SPAdes) (version 2) | ecosystem: Environmental > Aquatic > Freshwater > Lake | place: Lake Michigan... | reverse complement strand
ATATGTCAACATTTAGTTTTTGCAACTCGTCTGCTCTCTTAAAAATATGTCAACATTTAGTTTTTGCAACTCGTCTGCTCTCTTAAAAATATGTCAACATTTAGTTTTGATATTTATAAAAAAATGAAATAAAATTGATTGATTATAAAATTGAATATAAAATTAAGAAGACATAACATAGGTATAACTTATACAACAATGACGCAATTATTATCTCTTGGAGCAATCAATAAACTTACTGGTGAATATGTTTATCCTAAAATAGCAAATAAAAAAGATGAATATATTTGTCCTGAATGTAATAAGGATTTAATTTTAGTGCAGGGTAAAATAAGAGTTCATCATTTTCGTCATAAAGTAGATAGTATTAATCCTTGTCATCATTATAGCAAACCAACTGAAAGTCAAATCCATAAAGACGCAAAAATGTTAATGAAAACTCTTTTAGAAAATAAAACGCATATTCAATTTGTAAGAGAATGTGTATCGTGTAAAATAAGTGCCGAAATCACCCTTCCTGAAATAACCGAAGGTTCAATCATCACATTAGAACATCGGTTTAATTATGAAGATGAATTAAGAATTGCTGATGTAGCACATACACTTAATGGTGAAATTAAAAGTATATATGAAATATGTAATACACATAAAACTTGTAGTGAAGATAGACCAGAACCTTGGGTTGAAATTGATGCGAATTCATTATTAACGTTAGTAAATACAAACAACGAACCATTGATAATCAATTGCGTAAGATGCGAAAAATGTGAGAAATGTAAAAATGAACGTGTCAACCCAGCCTTCGACTACATCAAAATCAGAGACAAAAGCCGATCGGATAAAGTCTTCATATTGATGGAAAAGCGACTGTCTCAGCTATTTCCCGAAGTCGGAAAGGCTGACTGCACCGAAGAAAGGCGTTCCGAACAATGCAACGTGTATAACTTATGGAACAATGACTTAATTACTAGCACTTGGAGCAATCAATTTTAAAATGTAAAAATGTGAGAAATGTAAAAATGAACTTATAAAAATTTATAAAGATAAAAAAGTAGCAATTGATATTTTTGTGAAATGGATTGGTAAAGGTAATGATATTTTACCTTTTACATTTAGAGAGTTTGATTACATATATATATCTGGAATTGGTGAATATTGCGGAAATTTATGTAAAGATAATTATACACCAGATATCATTATTATTGATAAAACTAATGAAAGATATTACATTGACTTAATGCCAAAGAAATATACAATTGAATTTAAAAAAGAATTGGATGATTATGGAATAGGTGTTTATTATGTAGACATAAGTTGGATATTACAACAAACCAGTATTCCAACAAAAATTAAATGTATCAAAATAACAGATTATTATTTCGATCTATAAGTTATCATTTTAGTTTTTGCAACTCGTCTGCTCTATTTATATATAAGTTATCATTTTAGTTTTTGCAACTCGTCTGCACTCTTAAAAATGTTGTTTTTTTAAGAGAGAGCAGATTTTTAAAAAAACTACTATAATGTCGCCATGTACGTAGTATTTCTGCAAATATTTATAGTTACTGTTCAAGTCTATAGTTCTACGTGTTTTCGTTTCGTCACTTCTCTTTTACCTCCATTGAAGAAATCCTTTATGTACATAAACATCATATCACTTGTACGTGGTATCAATTCTTTCATACATATCCATTCTGACACAGTCCCACTTTTCTCTCCTTCAACTTCACACATTTTATTGGACAGTAGCTTCAAAACAACTCCATTTACGGGTTTTCCCAGCACTTCGGAATGAAATCCAACAAGTGTACCTTTCTGTAATTGTGAAATCTTCAAACGTTCCCAGTGTTGATTAAGTTTTTCAAATGTTGAGTGACATATGCAATTATGATACCCCTGTGGATCACCGAGTGTTTCAATCCCAGTGTTTCTTTGAACTGCATCTGCATGTTGATCTTTTATTGGATACATTCCATGACGTATGTTTCCAAAGCCTCCGACATAGTCTAGATAAGCCACTCGAATCTTTTTCGCCGTCGATGTGATCCGATCTGCTCGTCCTATGCATTGATGCTCCTCTACCGGATGAAACGATGTGCTGAGAAATACCACATAGGTCGCTATCTGTAAATTGAGTCCGATTCCGCCCGCTTTTTTCACTAAGAAGAGTATTTTGATTTCTAGAGCAAGAAATTTGCGTATAATTTCATCTTTCTCTTCCCTTGTAAGATCCCCAGAATATACAGCGACATCTGTTCTGCCCATAGAAATTAATTTCTCCGCTAGCACTCGAGATCCGGTCTTGTAGTCGTCAAAGACTAGAATGGAATCTCGTGGGTTCTTATCTTTGATCCAGTTTAGAAAATGACGATGTTTTCCCGAAATAGGTGCATTTCGCAAAATCTCTCGAGCCCTTTCTGGATCCTTTTCGGAAATAAATGCCACCTTAACTTCGGAAATAAATGCGTATGAATCAACTTTTTGCAATTGACCCAGAGAACGCTTGTACACATCAAGAGCTTGTACATAGTTTGGATGACCTTTTGCAGTACTCATTAAAATATAGTAAGCGCTGTCATACTTCCAAAGAGCCTTCTTGTATACTTCCATTTCCAAAGGGGTCATGTCTATGTAATTCCACCTCTTCACTTTTGGAATCATACGTATATTCAACTGGGAACGAGTTATAGCAATCACGTGTTTGTTAACGATTTCTTGAGTCATCCTTTCCCTTGAAAGAGTCTTCGACTTCACAAGTTCTGTATGAGAAGTAGGATCGACCAGGTGAAGCAAATTGACCAGATCTGTATGCGCATTTGAAGTCACTAGAGTTCCTGTCAAACCAAGTTTACAACATTCCAACTTGAGCAAACTCTGGTACATCTTACCCCAAGTATTTCGAAATCGGTGAATTTCATCGAAGACAACGAATGACCATGGAATAGAAGCAAGAACATTTGCGTCTGAGTAGTAAGTTTCAACAGTCGTGATTAAAACCTTCAAAGGAATATCGGAAGAAAGGAAGCTCTCAAGAACTTTTGTCCGTGGCTTTTTCTGTCCATGATAAATCGCATGTAGATACAGTAGTCCTTGAAAAATTGGTTCCATTTCTTTCACCCATTGAAAAATGACACATTGTGGAACTAAAATAAGTACTATACCGGATGTGAAGTGACGAATAAACATCCAAGCCATTCGAGTTTTTCCTGAACCAACTGGAGACGAGAGAATAGCTCCATGTCCTGTGGAAACTTTTACGAAAAGTTTATTCGCTACATCCAGTTGTACTCTACTAGTTTCTGATACATTATCATTAGGTACACCACTCATTTAAAAATTGGGTGAACGGATTGGTTGAAATTATGAAGTATTTGGGCTTGAACAGTATATTTCTTCCAAAAAATGATTCCTTCCAAAAAATGCGTTTAAAATTCATATGGACTCATCGGAACATAAAAGCAGTAAAGCTTATTTTGTTAAAATAAGAACTTTTCAACTGGATCTTTTTTCTTAGTTATTTTGTTACTAACAATCAGATGAACGTAGCATCTTCAGAAGAACTTAACAAGGACGAGACTCGTAATCGTGGAATAACCGAATCAACTGCTCCATTAGGAAGTGCAAATGGAAGTGCAAATGGTTTTGTAAGTACAAATATGGTAGCTGCAAGAATCAATTTTGCGAAGTTCTTGCAAAAGCATCGAATCGATAAATCTGGGAACATTGTCACACATACTATGATGCCACTTGGATCCGAAGGTTTTTATCCCGGGTCGTTCAATATTCCTGACAATAGCAAGGACGAGTTCTTCTCTCACTACAAAAGAGAGATACTTGCTGGACGTCCAATCGCCATGGTAGAGAGGCATCTTTCGTTTGGTCCAATCCTGTGTGATATTGACTTGCGTTATGAAGAAGCTTTACCAAAAGGAAAACGAGTGTATGACTTGACTTTTGTAAATGAAGTAATTGCTAGTTTCTGGGCTTCTATTGAACAGTTTGTTACCGTCGATAACATTCCCCGAGCAAATGAATGTTATGTAACTGAAAAACCAGAACCTGTATTTGACGAGAAGAAACAAGTGTGGAAAGATGGATTACACTTCATGTTTCCTCATGTCATCACGTACCCTAACATACAGTATGTTATTCGCCAGGAAGTGATATCACGAATGGAGATGACAGTCGCCAATATGGGCCTTTGTAACGATATTCAAGATGTTTTTGATGAACAGGTCATCTATAAGAATGGTTGGATGATGTATGGTAGTCACAAAGAAGGCAAAAAATCTTACATGCTTTATGGAGAAGAAATCGATGACTATAATGTCAGTGGTGTCTTTATAGCGAACAAGAATGTGAGGAGTGTTAGCCCAACCACCGATGAAACGTTTGTAAAACCAGTTGGGTCGAATATTAGTATCTCTGTATTAGTGAATCTTCTCTCGATACGAAGAGCGAATATCTCTGATGTTGCCGATCTCACAGATTCAGGAAAACATGAAATCAAAGTATATGAAGACAATGACAAACGTCAAATTGAATCAGCGTTGTCAAAACCTATTGCATACAGTCACTCGGAAGACAATGTAAACTATGCTTTTCAACTCACCCAACTTTTAAATGGTAGTCGAGCAGAAAGTTATAGTACTTGGTTCGAAGTAGGATGTTGTCTGTACAACATCGACACCAAAAGATTACTGGAAGCGTTTGTTGAGTTTAGCAAAAGATCGACGAAGCATACGGAACAAGATGCTATTGAATCTTCGGTTAGTCTATGGAATACTCTGGAAAGAAGAAGCATGACATTAGGATCTCTGATTCGTTGGGCTCAGCAAGATAATCCAATTATATTTAGAGAATTGCAAAAGTCGAGTCTAGATTTCAAAATTAAAAGTTGCTGTGATGCTTTTTGCAAATTAGAAGTGGAAGTTGACCTAAAAACAAAAGAGAAGAAAACCAAATCGTCGAGACAGAATGCCGAGAAGTGTATCTTCTACATTTCTGATATTCTATCTCATTGTTTTGGCGAAGAATTTGTCTGTTCGAATTTCCAAACGAAAGAGTGGTATGAATTTGTCCATCATCGTTGGGGAAGAACCGATAAAGGGGTTACATTGCGTATAAAAATAAATGAAGATGTTTACTCTATCTTTGTGGAATGGGCAGCGAGATTTGAAATTAGATTGAAGTCGATAGATGCGATACAAGATCCGATTCGTTATGAGAAACACAAACGATATCGTGATTGTTGTCGTGAATTCAAAGATATTCTGCGACAGAATAAGTACAAAGATCTTCTCATGAATCAAGTTGCAGAGAAGTTGTACTGGAAAGTTCATCATGAGGCGAATGTTCAAAAGCTTGTTGATCAACAAATCCTCCCTCGTAGTCCTTCGCACTTTGAAGAAATTTTAGATAGTCACATTTTTTTGATCGGTATGAATAATGGTGTTTATGACTTGGACAAGCATTTATTTCGTTCAGGAAGACCAGACGACTATATCTTGATGAGTACTTGTAATACATACATCGAGTTTGTAATGGATGACCCACTTGTTGTAGAAGTCAAAGATTTTTTGAAGCAGATTGTTCCAAGTGAGAAGATTCGTGTATATCTTTTACTCACTATGTCCAGCTTCCTAGATGGTCATCCTGGAACTGAAAAATTCTATATATGGTCAGGCTGTGGTGGTAATGGAAAATCAAAACTTGTAGAACTTATTCGTCAAGCAATTGGAGACTACTTCGTATCCGTTCCAGTTAGCCTTCTTGTAGGTAAGAGAGCAGCTTCAAATGCAGCTACTCCTGAATTGGCTAATTTAAAAGGCAAGAGAGTGAATGTAATGAATGAACCAAATGAGGGAGATAAGTTATCAACTGGAATGATGAAAGAAATAACAGGTGGTGACACTATCATGGCTCGAAAACTATATGGGGAACCAATATATTTCAGAAATGGAGCAAAAACAGTTCTTTTGACCAATCATGATCCAAAAGTATCTGCAAATGACGAAGGTACTTGGCGTCGTATAGAAAAAGTCGAATTCGGAAGTAAGTTTGTGGATACACCCGATCTTTCAAAAAAATCAGATAAAGGTTATCAGGTTGAACACAAAAAGGATATTAATTTGGATAAGAAGTTAGTACTTTGGAAAGAGGCATTCTTTTGGTTACTGACACACTACTATCGCATTTGGAAACATGGTGATCCTGTATATAAATGGGAAGAACCAGAAGAAGACGGATCTTTTCGTGTTGGCATCGAAAAGGGTATTACTGTGCCAGACGAAGTAAAAGAACATACAAATCGATACCGTTCCAATAACGATCCAATTGCGAAGTTTTTAATGAAAGCAGTGGTCGTGGATCCGACTGGGACTGTTTATCTATCCGATTTATTCACTCTCTTTACACATGTGAAAACCAAGCAACGTATTCAATACCAAGGTTCTAAAACGGAATTCCAGGAGTACATGACACAGTCAAAGTTCGGAAAACTTACTGCTACAACCGGACATGAAGGATGGGTCGGCTTTCGTTTAAATAAATTGAAAAACATTCCAGACTGTAGCGACTATAGAGAAGAAGACTCTCTTTTGACATTTATGGTGGATGCTGAAAATTAGATTGTACTGAAATTGCAATTTCGTTTTAGTAAGATAAAAGCAGATAGAGTACGTCGTACGTCGTTTTTTTTACGGTATAATTATTTTTGTAACAAAAAAAGTAAAATTACTGTTAACCATAAAGATATGAGAAAAAAAAGTTACAGAAGATACAAAAAAGAGTACTATGCTAGAAAAAATATGTTAGTTTTATATAAAGTAAATCTAGTATACATAATAAATAAAACTTAATTCTAAGAAGTACGTACTATATAGATTTATTTCATAATGAGTTTTAACAGTGGAAATTCCCATGATGAATCAAAAAGTGAACTCGATAATCTAGGTAAATACTACTTTGTACCCCAACCAGTGGAATCAAAAGATAAGGACACTATTTTAAAGAGTCTAAAACTACTGGAAGAAGCTATCTCTAAATATAAGGACCTTATAAATATTTTAGAACAAAAACTTTTAATGGAGAATAACCCTATAATTATTTCAAAAAGACAAATAGTGTTGAATAAGATAAGAGGTAAACAATTACAGGCTCTAAGTGAATTTAAGAAAAACTACGAAAAGCTCACTCAATTAAATAAGGCTGCTCTAAAAGTTAAAATTTCTTTGGACGTTAACAAAAGAATCAGTCAAACTGTTCTCGAAAAAACTTTAGAAGAAAAGGGCTTTGTAAATGTTGACTACTATACTCTAAAGCGCCTTGCCCAAAGTGATCAAGTTACGTATAAAAATTTACTTCAAACAAATGGCTATCTTCGTTACATAGCTACTATATTGTGCTTCATTGTGATCGTATATGTAATAGGATCATTCGGGTATATCTCATTTCAAGTCATTTTGTATATTGTCTTTTCTTTAATTTTACTTGGTATCTGCATTTTACTATATACATACTATATACACTTAAATGATGACTCATTGAGTGTATATGAAAAGAATTTTCCGAATACTGGAGCTGGAATTTCGCTGCCAACTGTTAATAATTCTTGTGTTTCCGATAGTGAAGACAAATGGGACACGTTCTTTGACAAGATCAATATGTAAATGCATGTACGACGAGCCATCTATCACCTCTAAATTTCACTTTATCCATCCATCCACGATGGATGAAAATTCATCATATAGTGGACCATCGATCTTGAAACCTTCTATTCTGTATCTAATTGATATATAGTACAAATAAATATGTAATGTTATACAGTATCAAATATATTGAAAAAGAATTGCTAAAATTATTTTAAAATGGATACTGAGACACTAGACATATCCAAGTATCATCAAAGTGTAGTAAGAATAATTAGTAGTGGTAGTAAGTTCGACTATAAGTATCCTTTCCGATTTGCCGGTTCTACGAAGTCATCTGGAACCGCATTTTTCATCAATAGCTCCGGCATTCTCTTGACTTGTGCACACTGTGTTGAAGACGCTTCAACTATAGAAGTTGAAATTCCTGAAGAAGGAAAACAAAAATTCAAAGCCAAGGTACTTGTGATATGCCCGACCTTTGATCTCGCAGTACTTGAAGTTATTGATTATAAAAATAAGGCATTTTGTGAGCTCTTTCAGGGCAATCCCGACGAAGTTGGGCCACAAGATGTAACATATGCTCTTGGTTTTCCACTAGGAGAGTCTCACTTAAAAGCTACAAAGGGTATAGTATCTGGTCAACAGTCAAATTTGATACAAATGGATACTCCTATCAACCCAGGAAATTCTGGTGGACCTCTTTTAAAAAACGGAAAGGTTATTGGAGTTAACTCAGCAGCTTTTTTATTTGCTAATAATGTGGGTTATGCAGTACCAATCTGGAAATATAAACTGATTAAAGACCTACCAGTACCAAAATCAAGAGTTTTAAGATTTCCAACATCTTTAGGTATTTGGTTTCAGGAGACCACAGATAACTTTAACATCTTCAAAAAAAATAAATGCAATCCAATGGGTGGTGTACTGGTGAAAAAAGTTTATAAGTATGGTCCCGTAGGACAGAGTACGACCATTAAAAAAGGAGATATTCTTTGTGAAATAAATGGTCAAAGAATCGATAACTATGGTGAACTCGCCTTAAAGTGGATGAATCAAAAGTTGAGTATTGAAAATTATATTAGTACGATATGCTTGAATTCTCCAATAGCTCTGACATTCTGGACAGGACATGATATCAAAAGAGAAAAATGTATATTCTCCACCTTTCTACTACCAGTTCATAAAAAGTATCCATTATACGAACCAGAGTCTGTTCAATTTGAAGTGATTGGTGGAATGTGTCTTATGGAACTAAGTGAAAACCACTTGGAGTCAGGTGGATTTTTCAGTGATAATAATGTCCTGGCCTCCTATAATGATGAAATGAAAAAAACGAAAGGTAAAGTGCTCATTACTTCGATACTCGAAGGTTCTATCATAAGCTCTCGTTTCTCAAATATCATCGAACCAAACCTTTTTATTACAAAACTCAATGGTAAACACATTCATTCTATAGAAGACTTTCGCCAGGCATTACAACATCCACACGAGGTTACTACTGAAGGAGCTACAAAAGAAAAGAACAATTTTCATGAATTTGTATTTTCAAATAGAAGTTTGTTTGTATTGTCTACTAAGGAACTATTGGAAGAAGATCAACGATTAAAGGATATTTATGGCTATAAAACAAGTGGTTTACTTCTAAAACTATATGATAATAAGATGAAAAATGATCATAGCGAAAAGAGTATCATTTTCAACAGTCGTGGGAAAGGTGGACATAAAAAAACAAAAAAGACGAAAAAACAATAAATGGGCTTGAACAGTTGTTTCAAACTTTATTAATTTTTTACAAATTCTAGGACTTTTTATTATTCGACCTGAGGCGGTCCTACGAGAAGTAGGAGAACAGACTATACCAGTAGTAGAGCGCAATCTTTACTAGAGAATATAAGGGATTTGTAGTGTTTTCAGAGCGGTTGTATTAGTCGGTTTCGTCAATTTTTTCAATATTACTATAATATTCTTTCAAAGAACTTATTTCTTTGTTAAGTTTTGTAATAGAATTTAAAAATTGTTTCTTTTTATCCTTCAAATCGAAAAGTTTTGAAACATTTTCTTTCACAGAAGAGGGCTGAAAGTTTTCTTTCTGATCATATGATAGTGAAAGAAAATACACCACCCCACTTATAAGAAGAACAATAGTTACGAAAGCTATACCAAGTACAGTTTTACTATGACTCATGTGATTATTTGTTTTATTTCTAAAAAACTGATTTTATATTTTTGGCTTTCTTTTCTTAATTTCACCATACATTTTTTTTTTCAGGAAAAGGTCCGTGTCGTTTAGTTTTGAAAAAGTCTCTACCACCATGAATTATTCGAAGACGATGAATTTTTGGGCATAAATTGATTAATCACTTCGTAAAGATCTTTTGTAGTAGAAGTTTGTACGAAGACCCGTCCTGGTCCGGTAAACTGAATGGCCAATTTCTGCCCACCAAAGAAAGAAACAAAACTCGTTCCCAACATCTTTATCTCTTGTTGCACAATTTCATCGAATGCAACTAGATTGTCGTCATCGATGATTATTTGTTCATCTTTTGCCAGATCATATACTTTACAATCACCGCAAATTTGAAGCCATATAGTTCCAGTACCTTCATTGTTTTCTTCATTCTCGGTATCTTCTTTCTTGGTATCTTCTTTCTTGGTATATTCAGTCACAACATTAAATGCAGTGTAAAATAACTGTCCAGTTAGTAGATAAGATGATGATTTGACAGTAGATATACTTGCTTTGACCGTTGGAGAATAGGCGATATACATTCTGGGTTTTGTACACAAAGTTCCTCTAATATCTACTTTTATGATTGAAGTTCCAGGCAACTTAGAACTTAAAACCACATTTTTTGTGATTGAAGGATTATTATTTTGGAATGTGGTTACCAATATGTCTCCACCCGAAATCAATTGTGAAACAAAACTCGAACTCGTCTCAGTATTTATATCAATATCACTTTGCATAGAAACCAGGGCAGTCGTATCTGCGAAAATCTTTTCACCAGGACCGAGATGAAATGTGATATGGTTTCCTGAAATAATACCTTCACCACCAGATTGTTCTGATTTTTTTGTTCTATTTTTTGTTCTATTTTTTGTTCTATTTTTATTCTTTAGAGTTGACATTTTTACCAACTTTTTATTGTTTTATATTTTTTACTAAATATATTTACAATATAAAAAAAGATATTATTCGATTTTTATGTCGCATGTATATTGGTGTAGTAGAGTCTGGTTCGAGACTGTCATGTCGTATAGTTTTGAAAAAGTCTCTATTAAACAAATTTAGTCCAGTTCTTAATATGGACTTTTGACTTTTGGTAGATATAAATAATTGATTTCGACTTTTGACTTTTGGTAGATACAAATAATTGATTTCGACTTTTGACTTTTGGTAGATACAAATAATTGATTTCGACTTTTGACTTTTGGTAGATAACAGAGACTGTTTTCAAAATTCTTTTTTTTGTTTGTACTGGCTGCTCGAAAAAACAGTCTTCTGTAGAGTCTGGTTAGAGACTGCTCTAGTTTTGAAAAAGTCTCTACCACCATAATTTTTTTTAAGAAGAAAAACATTCCTTTAACAAATTTTTACCAATTCCAAAAATCAGTCATAAAATCTTACCGAAATTATCAAAATGATAACAGTGAGAGGAAGTGAAGGAATGCGGAGAGGACAATACTGTTCAAATCTCACGGCTCTTTTTCTTGCGAGTGATAACTCGACTCCTGTGGCCCATATATCCAAGTGGCTTGCAACTGCTCTCTGTGACTACGGCGACTTACTGATTGGCACAGGAGAGATTACTGAAGCCGAGGTCATGTATCAGAGAGCACTTGCTATCGATCCTGATGATGTCATTACATTGGGTAACTATGGTGTCTTGCTGGATGACAGAGGAGAGAATGCTGCAGCCGAGGCCATGTATCAGAGAGTACTTGCTATCGATCCTAATCATGTCAATACATTGAATAACTATGGTTTCTTGCTGTATAAGAGAGGAGACTTTGCTGCAGCCGAGGCCATGTATCAGAGAGGACTTGCAATCGATCCTAATCATGTCACTATATTGGGTAACTATGGTCTCTTGCTGTATAAGAGAGGAGAGATTGCTGCAACCGAGGCCATGTATCAGAGAGGACTTGCTATCGATCCTGATCATGTCACTACATTGGGTAACTATGGTGTCTTGTTGGATGACAGAGGAGAGAATGCTGCAGCCGAGGCCATGTATCAGAGAGCACTTGCTATCGATCCTGATGATGTCATTACACTGAATAACTATGGTTTCTTGCTGTATAAGAGAGGAGACTTTGCTGCAGCCGAGGCCATGTATCAGAGAGTACTTGCAATCGATCCTAATCATGTCACTATATTGGGTAACTATGGTCTCTTGCTGTATAAGAGAGGAGACTTTGCTGCAGCCGAGGCCATGTATCAGAGAG
>Ga0209768_10002221_pt1 | contig 12105 bp, 9 predicted proteins | sample LauGreSBDMM110SD_3_FD_187564 | JGI IMG/M metagenome (GOLD analysis project Ga0209768, IMG submission 187564) | Freshwater lake microbial communities from Lake Michigan, USA - Sp13.BD.MM110.SD (SPAdes) (version 2) | ecosystem: Environmental > Aquatic > Freshwater > Lake | place: Lake Michigan... | reverse complement strand
GTAAATTACTATCCAGATGACTTTGAGAAAAGACGTTTTCGTTTAAAGGATGTAGAAAAATTTATGAGATTATGTGCTGATAATGTTATATATATAGAAACTCTTAATGGTAATAAGTATAAAAATGTTCTTAAAATATTAGAAAAAAAAGGTATTGATTTTGAGACTGATTAAATTTCAAGCTCTTCTGAATCATCATCATCTTCATCAGATTCTGTTTCATTATCTTTTATTTCATCATCTTCATCAGCTTCATCATCATCTTCGGTTTCATAATCTTTATCTTCATCATCTTCATCAAACTCGGTTATTTTAATTCTATAGATAGCACTTGGATTTTTTGCACAAGGACATAATTCATCAGTTATAGTTTTAATAACATACATTGGAATTTTGTACCTATCAAAAAATGACTTTAGTTTACCAATACTAACCTTATCTTTTACAACTCCTGTATAAATGATATCTGGAATATTATTAATAATAGGTTTATCTATAATCATTTCATCATTTAAATCATATGATGAAACTTCCTTATAATGTTCAATCCTTTCTGACATATCCATTATTTCCTTGCTAAACTTTGTAATTTTATCAGTAGATCGCTTTACATTAGATATTTTTATATCTTTTGTACTGTTAATAATTTTTGTTAATTCAGGAAGCATTTTAAACTCTCGGTTTTGAACCATTCGTAATACTTTCTTACAATCTTTAAGTTGTATATATTGCTCTGCATTTCTTTCTGATAACATTGTAATATCTCGCTCATATTTTGAACGCATTTTTTCTACAGTACAATCTTCACGACGTTTAAAATCATCCATAATATTGCGTAGTATATCCTGATAATATTGGTTTAATTCATCTGTTACATATTTATCATAATTTTTTTGGGTGATAAGAAGATAATCTGTTACAGTTCGCTTAACAACTGGATCTATTTTTAATTCATCTGATTTTACCATGATTAAAAATGTAATTAATCCGTTCCAATCAGTATAATACTTTTCTCTTTTTTTATGTGCAATAACAAGTTCATTCATTTTAGTAATGATAATTTGCTTACCCTTACTTGTACTTATATTGAGTAATAATGCAATATCATCTGAAGATATAATATATATATCCTCATTTGTATTTTGTTCAGCCTTTCGTTCTTTATCTTTCCATTCAAATACTTTTTTAATAATTTCATTATCACCTATTAACAAGGACTCCATTTCTTGAATACGAATATTAATATTATCGGTATTATCACTTTTTAAAACTTTCTTTTGTAAGACTACTTTTTGTTTTTGAATGATATCTATAAACTTACTAAACATGTAATCATTTATAAAGTTGTTATTATCATGATCTTTAATAAGAAATTGATTAATACGACGTTGTAATTTTTCTGTCCAAAAGTACTCTAGATATTCATAGGTATCCTTATTATAAAGTGCCTCTTGAAAATACTCAATAATTTTAGCTTCAGCTCTTATAATTGCTTTCTTATCAATATCATTTACAGAATCAGTATGATTACTCTTTGCTTCCTGATACTCAATAACAATATCAAAAGGTTCAATTACAATATCATAAACTTTTCCACCAATACGTTCCTGAAAGGATATATTTACGTTATACTTATACTTTGATACATATTTACGTGTAATATTCATAATCCACCATGCAAACATAAATTCCATACGTGCTGGGTAAATTAGCTTATAGAGCTCAAAATTATTTTTCTTAATACGAGAATAATCTGGAAGTCCAAGTTCGTCTTGTTTGACTTCATCAATATGAGTACTTTTGATATCAAACATTGCATGAATGTAATCCATATAGACATGATAAAATCCTTGAGTATATTTACCTAGATTTGTCGCTGTTGCCTCATTTTTGATAAAATTAATAAAGGTATCAATAGATACCCATGTCTGCCACTTATTTGCTTCTTGTTTAATAAAACTATCAATATATTCATTATCTTTCTTGAACAACGAAACAAGTGCATTTTTCTTTATCATATAATTTCCTTTATTATTAGGCTCATTATCAGGCTCACTTATGGCATCCTTACCTAATCTGATTTCAAGTAGTTTCAATAAAGCCTCTTTGTTAACCTTAACATGTTGGCTTTGGGACTTTGTCTTAATAGACTGCAATTCGCGTTTATTCGCCATCTTATCATATATATTTATGATAAGACGTACAAGACATATATTTTTTCAATATTTAAAATACCCAATTAGCTGGTACATCAAATGCCCATTTAAACTTCTCCATTAATGTCTTACTAAACATTTTCTCTATTGGGATATCATGAAACTTCATAAATGATACTGTTATCCTAGGATCTATATAATTTGTTTTTGATGTTACTAATGATATATTTTTTAACTGATGTTTAACCTCCTTTTTATATCTTAATTTTTTTATTATTTCTTGGATCTTCTTCGGATTTTTTGCTGTTAATTTTTTTTGTTTTAATTCAAGTATTTTAGAATCTATCTTTTGTAATTGATCTTTGAATCCTTTCAGTACATTTTTCTGATGATTACATAACAATGCAACTCTTATATTCGCTTTATTATACAAATCCATTAAAACTTGCATTCTATCTGCTTTGTCATAACTCTTATATTTTTTATTAATATTTGTTATCTCTTCTTGAAACATATAAGATGCATTATATGTACGGAATACCTTGGCAGTTAATTCTGGAAAGAATGTTTGAAGATACTTATTAATTGCCATTGAATTAACAAGTTCAAATAATTCATCATCTTTGGTTTTATTTGTTATAAATTCTTTTAAATTTTTATATACTTGTTCATCTACATTTAATTCATTAAGATATCTAATAGAGTCTTTACCTAAGAAATCTAATTTAATTCTGAATGTATTGTCATCTAATAAATGGATATGTTCAACACGTAAAGATGTTACACCTACTGTATCCGCTTGATCTTCACCCTTTTCATTTCCTACTCTAAGTGCTAATATATCTATAAAATATAATGCTGTAGCAAGTTGTCTTGTAGTTGGATCAGTTGATGTCATATTCTCTTGATTCTTTTGACGAATTTCATTAATTATCTTATTTAGTTTACGAGCTAATTCAAATTTATCTTTATCACTTTGCATACGTAGATCTGAATGTGATGCTAACCAAACATACTTAACTTTATTACTAATTGGATCCTTCCAAGATGCTAACCATTCAACTATTTTATCATGAATTATATTTCCCCATTTATGACCTGGTATTGTACTTGGAATTGGTGCTTCCTTTCCTAAATTTAATGTTACATCTTCTGGATATATTCGTTTCTTAATACTTCCTAATTTAGGATGATTTCCACGACCTAAGAAAATACCACTAGGTTCCATTCTAAAATTACCTACTGGTTGTGGTTGACCATCTACTATAGCTATTTTGTATGGTTCTGCTTGTTTATCCTTAATTTCTTTAATTTTTAATTTATCTTCTTTTGATAAATTTGCTAAAATTTCACGTTGTTTATCGATATGTTTTCGGATTAAAGTAAAGTCACAATCATCAAGAGAAAATATATTCAGACCTCTAATAGTTAATTTCCAGTCTCGCCAAAAATTACGTCGAAAAGAAGCATGTCTTATATATTCACTATCTATATATTTAGCATATAAAGTAGCATATTCTTCTGCTAAAAGTGGTAATTTTATAGGATTCCCTTTTACTAAAATAGGTATATTATGAGGAACATATTCTGGTGGAAATAGAACTCCATTATGTTGTAATGTTTTCCACTTTTGTATTTCCTTCCCTCCAAATTGTACCGATAAAAAATATTTGTATAATGGATTATTTATTAATGTTTCTGACATTTAATAAATAATAGATAAATATTACAGCTTAAAAAAGTACTTTTAATTAAATATAGCCCTATCAATATCATTTTCAACTACACCTATTTTGAACATTAATATGTTCTGTAATTTCTCATATAAAGGATGTCTAATATAATTAGTTTTTGCTCTATAATCTCTTACTAAATTTCCATTTATATCTCTAGTATCTTTAATACTCGAGTTAACTGGAACATGACTGTCAATAAAGTCTGATGGGCATGGAACTAACTGATTTCCTTTTGAATCTTGTATTGATATTGTAAAATTTTTCACATTACCTAAACTAGAAAATCTAAATACTTTATCCACATAATGTGTGTCTGTATACAGAAAATCACCATTTACAAAATCTGGAAATAATATACTAAATGATTTTGATACCTCTTGATTAGTTGCCATCTCATTCACATCTTGATATTCATCTATTTTTAATAATAAAAATTTATCACTCTCTAATGTTTCTGTATTTAGAGTATATTTATATGCACTAACAACTGCATTTGATGCATCAAATTGTACTTCATATGTTGTATCAATCACTTCTGGGTATGTTTTTGTAATACCAAAAGTAATTGTTCTTAATAATCCTACTAGATAGTCTTCTATTATGGTATAATTACCACTTAAATCTAATGTTAAATTAAAAGTAGTATTTGAAGCTCTAATTGTTCCAGTATTTAATAGAATAGTAATATTACCAGCTGCAATAGGTGTTATAGAAGTTCTTGATATAGTATATTTTCTAGGTAAAATACCGGTTTCCATTTTAATATATTTTACATTTTCAAATGATCGATGAATATAAGCATCAGTAGTACCAGATGGTGGATTGAAATATACACGATAATTAAATGGATTTGGATACTTGGAATAATTACGATCACCACTATCTACTACCACTGTATATTCTATTAAATTTTCTATGGTAGTGTTATCTGTTACATTATTATGTATAAAATTAGGTTTTTCATATTCTTTAGATAAAATATGTCTTTGTGATGTACCATATTCAGGTATTTGCATATCATTAATTCCCATCTGATTTATTCTTTCATTAAAGTTAAAAGAGGCATGTTGTGGATAATTACTCGTTGAATAAGGTACATTAGTTTGATTTACAAAATCAAATGGAGTTACGTTATCACGATTGCGGCTCATTATCTAATAGTATAGATAAAAATATATCAAAATATATCCAAATATAATCTACCCATTATATAAATGAATAAGTTCACTGATAAAGATGATGACCTTAAATGTGCTCCGTCTAAACGCTTTGACAGCGATGCTAGAACATGTTTTTCTATTCAACAACTTCAGTCTATTGCTAATAGTTACAATAAAACAACTGCTAATAAAATAATTGTAACTAATGATAAAAAAGACTTATTACGTAAGCTTATTAGTAAACTTGATAAAGCTTGTAATGACCAAGTTTGTCTCCTTCAAGAATCTTTTGTTAGAAATGTAGATGATTTTGATATGTTATATAATACATTTCGCCCTCAAGGTCCCTCTTATAAATTTCAATGGTTAAGTACTTCAGATATAAACCAAGTAATGATTCAATATATGGAGGCATATAAGGACTTTATCTTTTTTGGTGCATTACCAATTGATTTTAAAGAAATAAAGGTACCTATTAGTTTTGATAATTTTTTCAAGACATTATCTAATATGTATAAAGATGGTAAGCGACGAATTGGTTATGTCTTTAATATGGACCGTCATGATCAATCTGGGTCACATTGGATGGGTCTATTTGCAGATTTAGGAAAAAACCAAGTATATTTCTTTGATTCTGCAGAAGACCATTCTTCTCACAAACCTAAAAAACAAATTATTGGTCTCATGAAAACTATCGCTATTTGGTGTTATTATCATAATATCAAAAAACAAGAACCCGATAGTGAACTATGCTCTTTAGAATTCTTTGGTAATTCTAAAAATGTTGTTGAAAAGGTTATTGATGTACAATATAATAAGGTACAACATCAACGTGGTAATTCAGAATGTGGTGTCTATTCGATTAACTTTATTGTTAGATTATTGAAAGGCGACTCTTTTAATACCATCATAGATAAACCTATTGACGATAAAACTATTAATGATTTCCGTAAAATTATCTTTCGATTTAAATAGTTAAATCATTTCTTGTCTTTATCTTCAATTCTAATCTATGATTTATATAATGTAATATATCTTTATTAGTTCCTGTTTTAAAAGTTATTACTATATTGTCATCCAAAGTTGGCATATTGTTATAATTATATACCTTACCATTGTTTAATTGTAATGTAGATACATGAATACTATTAATAAATACTTGAATTAGTTGTTCACGTGGTAAATAATATTGTTTACTTCCTATATGAACTGTTTGTTTATTATTATTTGATTCTAGTCCTAATACACCTAAAATAGTTCCTGATATATCAACTGCTTGATCACTTATTAGTTTAATATAATCAGTAGATTCTTCTATCTCTAACTTGAACATTTTATTGATTGTATTAATACAATTTATTAATGATGTTATTGTATAATTTCCATATGGTACAGTTATAATACTATCATTACATGATATTGTATTGTTTTCATTGGTTATATTAAAAGGTGTAGTTAATGTAAAACCTTCTATTTCAATTCCTGTTACATCTTCATATATATTGTTCAATTCATATGTATATTGAGATGTTATATCATCATATTTTTCATTACTTGAATCTAATACTTCTATATAATCAATTGTATCATATTTATCCATCGTATTTTGTAATATAATTCGCTTTTTATCTAATCTCTTTTCTATCTCTATATTTTTATGTAATATATTATCTATCTCTTCATGTTTTTCACGTAGTTTTTCTAATTCAGCTATTACTTCCTGTTTTTTTACTTGAAGATTATGTTCTTGTTCTTCACTTATTATGTTTCCCTCTTCACTTATTCTTTCTAATTCCTTTTTTAACATTTCATTTTCCATACGTAATTTTCCAACTTCAGGTGTTTGTTTTGTTACTTTGGATATTTTAACTAATTCTCCTTCATAGTAAGCTTTTTGTTCAGCAAGAATAGATTCAACTTCCGATAATGGTACTAAATCTTCATTTGGTTCATCTTGAATTGGTTGTCTATATTTCTGTTGAACTGCTTGAACTTGACTTGGTTTATTAATTGGTTTATTAATTGGCTGTCTTTGTACTTCTTTTTGTTCTCTTTGTTCTCTTTGTTCTCTTTGTGGTTGTTTATTAATAGGTGTTGACATTGTTGTATTACCATTTGATGGTGGTGGTGGTTTAGCTATGTTATTTCTTTCTTGTTCTAACATTCGTAATCTTTGATCAAGTGGAGTATTATCTTCTTCAAAGTTATCCATACTAATTCCAGTATCATACACATCAATATTATCATTTTGATCAATTCCATTAAAGGCCATAAAATCTTCTTCTACTAATTGTTCTTGTTGTTGCTGTCTTTGTCGCTGTTGTTGAGGTTGTTGTTGTTGAGGTTGTTGCTGTTGTTGTTGAGGTGGTTTACTTTTACCATATCCATCTAATGAAAAATCAGGTGTAGGAGGTCTCTGTTTGCGCATATCTGGAATATCACGATCTCTTGATGCTTGTAATTGTTGTAATCGTTCCTGTGGTGATATTTTATCCTTATTTGAATCCATTTTATCATATAATCCTCTCTCAGGCAACTCTTGTGAGTTGGGTAATCTATTTTGCATTATTGGTGGTTGTCTTTGTACTTCATTCATTTTCTTTAATACTAATTCATTAAATTTAGATATAAGACTAGGTAAATTATTTGAAGTAATCTTGCTTTTATCAATTTTAACATATAAAGCGTTCATACTACCAACTAATTGATTAGTTATTTGTGTTTTTTTAGAAATATCAGCATTCATCAATTTATTAGAGACCATAAATGTTTGATATAGCTGACTAACATTTGTCTTTGATAAGAGTATTGATCTCAAATTGTCCATTATTTTAGCTTTTATTATGAATTTTATTTTTAAACTTATTTATAGTATGTCAAACAATAACTTCCTAAATCGTAAGAAATTTAATCTAAATCTTATGAGTCGTTCTACCTACAAAGCACAAGATGTTAAAAAAGCATCTATACATTCTTTTATGAAAGTACCTATTAATCATGTTGTATCTGAATATTCCTATAATCCTAACCAATTAGGTTATTCAGTACCATATATGTATGATAAAAATATACCTTATTTAATCGATGAAAAAAATGTTATTATTGATAGTTTGGATAGAGATATATTATTATATAATAACCCTTATGATATGATTATAAATATAGATCCAACTATCAAAACAGTTAAATACATTAATATTGATAACATTATTCTTCCATATATGTATGAATTAATAAATGAACAACTTGAAACATCAACATATACATCTTTAATATCTGCAATAGATGCATCTCGTAATACTATTAAAATTGATACTAATATAACTATTGATGGACGTAATATTCAAGTATGTAATTATATATTAGAGGATAATAATTGGGATATTAACTTTACTCAAAACAGTGATAATACCATTGTTTTCAGAATTATTAAAAATATATCAACAACTGTTTTTAAATATTCTATTAATTCTTCTTATATAACCAATAAAGTAATTTTTCTTCAATTAGATAATGTACCTTGTTCTTGTTTATCTACATCATCTCAGTTATCAAATGTAGTTCAATTATATCCTAAAAAAATCATAGCAGATAGTCTTTGGTTTAATATTAAAAAAAATACTATTATTTTCAAAAATAATGATATTACTAATATTTCTAAATTAAAGTTACGTTTTATAGATGATGATGGTAATATATTATCAATTTATAATCTTGATAATACAGTTATAACAAATAAATATTCTACTACTTCATATTCATCACCAAAATATTATATTCGTCATCCATTATACTCTAAATGGCAAGTTCATATTGTATTAAAATTTGGAACTGTACAACCCTTTATAAAAAAATCATTATTTTAATCTGAAAACATATCTTCAACTCCTTTTTTAGGTTTAATTTTTGACTTGATAAATTTATCTCGTTCTTCTTCATTTTCTCTATACATTAGCACTCGATCCCATAAAGCTGTTAACTTTGGTAATACAGTTGCAAACCATGTTTTATCTCTTTTAATCAAGAAATTATGAGATGACATAAGACGCCAATATAAAGGTTTATCAAAATAGTAATCTTTAGCGATATCAGGATAATATTTCATATAGTTTGATTTTATATCATCAATCCATTGAATATATTCTTCATCACTATCAAACTTCAATTTAGGAGGATAAATATATTTGCTATACCATTCTGTTTTCTCATATCGTTCTAATTTTGGTAATTTAGGAAGTAATTGTATTACAATACCTTTTGTAATTTTTTTATCGACATTAATTTTTTGATTTTGTCCTTCAGTATGGACTGTTACGACATCTTGTTTCCAATCATCTATATTACACTCCTTAATATTACATTGCCAAAAGTCACAACTATCTAAATCACAACACTCTAATTGCTGTTGTACCTGTGTCCAATAATAATGTGGGCAAATACCATCATCTTCCTTACCTTCAGTCTTAATTTCACGAGTCATAGGACACTTAATTTCCAACATTCTACCAACTAGTGGTGAAAACTGTCCATCAAGTGTTGTATTCATAGCAATACCATCAGGACTTGCCCCTAGAAAATTTATAGTTTTATGAGGAATTAGTCCAAATTCCCCAATTTTTACATTATATATATTTTCATATAGCATTGTTGCAATCTTCTCATATTTCTTTCCATGATGAACATACATATTCTCTCTAAACTTTTCACCCATACCTATCTTTTCTAATACTAGTTTATCTGGTTTATCATATTTACTTTCACCAATTGCTTGGGCTGAACTACTAGCTGTTATCATACCATTCCTTAATTCAAACCATTCTTTTGTTCTTTGAGCAGGCTGGGGAATGTTTAACAAATAATTATATTGATTCCACATAGGTTTATATTCTTCTGGTACCTCTATTTCTTTTACTAATTCATCATAAAATTCATCTCTTTTTTCTACTGTTTTAAAATTAGGTATCCATTTAATGTCATTTGATATATTTACCTCAATAATTTGTTGACAAATCTGATCTAGAATATTATTTAGAAATATTGGAACTACTTTGATATTTTGTTTAGTTTCAATTTCTGTCTTAATTATTTCATATAATTCATCTCTGCTAGCACATCTAAACTTTTTCCTACCAACTGCTTGCTTAATAACTTTAATATAATTAGTTTGGTTTAGCATCTCCATGGTTCCTTTATTATTTTATAGTTGTTAGCTTTATATTGCTTTTTTTTTCAATTATTAATTTATCAACAAGTTGATAAATTAATAAGGGGGCGAGACGTAAGGCGAGATCAATTATTATAAAATCAAGTAAACTTGATTTTATAATAAGAGGGTGAGACGTAAGGCGAGATCAATTATTATAATTTAGGTTCATAGCTACCACATTCAGATCTACACATAGGACATTTATAGTTATATTCTAATAGCCACTTATCAATACATTTTTTATGAAAAATATGATTACATTCCATTTGACGAACGTATGAATTATCATCATAATCATCCAAACAAACAGTACATTTAGTACATACTATTTTAATATCATTAGATAGTGTTTCATATTTAGTAGCAGGGAATTTTTCTAATTCTTTCTTTTGAAGGATAACTTTTACGTCTTCAAAGCGATTTTCACGTACTGGAGATGAAATATTATTAGATGCTGGAGGATTAGTACCAGATAAATTTCTAACAGCATTAACAATAATTCGTGTAAATCTAATATTATGATTACCATTTTCTAGGATAATATCATCAATATCATCAAATATATCATGTTCTTCTTCTATATTTTCATCATCGTCATCATCATCGTCATCATTATCAGCATCATAATTAATATCATTATTATATATTATATTGATTGGATTGATAGTCGCAAAATTAGCAATACCATTTAAATATCTTTCAATATCTTGATAACCATCAATAGCTTCAATTTCATAATACATTAAAATATTATCTATTATATGGTTAATACTAATATCATACTGCATTCGTAATTGCGAATAAATAACATCAACAGTTCTAATTTCAGATAATTGTAAATCAATACAGTCACTTCTTAATATGTCTATCATTTGTAGCATATTGTAATCAATTCCATTATTACTTGTATCAGATACTTGTGCCATTTAATATTCCACTATATATTATTTAATAAGAAATACACAAGGCTAATTAATACTAATGTCCAACCAAGATATAATACTCTATTATTTTTATACCATGGCTCTCCATTAATAACATCTAAAGTTATCCCATATATATTTGCTCCATAATCTATCATCATATCATATACTTTCATATCCAATATTTTTATAGTGTTATCTTCTTTATTTAGTTCCTGTAATTTAGTTAATCTTTCTTGAGCTTTTTTCTTAGCAGCATCTTGTTTTTTCTTTTTAATTTCAACATACATAGAATTAAATTTTGTAACATCAAATTTACCATCAGTCATAACATCTTTTGGATTAACAGTAATACTATTAGAAAAAATATTATTAAATGACGTTTTAATAACATTAAAAAGTTTAGGAATAATAAACCATAAAATGATTAATCCTAATATACTTACTGTAATAATACCATAAATTATCTTTTTATCCATTACTATTTCAATATAAAAAAAATCATATTTAAGAGTAACATATGAGTATACAGTATTTTAATGCTTTCATTGTCTACATACTATTATTTGCTATTGTATATCGTTTTAATATATCTATTCGTTATTTCTTTCCTTTTGTATTAGGATGTATATTTGTTTATTACCAACATTCAGTAATTAATATTAAAGAAACCAATCCATTTAATATATTTATTAATGATATTCAATATTATGAAAAATATAATCCCCAACAATATAATTTATTAAAGGAGGAAATACTACGATATGAAGAGATAGGTGATTCTACAGATTTATTAAATGTCTTTCATGATTTTATTCATACTTTACCTTTGAGTCTAGTAGATTCCCATAAACGTAATATGACTTATCTAGAAAAATTAGCACCTAGAACAAATGATATTCATAGTGACTTTAATACTTATCG
>Ga0209768_10002217_pt1 | contig 12111 bp, 10 predicted proteins | sample LauGreSBDMM110SD_3_FD_187564 | JGI IMG/M metagenome (GOLD analysis project Ga0209768, IMG submission 187564) | Freshwater lake microbial communities from Lake Michigan, USA - Sp13.BD.MM110.SD (SPAdes) (version 2) | ecosystem: Environmental > Aquatic > Freshwater > Lake | place: Lake Michigan... | reverse complement strand
CAAACTAAAAATGAATAGTGCTGTAATAATGAATTTCGTTCGGTTTTTCTTGTTGCTTGCCGCACAGATCGTTATCTTCAATAATATTGATTTGTTTGGCTATATAAATCCATTTCCATATATACTTTTTATAATTTTATATCCTGTAAATGGAAATAAACCAATGCTGATTATTTCAAGTTTTTTATTAGGAATTACAATGGATTTATTCAGTAATTCGGGTGGTGTTCATGCAGCATCTTGTTTGATATTAGCCTACGCAAGACCCTACATTTTTAAATTTGCTTTCGGTTTAAGCTATGAATATCAAACTGTTAGAATTAATGATGTCTTAACGCCAGAACGATTTTCATTTTTATTACTTGCTGTAATTGTTCATCATTTTACACTATTTATATTAGAAGTTTTTCAATTGAGTTCGCTTTGGGATATTTTACTTAGAACTATTCTTGGAACTTTATTTACATTGCTAATTTGCATCGTCATAATCTACATTTTTAAGCCAAGCCGAAGATGAGAAAAGCGCTACTTCCAATCATCATTATTGTTGCGACTTCATTGCTTTTGGTCCGTATTTTTTATCTTCAAGTTGTCAATGATACCTTCAAATTAAAATCAGATAACAATGCTATCAAGATAAAATACGATTATCCTGAAAGAGGTTATATTTATGACCGATATGGGAAATTGTTGGTTGCCAATCAGCCTTCTTATGATATAATGGTAATTCCCCGTGACTTAAAAAAAATTGATACCACTGAGTTTTGTCTTTTATTAAATATTACAAAAGAGTATTTTTTAGAAAAAATGGCAAAGGCAAAAATTTACAGTCCAAGACTACCTTCGGTTTTTTTACCGCAATTGAATAAGTTAGAATATGCTGCCTTTCAAGAAAAGATACGAAAATTTGAAGGTTTCTATATTCAAAAACGTTCTTTAAGAGATTATCAAATTGCGGCTGGAGCCAATGTTTTTGGGTCTATAACACAAGTAAGTGAAAAAGAAATTGCAAAAAATCCATATTACAATAGCGGTGATTTTATTGGAAAACAAGGCGTTGAAGAAAGTTACGAAATCACATTACGTGGAGTAAAAGGAGTAAAATACATTCAAAAGGATAAATTTAATAGAGAAATCGGCTCCTATAAAGAAGGAAAATATGATACTATCGCTGTTCAAGGTGAAGATATTAATTTATCTATTTCTGCCGAATTACAAAAATATGGCGAAGAATTAATGCTGAACAAACGTGGTGGCATTGTTGCTATTGAACCTTCAACGGGTGAAATATTATCATTGGTTACAGCTCCATCTTATGATCCCTCAATTCTTGTTGGAAGACAACGGTCAAAAAACTACACATTATTGTATCGAGATTCCATTGCAAAACCACTTTACGATAGAGGATTATTAGCCGAATATCCCCCAGGTTCCCCTTTCAAAATTATGACGGGACTCGTTGGACTTCAAGAAAAAGTAATTGATGTCAATACAACTTTTATGTGTAATCACGGTTTTTCTTATGCCAGGGGTCGATTTCAAGGATGTCACTGTGGCGGTGGAGTACGCGATTTGCACGTAGGAATTTACAAATCTTGTAATGCCTATTTTTCAAATGTTTATTTAAAAACAATTTCTAAATACGTCAAACCTACTTATGCAATTGATGTTTGGAGTAATCACATAAAAAGTTTTGGTTTAGGGCAATTTATGGGCTACGATTTACCAACAGGAAAAAAAGGTAAGATACCAAATGCAAAAACATATAAAAAAATGTATCCTGATTGGGGTTGGAGTGGAAAAACGATTATCTCAAATGCAATTGGTCAAGGAGAAGTTTTGATGACACCAATACAATTGGCAAATATGATGGCAACTGTTGCGAACAAAGGATATTATTATACACCTCATATCATCAAAAAAATTGAAGGGGAAATTATAGATAAAAAATTTAGAACAAAGCATGTAACCACAATTGATAAAAGGCATTTTGCACCAATGATAGAGGGTTTATTTGATGTTTATAATTTAGGAACAGCTTATGCTCTTAAAGTTGAGGGAATAGAAATTTGTGGTAAAACTGGAACAGCCGAAAATTTCGCGAAAATTGGTGGAGTTAGAACAAAAATGGAAGACCATTCCATATTTGTAGCTTTTGCACCAAAGGACAATCCTAAAATAGCAATCGCAGTTATGATTGAAAATGGAGGTTATGGAGCAACTATTGCTGGTCCGATTGCAAGTTTAATGATAGAGAAATACCTTAGAAAAAAAATAACAAGAACAGATTTAGAAACCAGAATTTTGAGTACAAGTTTACAAGGAAGGTATGCAAAATTGGGAGGTTTATCTGAAACTGTAAAATTAGAATTACGGAAAAGAGATTCCATTTTAAGAAGTAAAACAATCGTTCCAAAGCTAAAAATAGATTCTAATAAAAGCAATTAATACAAAATTCATTCCAAATGAAAAACCAAAGTATATCAAGTAACCTAGATTGGATCAGCATAGCTATCTATATTCTTCTAGTTATATTAGGTTGGCTAAATATTTATTCCTCTTCCCTTTCTTCTTCCGTTGAAGATGCATCCCTGTTTGATTTTAGTCAAATTTATGGAAAACAAATGCTCTTCATTTTATTTACGATTCCTCTTATTTTTATTATTTTAGCAGTTGACGGAAAATTTTACGAAAAATATTCTAGTGTGATTTTTGGCGTGGCTTTGGTTTTATTAGCAGGGTTATTTGTTGCAGGAAAAACAATTGCAGGTCAACGGTGTTGGTATGCTATAGGAAGTTTCACTATTCAACCTTCAGAATTTGCAAAAGCTGCTACAGCATTGGCTTTGGCCAAATATTTGAGCGATGTTCAAGTCAATTTAAAGGATATAAACAGGCAAATTCAGGCTTTAGCCATCATTTTTCTTCCGATAATGCTAATATTACCGCAACCCGATCCTGGAAGCGCTTTGATTTATAGCATATTTATACTTGTTTTATATAGAGAAGGTTTGCCAACTTGGTATATTTGGACTGGATTTATTGCAATAATATTATTTATATTATCACTTGTTTTTGAACCATGGGTAGTAGTATTAATGGCTTTAATTGTAATTTGTGTTATCTATATCAAAAGTAGATTAGGCAATAGAAATATCATTGCAAGTGCTATAATTTTTGTAATGATTTCTGGATTTGTATTTTCCGTAGATTACGTTTTTGACAATGTATTTAAACAACACCACAGAGACCGTTTCAATATTTTATTAGGGAAAGAAGTCGATATGAAAGGTATTGGTTACAATACAAATCAGTCGGAGATTGCTATTGGTTCCGGGGGTTGGTTCGGAAAGGGATTCCTTGAAGGCACTCAAACTAAAGGGGGATTTGTCCCTGAACAACATACCGATTATATTTTCACAACCGTTGGTGAAGAATGGGGATTCTTTGGTTCACTTGTTGTTATAGGACTATTTTTAGGGCTTTTTTTAAGGGTTATTTACCTTGCGGAAAGGCAAAAAACGAAATTCAGTAGGGTTTACGGGCAATGTGTTGCAGCAATACTATTTATACATTTCTTTGTAAATGTTGCAATGGTAGTTGGTATCTTTCCAACTATTGGGGTTCCGCTCCCTTTCTTTTCTTATGGAGGTTCTGGACTTTGGGGATTCACCATTTTATTGTTTATTTTTTTAAAAATGGATGCCAATAAAGTGAATGAGTGGTAGAAGTGCTATTCATTAAAATGACCACGATTTATAATCGCTTTTTCGTTCTAAATCATTTTCAATAGCGTCATTTAATTGTGGAAAAAAGTCAATTCCTGTCATTTTTTCAATTGCATCTACAGAAACTACAAACTTATATAAAGGGGCTTGACTTTTTACACTCGGCATTAAAAAAGCAACCATTTTATACTTTCCTTTATAATTACAAAAAAGCACTTTATAAAAATAATTAGGAATAGCAACCTTTTCGAAACCAATTGTTGGTAATCCCTTTTGAAGAATTCCTCCAGTTACAACATAAATACCATTGTATTTTTGAGCCCAATATCTAGTTTTTTCTTCTAATTTTTTCCAAATTCCATTGTTAAAATTATGCTTTTGGGGAGAAATATTAGAAGTAAAAAAAGTTTCATCATAAGCCGCTTTAGAAAACCTCATATCTGCGGCAGCACACAAATGACCTCGGTCATAACCCGATTTTTTATAATTATCCGAGGCAGCAGATGCTGAAATTACTTTTGGATCATCAATAAATCGCGTTCTTTTGAAATGTCCAATTCCTTCATCAGAACTTCTTAGAAAATAAGAAACCCATTCGGCTTGTTCATACTTTTCATTGTAAGAAAGTGCATAATAGTTGTGTTTTATAACTTGATGCGTTGTTGAAGTTGGTAAATAAGCAAAGGGTGATTGCCGCTGGAAAGTAATGAAAGTAGTAGGTTTAGAATAAAATCCAAAACTTAAAAAAAACAAAGCTACTATTGGAATTAACAATTTCAATTTTTTCATGAAAGATATTTAAGGAGTAATGAAATTCAAATACTATTTTTTATCGTTGGCCAATCCATACATAATTGATTGAAGTAAGGAAAGTACAATACTAAAAAGCAATGCCGTCCAAAAGGAATCCACGCTAAAACCACCAACAATTTGGGTACATAATAAAATGAGAATCGCATTTATTACCAATAGAAACAATCCTAAAGTGAAAATTGTAACTGGAAGTGTGAATAAGACTAATATTGGCTTAACAAATATATTCAATAGCCCTAAGACTATTGCCACAATAATTGAAGTTGCGAAATTTGCCACATGAACCCCTCTCATAAAATGAGAAATCAACATAACTAATACCGCCGTAATGAGTATTTTAAAAAGTAATTTCATAGTTCAAATGAATTTAAATATTATAAATTTAAGAAATAAATTTGATTCTTAAACTTGTTTCAAAAAATTCAAGGTCAATTCTAAAAATTCTTGCGGTTTTTCGGCGTGAAGCCAATGCCCAACATTTGAGATTGTGCTTAATTCGGTTTTTGAAAAATGGTGTTTTATAGCTTCAAAATCAGAATCTAAGATGTAGTTTGAATTACCACCTCTAATAAATAATGTAGGTTTTTCAAATCGTGCGTTTTCTGGAAGGGCAGTTCCTATTTGGTCAATTTGCTTGTTGAAAACCGCCAAATTAAAACGGAAAGCCAATTGTCCTGGTTCAACCCAATACAAACTTTTTAATAGAAATTGACGGGTGCCAAAATCTGAAATGTATTTAGATAGGATTTCCTCAACTTCACCCCTACTTGGTTTTAAAGAAAAATCTATTGCGTTCAAACCTTCTAAAATAGTTTGGTGGTGCTGCGGATAAAATTTTGGTCCAATGTCTGCAACTATTAATTTGTTTACCAATTCAGGATGTATTGTTGCCAAAAGCATCGCTACTTTTCCACCCATTGAATGTCCGATACAAATAATTTTTTCTAAATTATTTACTTTGCAATAGTCTAAAACGTCTTGAACCATTACATCATAATTGAAAATTTCAGAATGAAAACTTCGGCCGTGGTTGCGTAAATCTAGAAGATGCACTTGAAATCCTTCTTGTGCGAATTGCGCTCCAAGGGTTTTCCAATTGTCTGCCATACCAAGAAATCCGTGGAGAATTAGAAGCGATTTAACCCCCGAAGTGTGACCTGAAACCGATGGCATAATAATGCTATTTAATATTGTTTTTGGTGTTGGCATTTTTTAAGATTCAATTGTGTAAACGAAATTATGTTATTTGTTCGGATTTGCGTGAGGGACGGAAGTGGAAATCCCACGCTTTTGGGCGTGGATTGTAGCGGACTGCCCGACCCTTGTGGTCACGCCCAAATTATTATTTTAATTTTTGCAAATACATATTTATAACGTTGTCCAAACCGAGATAAAGGGCTTCACAAATTAAGGCGTGACCGATGGAAACTTCGAGTAAATTTGGGATATTTTGCTTAAAAAAGAGTATGTTTTCCAAACTCAAATCGTGTCCTGCATTGATTCCTAATTCCAATTCGTTAGCCAAATTTGCAGCAGCAACATAAGGAGCGATTCCGTTTTTATTTCCCAAACCGTATTCGTGGGCAAAACTTTCGGTATATAATTCGATTCTTTCGGTTCCAATAATTGCGGCGCCTTGAATCATTTCCAAAGTTGGATTAACAAAAATAGAAGTTCTGATTCCGTTTCTTTGAAATTCTTGAACTATTTCCGATAGAAAATCCTTGTGTTTTATGGTATTCCAACCTGCATTTGAAGTAATTGCATCGTCGGCATCGGGAACCAAAGTTACTTGAGTTGGTTTTATTTGTAATACTAAATCGATGAAATTTCGCTCTGGATTTCCTTCAATATTGAATTCGGTGTAAACAATTTCCTTCAAATCGCGGGCATCTTGATAGCGAATATGACGCTCATCTGGGCGCGGATGAATCGTAATTCCCTGAGCACCAAATTTTTGGATGTCTTTTGCAACTTGCAATAAATCGGGGACATTTCCACCACGAGCATTTCGTAAAGTGGCAATTTTGTTGATATTTACGCTTAATTTTGTCATTGACTTATTTTATAAATGGAATTATTATAAATTCTTGACAAAAATACAAAGTAAAACAGGTTGATTTGTGCTAAATTTTGATTATTTTGCAGTCGTTTAAACATTAATCAACTATGTTAGAAATTACTGAGTATATTAACAATGATTTCAAGGCAATTGACAGTTTGGAGGATATCGAAACTGTGAAAGATTTCTTTGATGAAATTCATTTTTCTCACTTTCCAGTGGTTGAAGAAGGAATTTATATTGGTAGTATTGCTTCCGATGATGTAGAAACTTTTGATTCTGACAAAAAAATTATCGATTATCGCTATGCGTTGGGAGGTTTTTTTGCAAGAACAAGTATGTTTTGGATTGATGTTTTAGAAATTTTCGCAAGAAATAATACGAATATAATTCCCGTTCTAGATAATTTGAACAAATATGTTGGTTATTATGAAATCACCGATGTTATAAAAAATTTCTATGAAACTCCTTTTGTAAATGAAGTAGGCGGAATTATAATTGTTGAAAAACCAATCATTGATTTCTCGATGAGTCAAGCGGTACAAATTGTAGAAAGTAACGAAGGAAAGATTTTAGGTTTGTATGTTTCTGGAACTACAACCGATACAATTCAAGTTACAATTAAGATTGTTTTGGGCGGAATGAATGAGATAATTCAGTCTTTTAGACGGTATGGATATGAAATTATTTCCGAACATAAGGAAGATACTTATCTTACGAATTTGAAAGAACGGTCTGATTATTTGGACAAATACCTAAATATGTAAATTTATTTTTGCAAGATATAATTATTAAAACAAATGAAAGTAGCGATTTACGGGCAATATTATCAAAACAGCACAGAACCAATTATCCGAGATATTTTTGTTTTTTTTAATGAAAATAATGTTGAAATGATTATTGAAGCGGAGTTTTTAAAGCTTTTATATGACAAGCAAATTGTAAAAAAAGAATATAAAACTTTTCATTCCAATAAAGAATTAGATTCGAGTTTTGATATAATGATAAGCATTGGTGGCGATGGAACTATTTTGAGAGCCGCCACATTAGTTCGTGATTCGGGCATTCCTATTTTAGGAATAAATGCTGGAAGATTAGGGTTTTTAGCAATGGTTCAAAAAGATGAAATTGCACAGTTTCTAAAATTTGTAATTGAAAAAAAATACACTATTTCAGAAAGAAGCTTAATTAGTTTGTCCAGTTCACCCAAAATTTCCGAGATTGAGGATATTAATTTTGCGATGAATGAAATTTCCGTGAGTCGGAAAGATACGACTTCGATGATTACAATTGAAACCTATTTAGACGGTGAATTTCTAAATTCATATTGGGCAGATGGATTGATTATTGCAACTCCTACAGGCTCTACAGGATATTCTATGAGTTGTGGCGGACCAATTTTAACGCCAAATGTTACCAGTCTTGTAATTACTCCAATTGCGCCCCATAATTTAAATGCAAGACCATTAGTAATTCCAGATGATACTGAAATTCGTCTCAAAATTTCGGGTCGTGAAGAGCAATATTTGGTTTCATTGGATTCCAGAATCGCATCGGTTAAAAACGAATCGATATTAACCATTAAGAAAACTCCTTTCAAAATTAAAATGGTTGAAATTCAAGAAGAAACTTTTTTAAAAACCTTGCGTAACAAATTACTTTGGGGAGAAGACAAGAGAAATTAACTACTATTTTTTTGAACTTCATACTACAACTGCCCAATTTTCGTTTTCCCTTAATTACGTATTGGGAAAATCCCTTTATATTTAAGTCAAGGTATAATTTTTTCAGAAATTCTATTTAGCGACCTATTTAGAATCGAGAATTGTTATATTTGCATGCTATTTTAAAAAACCAATGAATAGAATCATAGTATTTGTTTTTTGTCTAATGGGATTCACAAGCATGAATGCTCAAATTCACGAAATTGGTCTATTTGTGGGAGGCAGTAATTACATTGGCGATATTGGACCAACAACCTATATTGCACCAAATGAATTGGCTTTTGGTTTGTTATATAAATGGAATAAAAGCCCACGCCATTCATGGAGATTTTCCTATACACAAGCTAAAATAACGTCAAAAGATAGTGATGCGAGTTCTCCAGGAAGAACACAAAGAGGATATAATTTTGAAAATAGCATAAAAGAAGTATCTTTAGGGCTTGAATTTAATTTTTTTGATTTCAATTTGCATGATTTCACGCCCAAAATGACGCCTTATATCTATAGTGGAATTAGTTATTTTACTTGTGACGAGTTGTATTATATAAATGGTGAACAAAAAGAAGATTACACTAATGGCGCATTTGCAATTCCAATGACTATAGGAATAAAATCAAATATTTTGAATCACTTAGTTTTGGGAGTTGAAGTTGGAGCGAGATATACAATGACAGATAATTTGGATGGTAGTAATCCAAAAAACGAAAATTTAGCGCCATTGAAATTTGGAAATATAAATAGTAATGATTGGTATGTTTTTTCAGGATTTACCCTAACGTATACTTTTGGAAATAAACCGTGTTATTGTGTGAATAAATGAATTTAAAAAACGAAATTAATAAAGATAACTTACCCAAACATCTTGCCATCATTATGGATGGTAATGGACGTTGGGCGAAACAAAAGGGATATTTGCGCGCGCTCGGTCATGAAAGCGGCACCAAGTCGGTTCGTGAAGTCGTTGAAACATGTGCAAAATTAGGTATTGAAAACCTAACATTGTATGCTTTTTCTACAGAAAACTGGAACAGGCCAAAACTAGAAGTTAAGCTTTTAATGAACATATTAATCAATTCATTACAAGATGAACTTAAAACTCTAAATGACAATAACATACGATTAAATTCGATTGGAAATCTCTCGTTATTGCCAAAATCAGCACAAAAGAAACTACAAGAGGTAATTGAAACTACAAAAAACAATTCTACAATGGTTTTAACACTAGCTTTAAGCTATGGATCTCGCGAGGAACTCATAAATGTAGTTAAAAATATCAGTAATAAAGTTAAAAATAATATAATTTCAGTAGACAGCATAGACGAATCAATTATAAATCAGCATCTTTACACACAAGATTTACCTGAGGTAGATTTATTAATAAGAACAAGCGGCGAACATCGAATTAGTAATTTTTTGCTTTGGCAAATAGCTTATGCAGAATTATATTTTACAGATATTTTATGGCCTGATTTTAAAGAAGACGATTTATATGAAGCAATTATTAGCTATCAAAAAAGAGAACGTAGGTTTGGAAAGACAAGTGAACAAATTAAATAAAGTATTAGTGTTAAATAAAAGCATACAATTATTCTTTACGATTATATTATTCGGAAGTATTACACAGATAGCTGCGCAAGAAAGAGTTCCCTTTGATCAAGGAAAAAAATACATACTTGGTGATGTTGCGGTTACAGGTAAAATTAGCTTTAACAAACAAACCGTTGTTACCTTTGCCGGACTTGAAAAAGGTCAAAATATTACAGTTCCGGGGGAAGAAATAAGCAATGCAATTAAAAAACTTGGTAAACTAGGATTGTTCGGTGAAATTGATTTCTATGTAAATGAAATTAAAGGCGATAGTATTTTTCTTGAATTAAATATTAATGAACTACCAAAACTTACCAATGTAAAATTTACAGGAATTAAAAAAGGTAAAGTTGAGGAACTTATTAAAGACAATGGTTTAACCGCTGGAAAAGTGGTAAATGAAAATTTATTGACAACAACTAAAAATTACATTGAAAATAAATATAAAAAAGACGGTTACTTCAATACTAAAGTCAATATAAACGTAATCAACGATACTACTGAAACCAACAGAGTGAAGCTAGTTGTTGCAATTGACAAAGGAGATAAAATAAAAATTAGTGCTATTAATTTTATTGGAAATGCTAAATTTTCAGATAAAAAACTGCGTGGCGCGATGTCTGATACAAAACAAAGAAGCAGAAGCCCTCTTAGAATATTAAAAGCTTCTAAATTCATCAAAGACAAATACAAAAGCGATTTAGTTAAAATTATCGATAAGTACAAAGAAAAAGGATACCGTGATGCACGAATAGTTTCTGACAGTGTGATTTTTAACAAGTCAAAAAATGATTTAACGATTAATATAAATATTGAAGAAGGCAACAAATACTATTTTGGTAACATTAAGTTTTTAGGAAATACCGTTTATTCTGATCAAGGGTTAAAAAGCATTTTAGGCGTTAAAAAAGGGGATATTTATAATGGCGTTTTACTTGAAAAAAGAATTGCTGATAAAACAAAACCTGACGGGGAGGACATTACCAATTTATACCAAAACAATGGGTATTTGTTTTCTAATATTAATGCAGTAGAAGTAAAAACCGCAAACGATACAATTGACTTTGAAATTAGAGTTACGGAAGGGCCAATAGCTTATTTTAACAAAATTACAGTTGTTGGAAATGACAAAACGAATGATGAAGTAATTTATCGTGAGTTACGAACTAAACCAGGTGAAAAATACAGCAAAGAAGATTTGGTTCGAACCATTCGTGAAATTGGACAATTAGGGTTTTTTGATCCAGAAGCTATTGATCCAAAATTCAAAAATGTAGATTCATCCGCTGGAACAGTTGATATTGAATACAATCTTGTAGAGAAAGGATCTAGCCAAATTGAACTCCAAGGTGGTTATGGTGGAGGTGGTTTCATTGGAACATTAGGATTGTCTTTTAATAATTTTTCTATGAGAAATCTATTCAAAAAAGAAGCCTATAGACCCTTGCCAATGGGAGATGGTCAAAAAGTATCTTTGAGGTTACAAGGAAGTACCTACTTTCAAACCTATAGTATGTCCTTTTCTGAGCCTTGGTTTGGAGGTAAAAAACCTGTTCAATTTAGCACCTCATTGTCTTACAGCAAACAATTTTTGAATAATTTCAACACCGGAACAGTAGATAAAAATAAAAGCTTTAATATTCTTTCGGCTTCTATCGGTGTAGCAAAAAGATTGACTGTACCAGATGATTCATTTGTACTTTCCAATGCAATAAGCTACCAATATTATGATTTAAATAATTACAATACTGGATTGTTTACATTTGGTAATGGATCTGCAAGAAACTTCGCCTATACTATCGGATTAAGTAGAAATAATAAAGGTGTAAACCCTATTTTCCCAACTTATGGATCTGAATTCAGTGTATCGGCGAAATTCACACCCCCTTATTCATTGTTCAACAAAGTGGATTATGCAAACTTAGGAAATGAAGCAGCTTACAAATTAACAAATACTGGTGATGGTTATTTTGACGTCAATGACAATTGGGTTGCTACGGGTGACTATGTTAAAACTGAAGAAATCAACGGACAGAATGTTTTAGTTTTATCTAATGTAGCGGATGCAGATACTGACCAATCAAAAGTAGACCAGAAGAAATTCAATTGGTTAGAATATTATAAAATAAAGTTTAAAGCAGATTGGTTTACAAAAATTTATGGTAAATTAGTACTTCGTTCTTTAGGTGAATTTGGA